>TARA_R110001592_G_scaffold301030_1_pt1 | contig 10866 bp, 5 predicted proteins | sample TARA_R110001592 | Tara Oceans TARA_R110001592 (sample SAMEA4398387) | marine metagenome | biome: Polar Biome; feature: [SRF] surface water layer (ENVO:00010504); material: water (ENVO:00002006), including particulate matter (ENVO:01000060) such as... | depth 5 m | reverse complement strand
CTTTGAATGCAAAAGTAAATTATTTGATAGGTAAAATTGCAAACAAGGTTTTTATATTTTAATAACCTGGTATCATACCCACATAAAAAACTATCCCATGTAATTAATGAATAAACCAATTAAAATAATCGACTTATTTTCAGGCCCCGGTGGGCTCGGAGAAGGCTTTACAGCATTAAAAGATGATGATGGTAACTCTCCTTTCAAAATAGCTATTTCAATTGAAAAAGAAAAAAGTGCTCATCGTACACTTAAATTAAGAGCTTTTTTTCGCCAGTTTAAAGGAAGTGCCCCAGAAGAGTATTACGATTTTTTAAAAGGGAAATTAGGGAAAACTCCCGAAGAACAACTTTATAAAATACCAAAATATATGGCTCAAGTAGCCGCAGCGGAACTCGAAGCTCAAAATTTAGAGCTTGGTAAAGATAATGATCTGATAAATGAAAAAATATTAGAAGTTATCGGTGAAGATGAATGTATCTTAATAGGTGGACCGCCTTGCCAAGCATATTCAAATGCAGGCAAGAAAAATAAGAAAGATTACGACCCAACTGCCGATCCTAGAAACTTTCTTTATAAAGAGTATTTAAAAATCATCGCACAGTTCCAACCGACTGTTTTTGTGATGGAAAATGTTAAAGGTATGCTTTCAACTAAAATAAATGGCAAATCCATTTATGATACTATTTTTACTGATTTACATAACCCTTGTAAATCAGTAAAAACAAAGCCTCAAAAAAACCGTATAAGACATAACTATAAAATTTTATCTTTAACTGTACCTGAATCTAAGAAGACTGATGTTCAACCGAAAGATTATATTGTTTATAGCGAAAATCACGGTATACCTCAAAGAAGGCACAGGGTTATTTTATTAGGTATAAGGGAAGATATATATCCAAATATCAAAGATGTTTGCCTTGAAAAAGTTAGTACTCAAACTTCAATAGAAGAAGTTCTAGCTGATTTACCTGCATTGAGAAGTGGACTATCTAAACTAGAAAACACAGATAACAATTGGGTATATAATATTCAAAAGGATGTAAAGAAGACCATAAAGTCATTAAATGAGAACAAACTACCTGAAATAGCAGATGAAATAGAATTGATATATAAATCTATTAAAGCCCCTACTGAAAAACAAGGCCAAGTATTTTCTTTAAAGCGCACATCAAGTATTAAAAGCAAAGAATTAAGAGACTGGTTTTATGATAAAAAGTTAGGGAAATATATCACTAACCATGAAACTAGAGGTCATCTAACTGCTGACTTACAACGCTATTTATTTTGTAGTGTTTGGGGTACCGTAAGCAAACGATTGAATTGGACCCCTCGCAGCCCAAAATCGAAAGATTATCCAAAATATCTATATCCAAAACATAAAAACTTTGACAGCGGAAAATTCGCCGACAGGTTTAGAGTCCAACCTTGGGATCTGCCTGCTACCACTATTACCTGTCATATATCTAAAGATGGTCATTCCTACATTCATCCAGACTACCTGCAATGTAGAAGCATGACAGTAAGAGAAGCGGCAAGAATTCAAACATTCCCAGACAATTATTTTTTTGTTGGTAATCGCACAGCACAATATGTACAAGTTGGAAATGCAGTGCCACCATTGTTAGCTAACAAAATAGCTAAAAATGTACTTAAAATATTAAGTTAAGATAAATTATGTGTAGTAGCTATAACATTGCTAATTAGAAAGTCAAATTGACTATTGCCACTACACAATTTATCTATGGCATAACAAACTCAAATCTAAGCTATTATAAATTAAGAGTTTATAGCATATTTTTTAATAATTGATAGCGTAAACGCACTTTTCATCAAAGCTTTTATTTCTTGGCAATCTCTTATTGCATCCCAAAGTTCTGGCTTTTTAGAATACTCATTATAATCTTCACTCGATGAATACTTTTTAATTAAATCATTCATCAAAATCATAAACTCTTTTAGATATTCAGATAAATCTTGATCAAATCCTTCTTCTTTCCATATTTTACTTAAATTAAAGCTGTTGCGAACGGATGATTCATCGGTATACATGTACAATACTGATAATGTATATGGGATAACAGCAGCCCTTAATTGCCCTAGAGAATTTTTACCTTGACCATATATTTTTTCCATTTCTCTGAAGAGTATTATCTTAGCAATTAATGTTTCATAAAAATCTCTGTCAATCTCTACTTTTTTCTCACCATTATCCTCAGGATCAATCACTTCTATAAAATGTCTAAAAATTTTCTCCCCACCTTTCTTTACTAAATGAGGATAACAACCCCATGCAGAGTAATATTTAGCTAACTCCATGTTAGTAAAACGGCGCTCTCTTTTAAACTCATCCTTTAGGCGTTTACCTTTTGAGCCAGCATGCCTCACCTTTGTTAAAAATTCACCTTTAGCTCTTTCAAAAAACCATTTAGTTCCAGATGGAGTTATAACGCTTTCGCTTAGAGATTTTAATTTCCTTAACTGTGGACTCTTTGACCGTAAATCAACATTTGATACTCTTGACTGTGTATTTGAAAATTTACTAATATTTGATATTAAGTTATCTAATTCACTTTCGTTTACATCCTTAGCAATATTAATTTTAGCCATTACTTTAACTTTACTAATATCTAAACCTTCTTTTTGAGAGAAGTAGATAGACGCTGTTGTTTGTCCGCCATTCACAATTTGAAAATCAGTTAGCGAATCTAAATACAACGACTTTTTATATGGGGTGATAGTCGCACTGGTCGCTGTGACCGTAAGTCCATTATTGAATGCTATAAACTGTTCAGGTTTGGTACGTATTGTTTCTTTGATACCTTTATTGACACCTTTAAACTGCAAGAATGACCTAACATTTTTTTCTAATAGGCGACTACTGTACCTTTTATATAGTCCTGCAATAACTACCGCATCCAATACACATAAATATGACTCAAAGTTTCTCTCATCAGCTGCTTGAATAACTTCAATCCTTTTATCAAAATCTCTATTGAAGTTTATTGTTAAGGGTTCTCTATTTCCTCTAGATTCAATTACGTTAGCAAGAAAGTTTAAATCAATAACCTTACGTAAAATTAGAATATCTTTTTTTATTATTTCATCATTTCTTTCAAACTTTACTTTTAAACCTTCATCATCAAAGTTTATTTTCCGAGGCTGCGTTGTTTCACCTCGATTAGAAACAGTAGCCGTTAACGTTAACAAAAAAACTTCAACCACATCAAATTGTTCAATTCCATCATTAGAATTAAGCTTTGCAATTAACGACTTAACAACCCCATCAGAATCTTGTACTCTGTTATTTAAATCACCTTTTACTGCTTGATTTAAAAACTTTGTAGCTTTTTTAAATTGCTTCTCATAGTCAGATCTCATTGAAATACATAAGTCTTCCTCTTCAACAGATTCATCTAAAGAGGCTTCATTTATTATAAATAGTTGTAGCCTCTCTTTTGATTCGTTAACAGTGTAAGCATTAAGTTTGAGGTTATCATAGCCAGGTGCAAAATATGAGGGAGTAACATCTTCAGAATCGACCACCTTTGCGTCAAGCATATAAGGTAGTAATTCAAATAAAACGGGCTCCTGACGAATAAATGAATCTTTATCCTTAGATGTGTCTAAGATATCTTGTCTGTACTTAAATAACTCATTAACTTCCATTTAAAACTCTCTTACTAAGATTACATACTTTGATAAATTGGTTAAATTTAAATCATATTTTACATTGCTAATACTTGATGAAATATTCGTTGTGGTAATTTTAGGAAAACCTTCTCTTAAACAATCATAATCGTAAATAGCATGTGGCTTAAAGCGATAATTATCATAATCTTGAATATTATTGGGAGTTATGCCCTTTTGGAGCAAAGCTTTTAGAACTATAGTAAAGTCGCCCAACTGCTCAAATACTGTTTTTTTCAATACCTGCACTAAATCTTTTAATGAAAGACCATTGATGACATCATCATCAACAATGACAACAGTAAGATTTAATTTCTTTCCTGCATCAACTTCTAGTTGATGCTCACTAGATAACCTAACCGATACCTTATTGATACTTTTAGTTTTTACTTCAATATTAATGTCGTCATAAATAAAGTCATGCCCTTGGTCATATGGGCCTACCCAGCCCGCCAGAACTTTATTAATATCATAACTGTCACTATTTGATATCAGTTCATTTAAAACAAATAGTTCCCCCCAAACCCCCTTTACCGTGTTTTTCTTAAGTCTATCTTTATAATCTGGCGAGAAAAATAACACCCATTGATAAAAGGTTCTAATAAAAACTTTTGAATATTCATCAACTTCATGAACATCTTTTATCGCGTTAAATAGGGATACGATTAAATCATCAAATAAGTTGGTATAGTCACTATCTATTAATGTCATTATTAAATAGTTCTTACTTGGGAAAAACTCAATTGATATTTTTTCTCTTTCTACGCTTTTAAAATGAAGTCCACTATTTTTAGGTAAGCTTAAAATTAAACTGTGATTACCCATTTTATTAATACCTAAATATATATCAGCAATACAGTCAACTGTAACTCTAATAGTCTTGTATCCTTGCACAATCTCGGATGATGATATTTGATTCCATTTTTTCTTCAAAAATTCAGTATCCATCAATAACTATCCTCCTGAATACCATTCAGTATTACAGAATCTTCATCTGAAACTTCTTCGAAAAACTCATCTTCTTCAAGTTTATAATCACCTTGGACATAAATACCTCCAGGATCATTTTTTATAGGGGGAAATCCTATAGCGTAACCAACCAAAGGGATATTTAAATCGATATTGTGTTTAGCGACATACTCCTCGAAGTCGGAGTCTACTTTATTAGCTTCTTGGTTAAAGGAATAATGAGCGTCAAATAAATAAACAACAAGCACAGCTTCATCCTCATTCATTCTTTCTCTGTAAACTCTTTCTGGAATTGTTGTTATTTTTTTTCTGGCTTCGCCCCTAGTGAGTGAGGGCAATTTCTTTCTAATCTCATGAATTTTTTCTTCGATGTATTGCTCTTCAGCAGATCTAATTGTTTTTTCATTTAGTCTGATACTTAAGTCTTTAGCTGAAGAAAGAATATTGGCATTCTTTCCTGTCATATGAAATTTATGGTCCTGCAAAAAGTTTTTACGATAGGTTTCTTGACTGATATTTTCATTCGGTCCTCGCCTAATTGATAGTTCAACGTCTTTAACCAGATGTGATTCTGAGGTTTTAAGAATCTTTTTATTTTTTCCATCTTTAGTCTTTGCTGAACCAGTCGTTTTTAGTGCGATGGTCCAATTGGTTAACTTGTTTTTTTCATTACATAGCTCTATAAATTTCACCATTGTTGATATGTCTTCATGAGGAAAATTATTTTCTTTATTTAATAAATCAATTATCTCTGTACCTGAAGCCTTACAAGTTAAAAAGCCAGCATCCATTTCAGGGCTGTTTTTTAATTTTGGAGCAAGTTCTCTATTAAAACTCTCCCAAACCCTTTCTATTTTTTCTTTTGTTACATCGAATAATGTCGTCATTTCCAATTGATCCTGATATGACCATTTCACATCGACAGTATTTTTCAAAATCGAAGGACGAGTTATTTTTAGAACTCCAGGGTGCTTTTTTACTCTTAAAACAAATTTATCAGGGGAACTTCCTCTCCGTGACATTTTCTTAAATTCGTGCTCTAGTTCTTCAATACACTTAGTGGTTTGATTATATTTAACGATTGCATCTTCTGTTGTGAAAAGCTTACAACAATCTATGTACCCTGGACGATAACCAAACCAACGCCCCATTTGAAGTAATGTATCTGAATAGTTCGTGTTTCTTATAAAATAGTTAATTGTTAGCCCCTCAAGTGTAAAGCCACGAGATAGGCGATTTCCTCCTATTGCAATATACTTTTTAGGTGCATTTTTGGGGTATTCTAATTTTTGTTTAGTGATGCTATTAATCGCCTTTACTTCTATACCTTTCACAGCATCAGGTAAATGCTTCTTAACAGTATCAAAGACCATTGGCGTTAAAAACTCATCTGCATACTTAGTTGGTAGGTAGCTACGTATTGTTTCAACTATTTCTGCATAATACTTGTACCATACTTTTTCAATATCAAAATAAATAGAGTTAGTAGCGCTAGGTGAGCTATTTAAGATAGCTAAGCTGATGTCTGTCATATAATTAGAAATTAATTTACTTGTTTTATTCTGCCAAAGGGTAAAACGAGATATATGAATCAACATAGTATGATGGGGTTGATACAAAGCTGAATTTATCATTTCAGGCTTACGTTGTTCGCGGATAGCTATAGATAAAATAAAACAAATGACAGCTTCTTTTAGAGAGTCTGGTAGTTTTTTAGGAAAATCATCATAAGACTTACTTGCCCTTGTATTAGCTTTATAATCAGAATAACTGCTAAAAATATAATCACACTCAAATTCACTCCTATTATCCCAATCATTTTTGTTAGAATAGTTAATAACCCCAATAGGTTCTTCAGTATCAAATACTCTTGTTGGGAACTCAGAAACAAAATCATCTACAGGCGTAGATAATAAAGGGATTTTATCCCCTTCAGCTTTATTTTCTATTACCTCGAGTGTTTCAAATATTTGCTTTGCACCAATATAGTTAGTAGGTGAGTGTAAAAGATATATAAAATCATCAGGAAAAATATTATCTACCTGCTTTAATATTTTCTCGTGTTGTTCACCTTTTATTTTAAATTGAATTTGCCAATCTTTAGTCGGCTGAATGTTTCTATCCTGAAGAACATTAGCAAAAGGTGTTGCTGTATACCCTAAATAAGATTTTTTATGAAAGAGTTGCAATAATGCTCTTATGTGCCCATTTATTTTCGAAGCATATTCATGCCCTTTAGCACCTTCATTGTTTAATGATGCATTATCAGCCTCATCATCAATGATTAAGAAAGGTATATTATGCTTATCTTTATCTTTATCTAAATAATCATGCAACCAAACAATCAAGTTCTTAAGAACACTAACGTTTTTTTTACAGGTTAGGATATTAACATGGCTAAGGGTAAAATCTGCATCAGCAAGGCTCTTCTTAAAGTCAGAGTTAACTGATGTAATAGATACCACTTGCTTTATATCTGAATCCCCAAGTTGACCAAATCGTGCTATATGTCCAACTCCTTTAACACCTTTTTTACCCGATTCCTCATCAAGACCTTCACCAATAACGTCACTTTCGATCCGTTGCTGAGTTTGACTCCGCAAGTCTTCCATGATCCCCGAAAGTATAATAATTAAACCATAACCACAATCTACAGCTCGGTTAATTACTGCATTAAAATTACCTGTTTTACCTGATTGCACCTCCCCTACAACTAGGCCTTTAACATAGAACTCATCTGAAGATGCAGGATCACCAAGCTTACCTATAATCTCTTCACTTGAGCGCGCAGTCTCTTTAATAATTGTTTTAGATCGCCCTGTTCTCTCTAAATGTCTTAGATACCTATTCGTATAATTCCAAGGTATTCCTTTATTTTTCTTATCCGTTAACCAAGACACTTTTTTGCTTTTGGTGAGCGAGTCCGCAGGATCTATTTCAGTAGGGTTTATAGATAAGTATTCCTTTCTTGCTAAGTCAAAATAACTCTTTAAAGAAACATCGTCGACGCTTGGTAACCCTATAATAGGTGCTATAATTGGTATATTTTTCTTCACTTCATTAAAAATACAGTCAAAATCATCAAGCAGAAGCTTTTTATTTTTTGATAAATTACTTGCTTCAACTTTAATCATTTTTTTTATTTGTTCTATATAATCTTGTGCTGACATTACTAATTTCCTTTTAATAACTCTAAAACCTCTGGGGGCAATGTTTCTAAAGAATAACCTAGCTCAGGTAATAAATATTTTTGAATAGTTAAGAGGGCGACCCCTCTAGACTTTAAATCTTTGATATTATAAATTAAATCTTCTTTTGATAAGATGTCATTATCAAGAAAATTTTGATCCGTTTGTGTACTTCTAATTTTATTAACTCTTGTATTAATCATTGATATAAGCATATTAAACTTTGCAGCTTGTTTTTCATTTAAATCAACAAGTAAGCTTTGGATAATTTCAAAATCTCTATTAATTTCAAGCACAGGGCCTTTGCTCGACGTTTTCCTTTCAAATAGTTGAATAGTATCTTTATCTTTAGCTTCTTTGAATTGCTGTATTCCCCTGTTGAAAAACTCCTTCTCTGCTTCTGATTTAAGATCATCAATGTAATTTTGGAATGCACTTTTTAATTCATGAGGGATTATTACTTGTGACTTTGCGACGTTAAGATGAAGTAAGTGGTCTGCATTATTCCCTATTTCTACTTGTAATCGTGCTAATTGAAGTCGTGGTGCTTTCTTAACTAACCCATTCCACCCGCCAAAAAGAATCAATCTATCAGCGCGATATATATAAAGCCCCTCCATATCCATTAGGCTTCTTTTTTTTGTTGCCCAAATTGATAAACCTTCTCTCGCTTCTTTAATACTTCTAGAAGGCAAAACAAATCCTTCAATTTTAATAGAATCATTTCCAAAGTTCCTCTTTCTAAACTCTAGTGAACGAAAATCTTTCTCTTTGGTTGGGAAAGGGTTAAAGGGCTTTAATAATTGATTGTTTATCCTTATTTGCAGCTTATTTTCATTTTTTTCCATAAAGCGATGAAAAACTAAACTTAAATGGTCAGCTATAATATCTATTTCTTTAAACAGTGATTTCTCACGATTTTTTTCTTCTAAATATTGTTCAAACTTGTAGAGTCCTTCCCAGATAATGACAGTGTTAGCATTAAACCCCTCAAAGCTATTAAAACGAGAAGCGCTTATCTGTTGGTATTGTTCTATTAACTTAATAATACTATCTTGTGAATTAACTAGAAGATTCCACTTGTTGTTTTTTAACAACTCTAAATCCCAAGTTCTTGCAGCGAATTTTTCTGAACCTTTAACACGAGATAACGTAGTGAACTTTCTTGTTTGTGAAAAAGATGCTGTTTTCATGCCCAAGCCAAATCTACCTAAATCACTATCCACACGACTATCCTCCGGAGACTGACTCGGAAAGCGCATACAGTTTTTTAACTCTTGTTCATTCATCCCTTTACCATTATCAGCAACAAACAAGGTATATGGTGCTTTATCTGTATCTATTAATATTTCTACTTGGGTGGCATCAGCTGAAATAGAATTATCAATTAAGTCAGCTAATGCAGCTTCAAAACTATAACCTTGCTCCGAAATCGACTTAATCAAATACTCTGGATTTGGTGTTACATCTTCAAATTTATCTTTTACTACTGTAATGCTCATGACTATCCTAGCTATTTATTTAAAAATTTAACTTATTATTCAAGTAAAAACTGTAGCGATTGGTTAGCAACCGTTGTACTTTTATTTTATACACCAATTACAAGGAAATTTACGTCAATCACCACTCTCTCAACTGCTGCATTTCTTTCAATCGACCACGTTGAATTACCAGCGCTTCAAACAAGTCATCTATTGAGGTGTTACCTGAATTTAAACCCGGTAAGGCGATATTTGCTTCAGCAAAAAATCGTTTATTTTGTGCTGACAGATTTTCTGTTGTTTGTTCTAGCGTTGTTGAAGGCATAAAAGTTTTAGTGCTTATTACGTAGCCCACTGGCGCTTCATTTACTTCATGCGTTTCATTTAGTTGAACTGAACTAGTCGATTTGGAGTGGTCGTTCAGCCAAGCTGTTTGCCACCAATGCTGAATTCTCTCTTTCGAGGCATTTAATTTATGCTCTGTCGGCAAGCGATCACTTTTTTGATTGTTAATGTTGCAATCGGTTGGCAGTAAATTCCATAAATCGTTATTTGGCCAACGAGCAAATGGCATGCTGTGATCAATATCGTATTTTTTCTGTAACGACTTTGCTGACCACACACACTGAATTTGCTCACTTTTTGGTAACTGTTGTTTGAGCTGTTCAAAACGATTTCGTACTTCGGTAGTTGTCCGTTTGGGCTCTAACCAATTTAGTGCTTGGTATAGATGAAACTGCTTTTCAGGCGTTGCATATTGAGCATTACCCGAATAGCTCGCCATGGTTTTAACCCACTCACTGACCAGTACCGGCTCTATCCAACAAGCATAACGGTTAAACGCTAGCCATGTTGATTCAGGTAATGAGAACTCGCCCCATTGTTCAAGTGTTTGTAAATCAAGGAATAGGCTGTCTTTGGCTTTAACGGTTTTACTGGCAACTTCAAATACCTTATCACCGCTATTAGCCTCTTGATTAGGAAAGGTAATATAACGACAAGGCATGGTTTTAATATTACTTACTGCCGCTGAAATGGTTTTATGCAGTGCTATGGCGTCATCACCGGTGAATAAATTACCGATGCGGTAATCTGAAGCACTACGATGTATTAATTTGTGCCAACCATCAGGTTTCATAAAGCCCATGTTTGGGCTTTGACTCGGTGATTGAAATAACTTATGGGTATCGATTAAGTCTTTGTATTGATGACACCAATAAAGCGCGACTAAACCCGCAGGTAAAATAACGCGATCACCAAAGGGTGATGACTCTCTTCGTAAAACTGCACCTGGGTGACCATCGGCAATTCTTAGTAAAACTCTTAACAAAGCAAGCTTGTGAGTTGCTGATTTACCATCATTAATCGCGACATGGCGAATGAATGGGAATGAGCCTGTACCATCGTCTGGCATTTGCAGTACAAGGGTTTGCCAAGAAACATGGTTTCTGCCTAGATTGTCTGCTTCTTTTTGTGTTTCTAACTTGGTACATAGGCCAACATCAGCCGCTAAACGTTTTAATTCATCAGCACAAACG
>TARA_R110001592_G_scaffold63114_2_pt1 | contig 10869 bp, 17 predicted proteins | sample TARA_R110001592 | Tara Oceans TARA_R110001592 (sample SAMEA4398387) | marine metagenome | biome: Polar Biome; feature: [SRF] surface water layer (ENVO:00010504); material: water (ENVO:00002006), including particulate matter (ENVO:01000060) such as... | depth 5 m | reverse complement strand
CAATGCAACATGTTGATAAGGGCTGGGGCTGGGAGCGCTGGATTGTAAACAAAGAAGAATACTGTGGAAAATTACTATATTTTAACGCCAATAAGAGGTGCTCGTGGCATTATCACAAAATAAAGGATGAAGTGTTTTATTTACAATCTGGCAAGATGCTAGTATATTATTCAGATCAGGATGTTTTAGAAAAAGCAGAACAAAAAATACTACATCCTGGCGATAATTTTTATGTATACACGGGACTAAGACATCAGATGGTTGCACTTGAGGATTCGGAGCTATTTGAGTTCTCTACTCAGCATTTTGATTCTGATAGCTATAGAATTTTAAAGGGGGATTGATGAGATATTTTGTTGACATTGATGGGACTATTTGTGCTAATACAAACGGTGAATATGAAAAAGCGACACCTTTTCCTTCTAACATAAAGAAGGTAAATGACTTATATGATGCTGGAAATGAGGTTGTATATTGGACTGCCCGCGGCGGAACAACCGGTATTGACTGGACAGAGCTAACGACAAAACAGCTTAAAGAGTGGGGCGTAAAATACACGGAGCTAAAAATGTGGAAGCCTCATTATGATCTGTTTATTTGTGACAAAGCAATAAACTCAGATAGATATTTTGGAGAATAGCTTGAAAAAACTTAAAGTTAATTATTATGACAGTCTAATGACGAAAGAAAATAATTTTGATACACACCAAGTTTGGACAATGAGTAGAGCATGGAAGCCAAAAAAAATACAATGGGTATATGGAGGTGGCGCCCAAGCATGCGCCGCAGAACCAATGAGAGCTTTGCCGGAGGACGATGTTGAAGTAACATTGTTTACAGATAAGGACATTTTTTCTCCCATGATATCTCAGGTAAATACTAAATATAAAGTAGTATACATATCAGAGTGTAGATCTATTCATCCTTTTGCTTACAATCATATAATTATGGCAGAAGATAACTTTGATTTTATATTTACTCACGATCAAGAACTTCTAGATAGAGGGCCAAAGTATATACGGACTGCTTTGGGGACTTCTTGGTTAGACGACAGTGACGCAAAAATATATGATAAGACTAAAATGTTATCACATATTGCGTCCGTTAGTAAATGGTCCAGAGGGCACAACCTAAGACACATGATAGGTGACGCCATTAGAGGCAAATACGAAGTAGATTTTTGGGGATCAGCGTATAATGGCTTTGAGTCAAAGCTTACGCCACTGAAAGATTACAGGTTTAGTATAACTGTTATGAACGCAAATCATAAAAACTACTTTACAGAAACGCTAGTCGATACATTTAGGTGTGGCACCATACCAATTTTTTGGGGCTGTGATAATATAGGAGAATTCTTTGATGAAAAAGGAATCTTAAAGTTTGAAACAGGGCCAGAGTTATTTGAAATTTTAGACAATCTTTCTGAAGAGCTTTATAACGAAATGCTTCCACACATCAGAAATAATTTTGAGATTGCAAAAAAATATGTGTGTGTAGACGACATTATAGCAGAAAACATTATTAAAACATTGGAGATTAAAGGACATGAGTAGAAAATATTTACCAACCCTATCTGAACTCATTGATAGGCTATCTATAGTTCAGCTAAAAGAGGTCTTTATCACAGAACATAAAGATGAGTATAAACAAGAAATAAAGGACATTATTCACGATATTGACTTGACACTAAAGGAAAATGATGTTATATTAGATTCTAAGGCAATAAGAGCAATAGTAGTTTTATCACAAATGAACCTTCACATCTGGCACAACGAATCAAACTATCGTAAAGGAATTGGCGAAGGAAATAATCTAGAGCTAACACACGGATTAAACGGCATTAGAAATACCGCAAAGAACAAAGTTCAGGAATTGTCAGGAGGCCGCAAGGATTATAAAATTGATTGTTTGGCCGCAGATTTTAAAGATTGGGAGATAAGCTGGGATGAATCTTAAAGAATATTACGAACATTATCTAACGCTGCACAAGGATCCTCGCTGTAGAAGGATGCATTTTGTTGGGCAACTGGTTACAATAGCCTTTGCGATATTTGTGCTCCAAGGAGCGTATTGGTACTTCTTGCCGGCAATACCTTTTGTTATTTATCCTTTTGCTTGGACCGGCCATTTTCTTTTTGAAAAAAACACGCCGGCAGCATTTAGGGATCCCTTGAAAGCAAAAATATCAGACTGGCTAATGTTTCGGGATATATTACTTGGGAGGATTTCTTTATGAAAACAATGCTAATCACAGGAGCCGCAGGATATATCGGTAGCGAGCTTATATCATACTTTATTGAAGAATATAAAATAATTGCATATGATATAATGATGTATGATAAGACCTCGCTTCTTCGATATGCTGGCCATGAAAACTTTGAGTTTGTAAAGGGCGATGTTAGAGATTTGGGGAGCTTGAAAAAGTACATGTCTAAAGCTGACATCATTGTTCCACTTGCTGCTTTAGTTGGTTTTCCTTTGTGCGATCAAAGGCCAGAGGAAGCGGAAGAAGTCAATTTTAAAGTGAACGATTGGATAGCAGAAAATAAGAGACCTGAGCAGTGGGTAATATATCCCTGTACCAACTCCGGATACGGAACGAGCAAAGATGGCTCGGTATGTACAGAAGAGTCTCCCCTTAATCCGGTATCTTTATATGGAAAAACAAAAGTAGCAGCAGAAAACTCTTATAAGAGCGTAGAAAATCATGTGACTTTCCGCCTAGCCACGGTTTATGGAGTCTCATCACGAATGAGAACGGATTTATTGGTTAATAACTTTGTATTAAAGACTCTTAGAGAGAGAATAATGGTCCTATATGAATGTGAATTTATGAGGAACTATGTCCATATTCAGGATGTATGCCGTGCGTTCTCCTATGTGATAAACAACTGGGAAGATTGCAAAGACCAGACTTATAATGTTGGCAACGATGCACTGAACATGAACAAGCTACAATTAGCTGAAAAAATTAAAGAACACCTTCCTCTGGAAATTATGCAAGCAGAGTTTACTTCAGATCCGGACACTAGAGATTATATTGTTAGTAGTGAAAAGATTTACTCAAAAGGCTTTAACTGCAAGCATGATTTAGATGATGGAATAAAACAACTTATTAATGCATATAAGATTATTGAGGAACCATGGTTTGCAAACTATTAAGGTGAAAAAATGAGTAAATTAGATGTTATCTTTGTGCATCCGAATGCATCAAAAAAAATATACCAAGATTTAAACAAGAAATACTCCGCAATTGAGACGCCGCTATGGGCTGGTCTTTTGGCAAATCGTGCCCGACTTGATGGGTATGATGCCAAAATTATAGACTGTGAGGCTGAAAATATAGATTCACAATCTGCTGCAAAAAAAATAGGAGCATTGTCTCCAAAATTGGCAGTTATAGTTGTGTATGGCCAGCAGCCATCTGCATCAACACAGAACATGGAAGGCGCTAGCGTGTTGTGTGACATGCTGCATGAGCATTACCCGAATATTAAAACATTATTGGTGGGCCTACATCCTTCCGCAGTATCCAGAAAGACGATGCAAATGGAAAAAGCAAATTTTGTGTGCCAAGGAGAAGGCCCTAAAACGATCTCTGGATTATTAGAGATAGACATGGACGACAAGGAGCAACTAAAGACTGTGCCAGGTTTGTGGTATAGGGACGAAGAGCTTATTAAGTGTAACACACCGGCCCCCATAATCACTCAGGAAAACCTTCATACTGAGTTACCTGGAGTGGCTTGGGATATGCTTCCCATGGAAAAATATAGAACATCGAATTGGCATGCGATGAGTAACAACGGAGATAGAAGCGCCTTTGCTTCCATATATACAAGCTTAGGTTGCCCATTCCAGTGTAGTTTTTGTTGTATAAATGCTCCGTTTGGAAACAATAATCTTGAAAACTGGAATTATGGGAGAAATAAATTTAGATTTTGGGATACAGATTTTATTATGGAGGAATTTAAGAAACTTCATGATATGGGAATTAAGAACGTTAAGATAGCAGACGAAATGTTTGTGTATAATAAGAAGCATTTTTTAGAGATCTGCCACCGCTTAATTGAGAAAGAATACAATTTTAATATATGGGCATATGCTAGAATAGATACGGTAAAAAAAGAATACCTTAAGGTACTTAAAGACGCCGGCGTCAACTGGCTAGCGTTGGGAATTGAGTCTGGAAATGCAGAAGTAAGAAAGGATGTAGTAAAAGGTAAGTTCACAGATGTTAACATTAGAACCTTAGTTGAAGAAATCCAGTCTGCCGGCATCAACATAATAGGAAATTATATATTTGGCCTCCCAGAAGATGATATAGGCTCTATGCAAGACACTCTAGATCTTGCTATTGATTTAAATTGTGAATTTTCTAATTTTTATTGTACCATGGCATATCCTGGTTCAAAACTTTATTTAGACGCCATGGCGAACGAGGAGCAGCTGCCAGAAAGTTATGTTGGCTACTCTCAGCACTCTTATGAATCAAAGCCTCTTCCGACTAAACACCTAACTTCGGCAGAAGTTTTAGGCTTCAGGGATGATGCCTTTTTGAAATATTATAAAAATCCAAAATATCTTGACATGGTTGAGAATAATTTTGGAATATCCATAAGAGAAGAAATTGAAAAGATGACAGAAATAAAACTGAAAAGAAAAATATTGGGCGACTAATGATTACTTATACAAAAGAAGAACTTATAGAATTTGAAAATGAAATTGCAGCTCGTTTTGACAATGCAGAAATAAGGGCACCGGTGCACCTTTATAGTGGTAACGAAGATAAGATAATTGAGATCTTTAAAAAGCACAACATAGGGCAAGAGGACTGGGTATTAGGTTCTTGGAGAAGTCATTACCAGTGTCTGTTAAAAGGGGTACCAAAAGAAGAGCTTACAGAAGCTATCTTAAAAGGCAGATCTATATCTCTCTGTTTTAAAGAACAGAGAGTATTGTGCTCTGGGATTGTTACCGGCGCGTTACCCATTGCCGTGGGAATTGCTTTGGATATAAAGAGGTCGGCTGGAAAAAACAAAGTATATTGTTTTATGGGAGATATGACGTCCGAGACTGGAGTGGCACATGAGTGTATTAAATACTCCCGCAACCACCAATTGCCAATTCACTTTATTATTGAAGATAACGGAAAATCTGTCTGCACCAACACTCGCGAGACTTGGGCGATGGAAAAATTAACATATGAAGGCGTTAGTGATGAATATGTAACATACTATAAGTATCCGCTAGAAAAATATCCGCATGCAGGCGCGGGAAAGAGAGTTCAGTTCTGATGGGAAAGTATTTTGATGAATTAACGAGAGCAATGGAATATCTAGGAGAACAACCAGACACAATGTTTCTGGGTCAAGCCGTGGAGTACGCTGGTACCGCCATGACAAATACTCTTAAAAATATTGATAGGCAAAAGCTCCTAGAGATGCCAGTAGATGAAGAGATGCAGATGGGAATAACTAACGGCTTGGCCGTTGCAGGCACAATACCTGTCAGCATCTATCCTCGCTGGAATTTTCTTTTGTGCGCCGTTAATCAATTGGTTAACCACCTCGATAGGATGAAAGAGTATTCTCACGAAGAATATGTCCCAAAGGTAATCATTAGGGTTGGCATCGGCTCTGTTCGGCCTCTAAATCCACAAGTTCAGCATACTGGCGACTTCACTCAAACTTTCAGGGGCATGCTTAGAAACATTGAAGTAATTCGTTGTGAAGAGCCGGAAGATATTTTCCCGGCGTACCACAAAGCATACAACCGTACCGACGGAAAGAGTACTATAGTTGTGGAATATGGTGATTATTATGGCGAGAAGTAACACATTCTACGCAAGAATTAAATGAATACAATAATAGAAAAAACAGAGTCTAAAAATATTGACGGAGTTTCTAAAATTACATTAGACACTTTTCAAGATTTTAGGGGAGAAATATGGACACTATATTCTAAAGAATATTGTGACTATGAATTTGTCTCGGATAAGATCACAATTTCTCGTTTCGGCACCTTAAGGGGCTTTCATGGAGATCAACACACTGCAAAATTGATATCTTGTTTGTCCGGACAATTTCAACTAGCTGTTGCAGATACCAGAATAGGCTCAAATACTTATGGTAACGTAGAAACATACCTAATATCAGATAACGAGCCAGCAGTGGTTGTAGTGCCACCTGGATGCGTTAACGCACATCTATGTCTTTCTGACAAGTGTGTGTTTTATTACAAGTGGTCGAAAGAATACGATGGTCCGGATAGTCAAGCGACTGTTGCGTGGGACGATCCTGATATTGGCATTGATTGGATGATTAAAAGTCCCATGTTATCTGAGAGAGATAAAAATGGAAAGAAACTTAAGGAGATTAAATTTTGAAAATAAAATACCCATTAGCAAAAGAAACTATTAATAGCGAAGACATTGACGCTCTGTGCGTTTGGCTCAAGTCATACCCCAGATTAACAAAGGGATCGCTGACATGGAAAGTAGAAGAGGACTGGGCCAACTATATAGGCACAGAATATGCCGTATTTAATAATTCAGGCTCTTCCGCAAACCTTCTTATGGTGTATGCCGCAATAAGAGCAGGGAGGATTGCAAATGGTAAGATTGTCGTTCCGTCAGTAGGTTGGGTCACGACAATATCTCCAGCAATTCAGCTTGGGCTAGAGCCTATTATGGTGGGCGCAGATCCAAAAACCTTCGGAATAGATCTAGATCAATTAGAAGAGATCTGCGAAAAAGAAAATCCCGATGCGGTTATTTATGTTCAGGTGCTGGGAGTGCCTCACTATAGAGAGAGATTGCTTTCGTTAAAGAAAAAATATGGCTTTATTTTGCTTGAGGACTCTTGTGCGGCCTTGGGTGCTAGCTATAGCGATGGACAGATGGTTGGAACTATTGGAGACATGTCTTCTTTTTCATTTTATTTCGGACATCAGCTTTCTACGATTGAGGGGGGAATGGTCAATACTGATGACAAAGAATTATACGAGATACTGTTAATGTTGCGGAGCCATGGTTGGGGCAAAGATTTATCAGATGAAGCATGCGACAAACTAATGCAAAAACATGGTGTAGATGATTTTCACAAGCCGTTTACGTTTTTTGAGGCCGGCTTTAACTTGAGATCAACAGATCTGCAAGCATTTCTAGGGATTAGGCAGATAGAGAAAGCAAATTGGGCATCCGAGAATAGAAATAAAAATCACCTGTTATATGCTAAACTATTAGAAGGTTATGTGCAATTTCAAGATTGGGGAAACCACAACCCAGTATCAATATCGTTTGGCGCTTTGGCTAATAGCACTGAGCATCGTAAGGAGATTGTAAATAGACTAGTAGAAAATGGAATAGAAACAAGAATTTTCAGCGCTGGTAACCTAGGCCGGCACCCGTTTTGGACAGAAAGATATGGGATATTTGAGGATGAAATGAGTGATAAAATTCATTCGTGCGGCTTCTTTGTGCCGAACTATCCAGAGATGACAGAAGAAGATATACAGTTTGTCTGTGATGTTGTTAGGGGTAACTAATGAAAGTGCTGGTCATAGGGGAGACATGCAACGATATATTCTGCTATGGAGAGTCAGAAAGAATGTGTCCCGCAGCACCAGCACCTGTGTTCACGCCAATAAAGGTTATTAATTCTCCAGGCATGGCGATGAATGTGCAAAAAAATATAATATCTTTGGGCCTGCAATGTGATATTGTTACTAACTCTAATTGGAGAGAAATAACTAAAACTAGGTATGTACATCAAAATACAAATCATTTTTTTATTCGAATAGACGAAGGAGACAACAACTTCCAAAGGTGTAACGTGAATGAAATTGATTTTTCAAAATATGATATAATTGTAATATCTGATTACGACAAGGGATTTCTTGACAGAGAGGATATTGCTAAAATTTCAAACAAACACAAATGTGTGTTTATGGATACTAAAAAAGAACTGGGTCCATGGTGCGACAGCATAAAATACATCAAAATAAATAACTTTGAATACGATAGATCAAAAAATTCAATAAACGATAACATAAGAACAAAAATAATCGCAACATTGGGAAAAAAGGGATGTACTCATGCCGGCATAAACTACCCAGTTGACGAGGTGGAAATTAAAGATTTATCGGGCGCCGGCGATACGTTTTTAGCGGGACTTGTGGCTGAATACGCTAGGACTAAATCTATTGAAAAATCTGTAATTTTTGCAAATGAGTGCGCAACAAAGGTAGTACAAAAGAAAGGAGTCAGTGTTGTATGATTTAGTTTTTACAAATGGATGTTTTGATATCCTTCATCGTGGCCACATTGAGCTTTTAAGGTATTGTAAGAGCATCGGAAAGCACGTTGTTGTTGGAATTAATAGTGATGAAAGTGTTAAGTCCTTGAAGGGCCCAAGCCGCCCATATTTTTGCCAAGAAGACAGAAAGCTTATGCTTGAGTCGCTAAGGTTCGTCAATAAGGTGGTTATATTTTCAGAACCTACTCCATATGATTTAATTTCTAAAATAAAACCAGACGTACTGGTCAAGGGTGGAGACTACAGTATTTCGCAAATTGTTGGAAATGAATTGTGCGAAGTTAAAATTTTTAATTATTTGGATGGTTATTCAACCACAAATATTCTTAATAACATAAAGGAAGAATAAAATGAAAGAAATGTATTTATCAGAACAAGCAGTGGGCGCCTTAATGATGGCGCTTCAGAGATCATTAATGGAGCAAAGTGACATTACTCCGGTAATTAAAGGGTTCAAGCTCAGGCTATCAGAGAATGGTCTTTTAGTAATGAACCCGCCTATTCTTAAGCTTGGACAAGAAGAAGAGGAAGAGGAGTAGGTGCCAAAATACGCCTATAAATGTAAAGAATGCGAGCACTCTTTTGAGGTGCTCCATGGAATGTTTATAAAACTTAAGAATTGCGATGCATGTGACAACGATGGTTCTCTATACAGGGTACCATCAATTTCTTATTCTACTAATCCAAGCACATCGTCCGGAAGAAAAACCGGTGAAACTGTAAAAGAATTTATTAATGATGCAAAACAAGAAGTAGAAAAGCAAAAGGAAGACATGAGAGAGGAATATAAAAATGAATGATTATGTATTATATTTGATAATAGCGTTAGCTTTATCATTTTTGGTTAATGTATTTCTTATTTGGTATGCAAGAAATGCTAGTAGCCGTCTCACTGTGGTGGCGTCAAACATCGATGAAATTATGACAGTACTATCAAATTTTGAAAATCATTTAGAAACTATATATGAGATGGAAACCTATTATGGAGATGAAACACTATACGCCATTCTCCGGCATGCCAAAGCCATGGCAGATTTCTTATCAGGATTCACAGATATTTATGAATTAGCAGAAGAATTGCCAGAACAAACAGAGGAAGAGCGTGAGGAATATTATGACAGAAAAGAAGCCGACACCTTTGGTGCCAAAGCCCAAGAAGAAAAGAAGAAAACGACAAAAAAGGTTGTATTTCACTCAGGTACATGAGGACGCGATAGTTGAATATGTCGCGACAAATTGTATAAACAGAAGAACAGAGCTTTATGTTAGATACATAGGTCCAGCATTTGATGAAATGGTGGATAAGATTGTGTATACTTATAAATTTACAACTTTGCCGAACATAGACTATCTTCGTGATGAATGCAAAATATGGCTTGTGACCATTTTGGATAAATACAGTCAAGACAAGGGATATAAGGCCTTTTCTTATTTTAGTGTTATAACTAAGAACTGGTTCATTCAACAGACGAAGAAGGCAAAAAAGAATATGAAAAGGGAGGTTGGGATGGACTATATCTCTGGCGAGGCCCACCTTAAACATGTTTCTATAGAAAATCCATACCCCGCAGCCAGAGAGCATGAAGAGTTTGTTGCGTCCCTTAAGGGGGAAATACTTTCTTGGGAACGCGCTGATCTAAAAGAAAACGAAGAAAAGGTTCTTGCGGCAATTAAAATCCTATTTGAAAGTGCAGAAGATATAGAAATTTTTAATAAAAAAGCTATTTATATGTATATTAGGGAAATTACTGGACTTAGTACCAAACAGATTGTAAGCAATTTAAACAGAATGAAAGTCAAATATAGGGTGTTCCGCGATAAGTGGGAAGGAGGAGAGTTGTGAAAAAACTAGATCATTATCTGGAAAGTGCAATTCAAAATATTGAAGACGACAGAAAAGTTACTCGCGAGCTTTTGGATGATGTTATAGGCTATCTCAGCAAGGCAGAGGAAAGACATAGAGAGGTTGGCGCAATTGCTGCCAAATATGTTGAGACGCTGCAACGTTCTAATGAGCAATTAGTAAAGGTATCTACCATTATTCACAAACAACAAATGGGAGACACAGGCCTTTCTGATGGCGACAAGGCAGATATCTTTGATATGTTGCAAGAAAAGGAAGAAGCGAAGTGACAAACAAAATGCGTAGAATTTGGACAATGGCGCCTGGAGAATTAAATCCTATGAATTCTCCGTCTCATGTAATTGATCATGTTATCAATCCTATGAGTTCCGACTTGTATCGCTTAAAAAGAGTTGTAGATAGTTATTATAGAAATGAGAATAAACGCGCCCACACTGGAACTTGGAAGGCCATATGTTTGCACTCCTTAGTTGAATATTATGAAGCAGGAGAGGCTCCAGGCGCAATACTATCAGAAGATATAGGCCAACCAATGTCTATGGTTGCGGTTATCGCAAGGATACCAGAGCTTGATTTTTCTAGAGCCCCAATGCCAACAGTTGTAAAAGATCCGGACGACATGGCAGCAGAAGACTCTGAATGGTTAAATATGCATAGGGTTTTCAGGTGTCCACTGCACGGAAGACA
>TARA_R110001592_G_scaffold59388_2_pt1 | contig 10881 bp, 14 predicted proteins | sample TARA_R110001592 | Tara Oceans TARA_R110001592 (sample SAMEA4398387) | marine metagenome | biome: Polar Biome; feature: [SRF] surface water layer (ENVO:00010504); material: water (ENVO:00002006), including particulate matter (ENVO:01000060) such as... | depth 5 m | reverse complement strand
GTATAACTAAATGTCTAAAATTACCTTTGAACTTCAGATTATCTTTAACTGCATAGAATAAACTTCCGTCTTCTTCCGGTGAGTTCCAATCTATATAAGTTACTTCATCGTATGTATCGATAGAAGACTGAAAACAGTACGATGATCTTTCTTTTAAATTTCCGCCGTAGTCATCATTACGGGATACTATAACTGCTGATACTTTCATTGTTGTGATTTATTTGTTTAGTGATCTTCTTATTCCTTCTTCTAGGCTAATCTTAGGAGTATAAAAGCTTAACATCTTAGAGCTATCAGAACATCTATACATAACTCCTACTGGTTTATCTGTTCTATGTTTAATCCCATCTTTTGGTCTCCAACCTGCTACCTTAAATATGATTTCAGATAAGTCATTGAAGGATGTTGGTACTCCACTTCCTAAGTTAATAGGTTCTTGAATATCTAACTCTACTGCTTTCATAGTTGCTTCTACTATATCTTCAATATGTATAAAGTCTCTTACTTGAGTTCCGTCTCCCCATATTTCAAATTCATCTACTTGATCAACTACTCTCTTAATAAAAGAAGGGAAAGGGTAATCTAAGTCCTGTGTCTCTCCGTAACCGCTAAATGGTCTAAACACATAAACTTTTAATCCATATTGACGAGCAAAGTGAGCTAAGTACTCTCCAGATAATTTAGCCCATCCGTAAGTAAAGTCTGGTGAACTCATATCCATTAAATCAATATCTGATTCTGTAAGGTTATGTTCGCTTCCTTTCGTTTGTAAGTTTATTGGGTAAGCAGCAGAAGAGCTAAAGTATATAACTTTTGTTTGTTTAGTCCTAACTGCCCAATTAAAGAACTCAGCATCTATTGATAAATCTGTTGCTACTGCTAAAGGATCATTTTCTATAGTATCTCTACCTCCTACGATAGCAGCTAAGTGTACTATAAGATCAAATTGAACGTCGCATGTTTTAAAGAAGTCTCTACAATCGTTTCCTTCTTTTATATCTACTCCTGTTACATCGTGACCTTGATCGGAAAAGAACTTAACGTACTGTTGACCTACGAATCCTTTATGTCCTGTGATTAATATATTCATTTTATATAGTTTAGTTTAGTTTGTCAATAATTTTTTGCCACTCCTCAAATGCTTCAATAGAACGCTCTGGTAAGTATTGCTTTATAGAGTTTGGATCTTTAGCTAAATCTGCTAATAGTTCCATATTGTTCTCCATACCTATATACTCTCTTTTCATATCTTCTACCATTGAGTACCTACCTGCAGTACCTAAGCTTCTATCACTTAGTACTCCTGGTTTAGAGAATACTACTTTGTTACCTTTAGACTGAATATAGTAAGCTGCCCAAATATCATCCATTCTACCAATATGTGGGAATAGGAAATAATCTCTAACTATGCTTCTACTAATAATAGTATTTTGTGAGTTAAATGGTGCTGGTTTGTTACCTGAGATAGGAAATTGATCTGCTCCAAAATTACAATAAGGATTATATATCATTCTACAAACAGCATCTACATCTGGTTCACCATCCCAGAAGACAGCTTGAACTTTAGGAGTAATTGATGCTTTAGATTTATTGCTATAGTCTCTAAAAGGTACTCTTTCCATTGGGAAACCTCTATGCCATAGTTCTCTATGTTCATTTAATGCTCCAATTGGGTCGAAAGCAATATCTTTAATATCAAATAAATTAACCTCTGTAGGTTTATCTACCATTAGATCTTCTCCCCAACCTTCATAAGGAATATTATCATCGTCTATAATTGCTATGATATCTGCTCCCTGTCTATAAGCTTCTAATATAGCAAAATTTCGACGTTGAATACATCTCCAACCTATAAGTTCACTTAACACTGGGTATTCTGATTCTTGGTACTCAGGTGTTAGGTAAGTTACATTATCGATATTCTCATATAACTCATGTGGTGTTTTTAAATCACCAGAGACTATAACATGCCAGTCAGGCATCGCTGCATACTTTAATAATGCTTCTGTTGGTGGGTTGATCGTAGTAGTTGCTATTATTTTTTTCATCGTTATTAATTTTTAAAGGAATATTCTTGCTAATTTATTATAAGTTGTATCTTCTGTTTTAATTCTCTCTTCTGTTAATGTACTAAAATGTTCCCAAGCATTACTCTCCCATAAATGGTGTGCATAAGCATTTGGATACTCTTTGTCTCTAACAAACATATCTTTTATACCTTCTTTAGTATGCAATGGGTAATGAAACTTATCATAGTCTAATGCTGTTACAGGTAATTCTAGCTTACTATATAGTTTCCATGGTAGCTGTACTGAATGAGTATCCCATAGCTTGTGATTAAATGATTCGTACTTAGAAAACCAATAACCTATAAATTCATTTTCAGGTTCTGCCAATATTATTGCGTTACATAAACCGTATGGTCTTTCTGGATTCTCTGTACTTCCTTGAATACCCATTACACTTTTATTACTAAGTAACTCTGTAAAAGGTTTAACACATATAGTATCAATATCCATATAGATACCTCCTTGTTCATATAAAGCCTGAAGTCTAATTATATCAGCTCTATGAGCCATATGTTTTATTTCATTGCCATACACTTCCTGTGGTGGGTCTACTTTAACTAGGTTTAAATACTTCTTAGCTTTCTCCCAATACTCACCTGTTGGTTCGTACTTATGATAGAAGTTCATTTCATCTGGATTGTTTAAGTCATATGCTGATTTAATAGCTATATAATGTAACAGTCCGAAAGGTTTGCCTCCGAAGTCTTCTTCAAGTCCGAATATAAAATGAAATTTATTAGGTATCATATATTTAATATAAGAAAAATACTAATGAAAAGCAACTATACTTTATACTTCTGTCGTCCGTTGGCTTCTATTTTATCATAGAGTTCATTCTGTTCCTGTTGTCTATCTATCTCTTTTGGATGTAACATACAAAACAATTCATCAGTTGGTAACCCTACAAAGGTTTTAAATCCTACAATCTTACTATGGAGTAATCCATCCCATTTAACCCAATCACAATTTCGATACAATCTCATCTGCCAATCAGGAAAGTTTACCCATCCTTTATCATTTACATTCCATTTCCATTTATCAATATGACTTTGAGTTAAACCTTCGACAGTATTTATTCTAGGTACAAAAAAGAGATCTACTGTATCGTTTGTTTCTAGCAATTCCGGAAGCATTTTAATAAAGTCTGCTGTCATAAGCTCATCAGCATCTAACTGTAGGATATAGTCTCCTGTACAGTGAGAGTTAAGGAAGTTCTTTTGAGTAGCATCTCCATCAAAGACTCTGGTTTTTAGTACTATCTCTTTTTTAAACTTCTCTAATACTTCAATCGTAGCTTCGTCAGTAGAATTATCATCTACTATTACTATCTCATCTTCTTTTCTTTTATTGTCTACTAAAAATGTTAGGAGTTTATTTATATATTCTCCTTCATTATGAGTTAGAATTGCATAACTTATTTTCATATTACTATATATTTTGTTATATATTTCTTTAATCTATCTAAAGGCTTCCAATCTAATCTATCTTGAGCATCAGTATTTTTCTGTATCGTTACTCTATAATTACCTTTTTGATCTGGAAGGTATTGTTTTTCTATTTCTGGGAATCGTTCTTTAAAGAAGTTATATACTTCATTTATAGAAAAGTTTTTACCTGTTCCTAATTCCCAAGCATCTGTATGTGACTCCTCACTCATTGCTATCCTATAAAGACCGTCTACTATATCAGTAACATGAGTAAAGTCTCTGCGTTGCTCTCCGTCTCCGACTATAGTTAAATCTTTTCCTTCTGCTATTTGATTTCTCCATATACCTAATAAGGCTGCCATGTCTCCATCTACTATTTCATTAGGACCGTACACATTGTAAAATCTAGCTATCTCTACATTACAACCGTAAGTTTGTTTATACATCTTACAAACTTCCTCTCCTAGGTACTTAAACATTGCATAAGGAGATTGATAAGGATCATGCCATTTGGAAGATGAACCAGCGTATACTACTTTGATTTTATTTAACCTAGCTTGTTCTAATATATTTTGAGTACCATGTACGTTAGATACAAAGGTTGTGCTTGGGTCTGTAAATGAAGGTTGTATTCTGCTCAATGCTGCTAGATGAAATATGATATCAAATGTATCGTTCTTATCTAACTTTAAACTGCTTACTGATGAGTGACGATATTTTACTCCTTCTAAATGGTTTTCATATGTACCTGTTGAGTAATCATCTATTGATGTTACCGTATGACCTTCAGCCATTAATCTAGTTATCAGATTAGTTCCTATAAATCCAGCTCCGCCAGTGACTAATATATTCATAAGTTATATTCTATAATTAATTTCATTATCTATTAACATTTGTTTGAACCTAGTAGTTGACCATCCATGTTCTCTATTTAAGTAATGTGTATGAATTCCTAAACTATCTCCAGTAAATGGTTTACCTAAATAATCATCACCTAAAAACCTAATATTAAACTCTCCCATCTTGAGCAAATCTAATAGTTGCTCTTCGTATGTATACCTTACTACATCATCTATATACCTAATACTAAGTAGCATTTCTTTTCTTTCTTCAACAGTTAAAATAGGTTGAAGTTTCTCTGGACGTTCTATGGAAGGATCGGTATGAAGTAATACTATAAGGCAATCACATTTTTCTTTTGCTCTTTTAAATGCTTCTACATACCCTGGATGGTATACGTCAAATGCTCCTGCTATTACTCCTTTGATCATTCTTCTGGTCCGTGCATTTTAGCAGCTCCTCCATCACGTTGGAACTGTGAGTTAGTTATTTTCTCTCCTGGATATACGGTATACTTATTACCTTTTATTCTGCAAACGCCTCCTTGCTTAGCAATCTTTTTAAAGAGTATAATATCTTTCTCTGACCAATCATGTGATAGTTCTACTATTCTTTCTCTAGATACTCTACCTTCTCCGTCTACGGTAAAGGATGATGTCTTCGTTACTGATACTTTTTTTATACTCATAATTAATCTACTGCGTAAAATCCTATATACTCTAATGCGTCCATAAAGTCTTTCTGTTCAAAAGCTTTACCGTTTACCATATCCATTCTATGGGTTTGTTCTTCTGGAAATTTATCTGCTTCTGCTTCTGGTATTTTAACAGCTTTGACTCCAGACCATTTCCAATCCTTTTTGCTAGTACCGTCTAAAAATACCATTCCTTTATTGGGTAAGGTAATTGTAGCTGGTAGCCAGATTCTTCCTTCACTATCTGTATGTAATAGATCTTTATGTAGTTCAGGTGCTGTTTCCATTAGGTCTTGCAAAGTCTTTGATCCTTCTGTCATTAAAGTAGATGTAGTATATCCACTTCCAAAACATAGCCAAGTCTTTATTTCTTCTCCTTTTTCTTCAAAAGATTGTTCGTAACAGGCATTGCTGCCAAAAGGTCCTTTTACTAAATTCATATTATATTGTTTTCATTTTTGGTAATGCTATCTTTTTTATTCCTGGCATCTTAAACTTAACCTCTCTAGGAAAATCAGGAACATATTGTGTAAGTATACTATCTAATTTAGTCTGCATACTCTCAAAACTAAAGTTCTTATTTATGAGTGCAGTTTGTTTTTTCGCATTAGTTAATAACTTCTTGTAATCTTTATATACTAACTTTAATCCCTTTGTAGCATCTTCCGGATTAAATTCAAACCATTTACTATCTTTAAGAATCATCTTATCGATAACAGCACTAGGATGTACGGGTTCTAATTTACCTCCTACTAGTAAAGTTAAGTCTGGGCGTAAGAAATCTGTATGTCCTGACCATGCTGATGCTATAATAGGTTTCTTATGAGCAGCAAACTCCAATAAAGGTCTTCCGAATCCTTCTCCCCTAGTTAAACTTATCATAGCTTTTACCTTAGGGTGACTGTACATAGCATTTATCTCACTGTCTTGTAGATCTCCGTGAAGTAAGTATATGTTCGGTAGATTACCTCCTCCAACTTTCTTTCTTACCTCATCTATTTTTGTTAAGATGGTAGTTTGATCACTAACAGAGCTATTTGCTTGTTGAGTTTTAATTAATAGAGCAGGTTTAGTTTTCTTATTCTTAAATGTTCGTAAAAACATTTCTATAGTACCGCCCATATTTTTTCTATCTTGACCAAAGTCTCCTTGTAGCCAGTGACCTACTGTAAGAAAGCAAAACTGTTCTGGTATTTCATTTATAGTTTTAACTATGGTAGAATTGTTATCAGTATTAACTGGTTTGTAAACGTCAGTTCGTACTCCTTCAAATAGTACTTCGATTGGTTTCTCTAATTCTACCTTACCTACATCCTTTCCTTGAGGATCTTTTTGATCGTATTTAGTATTAGTAAATACTAACTTACCGTGTTCTGCTGAGGTTATTACTAGGTTCATTCTATTAACACCTTGCATCCAACCAGCATCACATAATGTAGTTTCTATACCTGCTGTAACTCCTATGTTATATTCGCCTACCGCTTGGAACTCATTAGGTACTGTTATCTGGATCCATACTTTTGGTTTGGTAGTAAGAGATGGTATAATCTTTCCTAATAATTCATTTTCACCGTGGTGAGATAAGTAACCGAATCTAGTATTACCCCATCGTTGCGATATAATCTTAACATCCCAGTCAGGGCGACTGTTTATTAACGCTTTAACAAAGTCTCTAGATCTTGCTCCATAACCTGAGTAAGTATCAACAGGTGCAGAAACTACTACGTTTATTTTTTTCATTTAGTAACCTTTTATTTAATGTAATATAGTAAAAATAATTCTAATAAACTAATTTATGCTTAATAATATTAGGTTTTTTATCTTCTACTTTAATTAATTCAAATCGAGGACGTGGTTTAAATTTAACAAACGTTTCCTCTATACTCTCTATAACATTCTGACACATCATCGTAGCACTCATTCTAGATTCATCTGATTTAGCCCATGCTCTTCCTGCTTTACCTCTTGCATCTCTTTCCTCTTTAGGTATATCGTATACAGTCTCTATTGCTAAAGCTATATCATCAAAACTACACCTATCGTCAAATATGTAAGGAGTTGGTACAGAACCTACTAATGAAATATTAGAAGGGTAGACCGGGATTGCCCATTCACCATGCTCTTTATATGTACCTCTATGATTAGAAGGAAAATCAGCATCAAAGTCTATCCATTGATCTTTTTCATCTACAAATCTCATTTGGTCTTGCATGCCTCCAGTAGTATTAGCAATTATCATTGTCTCTGACATCATCGATTCGGTAAGAGATAATCCCCATCCTTCGTTTGATGAAGGTAGAACTGTAACGTCTGCTAAGTTGTAAAACCAATTTAATTGAGATGTTGGTAATTTTTGAGTTGAAAAGAATACGTTGACATACTCTGGATCACATAAAGCCTCTTTAACTTTATTTAGATCAGTACCATTTTGATCTACTGGTGCTGTATGCATTACTAGAGCACATTTCTTAGCTGCTTCTTTACCTATCTTATCACAGAATACTCTGTAACCTGCTATTAAGTCACTTGGAGATTTTCTTCTAATATTTCTAGAGTTAAAGAATACTACAAATTCTATATCTGTCTTACCTTTGAAGACAGTCTTCTTAAAGTTTTCGTAATCAGTAATAAGCTTATCGTCTTCTTTTATCTTATAGAACTGCTTACTATTAATACCGTGAGGTACATACTTAATTACTTTATCTTTTGCTTTTTCATCTAATACTAGTTTATTAATATTGACAGTTTGTTTTGATATACCCATCAACAAATCACATGAGTTATAAAAATCTTTATTGTAAAGAGGTGAAGGATAATCATCCCATATGTTTAAATATACAATAGGAATTTTACTTCTGATTTCTCTTTCCATATCAAATAACCATCCCCAGTATCTAGGGTCTGTAAATATAAAAATAGCATCTGGTTTATGAGTAGCTGTTAAACGTCTAATAGTATTTTGATCTCCGTAACCACTTGATGGATATAAAATTACACTAGCATCTTCTACCTCAGATTGCTTAGCAATATCTTGAGATAAATCTAAACTCTTTCCTGCATCTGGATGTTTAATAGCTGCTCCTAATTGTACCCAATTAAAATGCTGAGCTGTACCTATGACTATCTCTCTAGCCATGGTTGCTATTCCGGAATGCATTCTAATATCATCACATAACAAAAGAATAGTTTTTCTATCTTCTTTTTTTAAATAACCGAATTTACTTTTCATTTTATTCTTCTATATTAGTATTATTAATTTTTTGAATACTATCTTTAAACTTACTATCAGTAAGATAAAGAAAAATTGCACGTGAGGCAAGCTTTTGGAAAGAAAATTTATCTTTAATACATTGGAATTTAAACTCTTGAAATAGTTTATCTTCAATACGAACGGTCGTTAACCTTTTTTCAGAACTCTTCATAACTTATATATGTATATATTTATATATAAATAGGCACTTATTCCAAAATCGCATCAGGACATATCCTCATTGTCTTAAAAGCACAGAAATTACAACCCCATTTACTAGGGCTAGTTGGGTACTCTTTATCTATGTATTCTCCATCTTTATCTACTGCTGTACTTACAAACGTATTCATCAACGATAAAGCTTGACCTACTTTAATTTTACCTGCTGTGGGTCTAAATTCCTGCACTCTTCTTTGCATTGAAGCAAACTCTGCCTCTACAGGCACCTTTCTCTTAACAATAAAATACTCTACATCAATTTTATCAATAGGTATATCGAATTGCTCTGAGAAGAATTGCTTATATAGAAGTAATTGAGCAGTTTTCTTATCATCCTTCTTAGCATAATCATTCCATCCTGATGTAGATGTTTTAATATCAACAAGTTTCCATCTATCTACTCTTGCGTCATAAAATACTAAATCAATAAACCCTTTAAACTTAACTCCAGGGCGTAACGTCTGGTATAACAACGTCTCTACTCCAGCTAAATAAACTCCCTTAGTACCAAAGTATGCTCTCCTTTTGCTCTTAATGTACTTAAGTATATGCTTACCGTCAATCCAGAACATAGTTAGTTCTTCTGCTGTAGAATAATGCTGATGGCTATTTTGAGCTTTTCCTCCTTTATAAGCTTTCATCATATTTTCATAAAGTAAACTATCTAAATCCATTTCATTAGCAGTCTTCACTTTATCGTGATAGAGTACCTCTAACCAAGTCTGTAAAGTCTCGTGCATAGCAGTACCGAACGTAGCATGTATCGATGGTTGATAGGGAGCTAATTTCTTTAAGTACTGTAAGTACCATTGACGTTGACAGGAAGAGAAAGTACTTAATTGAGAATACGATATATGTTTATTAGATTTAGGCGATTGTTTAGTATAACTTTCCCATATCTTTTTAACTAACGGATCTGCCTTAAGTACTATCCTATCCGGATAAATCTTCTTTGGAGGCATCTAGTCTCTTTTCCATTTACCTTCGCTTACTAACTGAGCAATAATTCCATAGTTAGTAACATCTTGAAAGGTATCTATAATAGTTTCATTCTGTGCTTTACGACCTGAGATGATCATATTTTTCCATCTGTTGATCTTATCCTGCATTCTATAAAATAAACCAGTCATTGCAAACTCTACCTCTTGTGGAGTCTCTAGATTAGTTCCTGCACTAACATTATGCATTCCGTAATCTAAATGCTTCTTTGCAAACAGTTCAAATTGTTCATCGATGATATCTTTATAACCGTTATAGATAATAGGATATTCATTTTTTAAAATTTCTCTTGCTGAAGGAGGATTCTTAGCATTCATAATTTCTCTATCGCTCATAACTTTTTCTAATTCTTTTGCATTAGCACCAAAGTGTCCTGCATTGTTAACTTTATTGTTTAATTTTTCTAAATATCTAGTCACTGTATTATCCATTTAGAACTTTTGAAGGGTTATCTTCAGGGAAGTACAACTCAATAGCAGCTAACTTATCATCAGCCTCTACTAAAAGTAGAAGTGATTCATTAGCATCTTTTAAGAAATCATTTGCTGTATGGTCCCCAATACCTACTGCATGGGTTGTGAGTAGCTCTAATGACATTAGGGCTTTTGCTTTATCGGCTTTTGCTTGAGCTTTTAAAGCTTTAATTACTTTGAATTGCGACATCTATTAATATTTTAAGTTATATATAATATAAGAAAAATATTTAAATAAAACAACTTTTTACATATATCTTTTTGAAGTATCTTCGTCTACGTTAAGATGTTTCTTAGCTTCAGATTTATGGATAGTAATCCTTTCTCCTGTCTTTAACCTAACATCCCAGTTGGTAGGACCTTTATGAATAACTGTTTCAATATTATCTTCTAACTGGTAGCCTGTACGTGGTTCTACCTGAGCATAGTGTTCTCCTTCGTTACCGTTTTGTCCAATAATATCCATTCGTTTTTCAGAAGCATCCCAATCAAATTCTTCTTCACCTGCTACTTTTATTGGAATATCTTCATATTTTTTCTTTACTTCAGGACTTATTATATTATCCATTGTTTTATAGAGTTCAGATTTTTCAGCATTATAGGTTTCTTCCTGAACAAAGTCTTTCCAGGCTTCTTCATCTTCGTCAATAAATACATCTTCTCTTCTATATGCTCTATCAAATGCAAAGTTTGCTGCTACTACTAGAGCAATAGCTAGTGGATCGAATACAAATATAATTACAAGTAATAGTATGTTAATAATTTTATCCATAGGTGCTCCTGTAAGTCCGGAAAGGTACTGTAAAGGTCCTAGTTCACCTGCTACTTCGGTATTATTTTCTAATTGTAATATCTGTAGTTGAAATTTCTGTAAGCTATCTGCTGCTACAATTCTTTTTTCTTGAACATT
>TARA_R110001592_G_scaffold230364_1_pt1 | contig 10881 bp, 4 predicted proteins | sample TARA_R110001592 | Tara Oceans TARA_R110001592 (sample SAMEA4398387) | marine metagenome | biome: Polar Biome; feature: [SRF] surface water layer (ENVO:00010504); material: water (ENVO:00002006), including particulate matter (ENVO:01000060) such as... | depth 5 m | reverse complement strand
TCAGATGCTCCTGAATGAGGCATTGTGGTTGGCATTAGTAAAAATGAACCTTCATCTAATGATGGCATAAACTCTTTTCCTAATCCTGGAAATTTTTCTGACAGATTATTCCATACAGCATTATCTTTAGCAGCATCAGGTAAAAAACCAAATACAGTTCCAAACCCTAACCAAGAATTTGCTCCAAGTAGGATAACAATCATTGGTATGGTTAAGAATGTCCATTTATTTTCTAAACACCACATTAATACTCGTTTATAGGAATAGACTATAAACATTAAGAACCCTAATATTATTCCTACTGTAACTGCTACAAATAGTATGTTTGAAAAGAAACTGTTTTGTGCACCTAAAGGCATCCACACCAATGCGATATAATAAACCACAATAAATGCTGTAATGATAATATCAATCCAAGTAACATATTTTCTTTTATTTTCTGGCCATTTATATTCTAACAAATTATTTATTCCATACAAAATCAATGCGATGGATACCCAACTTCCAAAACCAATCGAAAAGACCAGTCCGGCAACGATTAATAACCCATTCCAAACTTTACTCATCTTGCCTTTATCAAATCGTATTGAGAAAACAATATGGGCAAACATTGGAATAAATAATAAACCAATAATTAATGCCGACAACATGGCGAATGTTTTAGTCCAAGCTAAAGGAGTAAACAATTTTCCTTCAGCTGCTTGCATAGCAAAAACGGGTAAAAAACTAACAATTGTAGTAAATAGGGCTGTAATTACTGCTGTTGCAACTTCGGATGCTCCTTCGTAAATCACTATTAACAATTCTTTACCTCGTTTTCCTATGTTCTCCGGTAGTTCTATGTGCTGAATTATGTTTTCGGTAAAGACAATTCCGACATCTACCATTACTCCAATTGCAATTGCAATACCTGATAAGGCAACAATATTGGCATCTACTCCAAATTGACGCATCATCACAAATGTTATCAAAACTCCAATGGGCAATAAACTTGCTATTAAGATTGAAGCACGCAGGTTTAATACCATTACAATTACTACAATCAGAGCAATTAGCATCTCTAATGAAAGAGCTTCTTCAAGCGTCCCCAATGTTTCTTTAATTAATCCTGTTCTATCGTAAAAAGGAACAACAGTAACTCTTGAAATTGTTCCGTCTGCCAATGTTTTTGTTGGCATTCCTGCTTCAAACTCTTTTATTTTTGCCTTAACAGCCTCAATAACTTGTAACGGGTTTGCACCATAACGTGCAACTACAACTCCTCCAACGGCTTCTGCTCCTCCTTTATCTAGCCCTCCTCTTCTAGTAGCAGGTCCAAATGCTACTTTAGCAATATCTTTCACTCTAATAGGCACATTGTCATTCGAGATAATCACACTTTCTTCTAAATCACTAAGAGTTTCTATGTAACCCAACCCACGAATTAAATACTCTGCTTTGTTGTATTCAATGGTTCTTGCTCCAATATCCAGGTTACTCTTTTTAACTGCCATCATAATTTGAGCGACAGTTACATTGTGAGCTTTCATCGCATTAGGGTCAATATCAACTTGGTATTCTTTTACGTACCCACCAATTGGTGCGACTTCAGAAACTCCTTTTACAGCAGTTAAAGAATAACCAACCTGAAAATCTTGAATGGTTCTTAACTCTTGAGGATCCCAGCCCCCGGCAGGATTGCCATTTTTATCCCTACCTTCTAAGGTATACCAATAAACCTGACCAAGAGCTGTAGCATCTGGACCAAGTGCCGGAGACACATCTGAAGGCAAGAGATTACTAGGTAAGGAATTTAGTTTTTCCAAAACCCGTGTTCTACTCCAGTAAAACTCTATATCATCTTCAAAAATTAAATAGATACTAGATAATCCAAATATAGAATTACTACGAATAGTTTTAACGCCAGGAATTCCTAATAAAGCCGTGGTTAACGGGTAGCTAATTTGATCTTCTATATCTTGTGGTGATCGACCAGGCCATTCGACATAAACGATTTGTTGGTTTTCTCCAATATCAGGTATTGCATCAACCGGTACGGGATCTCTAGGGATAATAGAATCTCCCCAATTAAATGGAGCAGTTGAAATTCCCCACATAATTAATGCTACAAGTAAAAGCAGCGTAACCAATTTATTTTCGAGAAAATATTTTATTGTTTTATTTAACATTCTTTTTTAATATTTAATATATTGTTTAATAATTATGCAATTATTTGTGTAACTGTACAATAATAAAATGACAATAGTCATTCAAAAAACTATCTCTTGCATTATAAATACAAAAGCAGTTTAAGTAAACAAATTTAAATATTATATTAAGAATGACTGAAAGAGAACAGGGATGTCTTTCTCATATAAAGGAGGCTGGTAATTTGGGTATAAATCAACGTTTTTATCCGTTAAAGGAATTGTAAATAGAATAGAAGCAACAGTAGTCATAATAAAATGATATTCTAAAACATCTTTAGAAACAGACAACTGAAAACTATCTTGAATACTTAAATCTATCGACTCTGTATCACAACATTTATTCTGAACATTACATTCATCTGTTTCTTCATGGGTTATTTCATCCTCCATTCCGCAACCAAAGTCATTCGCATCAACCAATAATGCGTGTTTAGCATCGTGCCCCCCACAAAAATGGGTCGCAAAACTTAAATGAGAAGAACTCACCAAGAAAAAAAGTGTCAATAATATAGATGTAATTTTTTTCATTTAATACTACAAACTTATGAATAATTTATATACACAAAACTGATAAATGTCATTTAGTTCATAAAATATGTTAAAAAAATAAGTCCTCTAGCAGAAATAAAATTCATTAGCAAGCATTGAATTTAGTATTTATTTACAAAGTTGTTAAAATATCTTCTTCCAAAAAGTTCGATAATTCGAAGTTTTGAACCCGTTTTACAAGTTTGCTACATGTGTACAAATCTCTGGATTCCGAACTATTGTAATATCATTATTTTAAATAGGAATTATTTTGCTCATAATTTTAATTTTTTAGTTACTTAAAATTACAAAAAAAAGCCTCACTTCCGATAGCTATCAGGAGTGAGGCTCTATTAAATAAAAACTAAACTATCTGCTATTGTTTGATAATCTTGTAAGTTGTATTGGTGTTATTTTCTTGTATGATTAAGAAGTAAACTCCTTTACTTTCGTTAGTTAAATCAACTTCAATGTTGTTTGTTGTTACATTGTTTGCTTGTTCAACCAGTCGCCCTTCAAGGGTTGTTATGGTATAACTAACAGCTTCTTTTGTATTCGCTAAGCGAACCGTAAATAATCCACTTGTTGGGTTAGGATAGATAGAAACTACATTAGTTGTTACTTCTTTTATTCCTACTCCAGTAATGTTTTCACAAATTGACGTATCAGAACATGAACCTACAGTCACGACTACAGCATAATTACCATTTACAGTTGCTGTAAAGCTTTGATTTGTTTCTGTTGCTATTGGTGCATTTGCATTATCACAATCTAACCATTGGTAACTTGCTCCTGTTTGGTTAGCTGTTAACACATTACCAGAAATGGCAACAGTATTATCTAGTGAATCAATAGTTAAATTAACTGTAATTACACTATCACATCCTGAAATATTTGGAATAGTATCCATATATATTCCACTTGCATCCCAAACATAATTTCCGCTTGGCGATGTGTAAGTATTACATGCTGTTGGTGAGATAGAATTAGCTGTAGCTTGACCTATATTAATAGTAATAGTTTGAGACATTTCTAAATTACACGATGAGCAAACAGCAGACCCTAAAGACCAAACGGTATTAGGATCCATATTTTGTAATGTTCCATCATTACCATTAGGACTCAAATCAGTTAATGTAGAGCTTCCAGCTCCATCTTCAAATTGATAGTAAGCTGCTAAACCAGTTTCAGTACCTGACAAACAATTACTCATATCAGCTTGAAGCTCCCCTTGGGTTTTGGCAACTGACCAAACTCTAACTTCATCGATATTCCCAGGAAAAACGCTACCTGTACCACCTGCCCAACTACCTATAGTTAAATTTTGTAATGATGATGAAAAATTAATAGAAGGATCATTTTTTGTTTCAATTAAGTTTCCATCAACATAAATTTTCATAACAGCACCATCATAAGTTGCAGCTACGTGTTGCCAAGTGTTCAGAGCTAATGGAGTTGTTGTTGTTGTTAATTCATTCCAATTTCCATTCCCTAAATTAAAATTAATTTTTCCTCCATCACCACAACGTATCATATAACCATAATCAGTTCCTGGACCATTATTTTCTTTATTTATAATGTGCCCTTGATTAACACTTTTCCATGCTGTTGGATATATCCATGCTTCTAATGTTATTTGATTGCCACTAAGCTGAACACTACCTGCATTACCACAATCAACTTTCTGATTTGAAACATTCATTCCATCAAAAAATATACCAGTAGTATTAGTTGGGCGGTCTCCATAAACATTATAAGTAGTTGGAGCTGAAATAGTATCTGTTGTAAAAGAAATAGCTGAACCATTTCCAACAAAAGGCCCATCAATTATTGAATCATTGGTATTGTTTCTTAAATAGTAATTTACGCCATTTTGAGAAGACCCTAAATCAATAATAGCTGTTCCTTCTGTTCCGCAAATAAAAGGATTTAAGCTACTAACTGTTTGATCGGAAACAGGCTCAATTGTTAAATTAATAGTGATAATACTATCACAACCTGTTGAATTAGTTAATACACTAGTAAATATACCACTTGAGGTATAATACTGACCTGTTGGAGAAGTATAACTACAAACTGCTGTTGGAGAAATTGTTGATGTAGAAGGAGTACATTGTCTATAAAAATTAAAATCTCCATCATTATCCCCAGCCATTAAATCCAAATCTCCATCATCATCTATATCTACAAAAGTAGGTTTAGATTGTCCAGAGCTATAATAGCTACTGCCACCTACAAAAGTTAAACCAAAAGGGTTTGTTTGTGGTGCAGCAAAAGCAGGAACAGATGATGTTCCTGTGTTTTCAAAATAATAAAAATTACCATCACCATCTCCTGATAAAAGGTCAAAATCTCCATCCCCATCAATATCAATTAATGTTGGAGCCGACCTATCTATACTAGTAATTCCAAAAGGGTTTGTTTGTGGTGCAGCAAAAGCAGGAACAGATGATGTTCCTGTGTTTTCAAAATAATAAAATTCTCCATAATAATCGCCCGTTAACAAATCAAGATCACCATCATTATCTAAATCAGCAAATGAAGGTGTTGTTGAATAGCCACTAGGCGTATCTGTTAATCCAAAAGGATTTGTTTGAGGTGCTCCAAAAGCAGGTGCAGTTGGAGTTCCTGTATTTTCTATAAAATAAAAATGAGGAGCATAATAATTTCCGTAAACTATATCCATATCTCCATCAGTATCAATATCAACAAAGGTTGGAGCTAACTCACCATATGTGTTAGGACTAGTAATCCCAAATGGATTGCTTACAGGTGCTGCAAAAATTGGATTAGATGCTGTACCTACATTTTCGAAATATTGAAATTGATACTCATTAGTATAGGTTGTGTAATTATAAACCCCATAATCACTTCCTGCCAACATATCATAATCCCCATCCCCATCCAAATCAGCAAAAGTTGGTGCAGACTCACTATAAACATTTGCCAAGCTAAAAGGGTTAATTTCTTTTACAGAAAATGATTGTGCTTGCAAATCTTGAGGTACAAAAGCTAACATTCCAATTGCTACACTAGCAGCAACTGTTGTCATTTTTATACTCATTTTTAAAACAGTCAATTTTTCAAAAAGCCTTGCAATATGACTTTGTAAAATTTGTTGACGACGTTCATTTTTATTTGCATTCCGCAAATTAGTCAACTTTCTACGATACTTATTGTAAGTTCGTAGCAGATTATTAAATCGGTAAATGTTTCTTTTCATATCTTTTTAGTTACGATTATCCGACTAAGTTAAAAAAATTATGTTTTACAACATATTAATTTGTTATTTATATACTACTTTTTTTCCTTGAACCATCACAACTAGAATTTATATCTATCGTTACATGTTTACTCTAACTAAAAAAACTGAACAAAAAACTATTCTTAACCTTCTTTTTTAGCCCAAAAGGTTGTTGATGGTGTAGCCAAGGAATATTTATGAATATCATCTGAGGTATTTAAAATATTTGGACGAGTAGAGTTTTCTAGGATGGTAACTTCATAAATTTCATCCACACTTGTTTCATAAATAATTTCTCCCACTTGAGCTTGAGTGGGCATATGAATAATTTTAATTCCAGCAAAATTAGCTTTATCAGAAAAACTTAGTTTGGCAAATGTGCTTGAGTTTTTTCTTAGCTTAGAAAATCCAATAAAAGCATAATCTCCATGGAACGATAACCCTCTACAAAAACCATCAAATTTTTTAATAATCTCATAGGTTTTAGTATCCAGGTTTACTTTTACAAATTCGCCGCTTGCTGACATTAAAAGGTACAAATCATTATTATACATATTTGGTGAATGCGGCATTGACAATCCTTCTAATAGTATTTCATTTTTTTCAACATCCATTAAAACACCACCATCTACAATACAATTTCTCCATCCTTGGGGAGTGTTCGTTTTCCCTAAAGCTGTTACATATTTAGGTTTCCCATTTAACATTACCATCCCATTTAAATGACAAAAATCTCCTGGTTTAAAATCTTGAATAAAGGGAGGTTTCCAAAAGGGTGAAAAATTATATTCTCCATCCACTTTGCAAATGCATGAAAAAGATGTGTTAATAGCATAAATTCCATCATCCCCGAAATCAATATCATGCATATCAACTAAACCCGTGTAATATGTTGTTCTCGGAAGCCAAAGACTATCATACACATTCTTTTTATTTGGATAATGTTCAGCCAGCTCCCTTGAATTTTGAAAAATTATAACTTCATCGTACAAACTCATAGCCATTTTATTTCCTTTAATAGCAATTCCCATTGGCTTACGAAATGCTCGTGGAAGCGTTATTAACCTTTCACTATCTTCACTTGGACTAATAAATACTACTTTACCTGCTTGATATGTTGATAAGGCAATAGAACACTTAAGTTTATTTAATAATTCTGGAACTTGAGCACTAAATCGAGCTGAAAATGGAGTAAGTTGATTTGAATTCATCTTGTTTTATATTTAATTACACCACAAAGTTCACAATTTTATTCGGCACAACAATTACCTTTTTAGGAGCTTTACCATCTAAGTATTTTGTGGTTTGTGCATTTGCCATTACCGCTGCTTCCACATCGTCTTTACTTAGGTTGGCTGGCAACTCTAACATAAAACGCATTTTACCATTAAACGATACAGGGTATTTATGATTGCTTTCTACTAAATATTCTTCATTGTGCTTAGGGAAAACTGCCGTTGAAATACTTTCTGTATTCCCCAATTTAACCCACAATTCTTCTGCAATGTGCGGTGCATAAGGCGAAAGAATAATACACAAATCGCTAATGATTTCACGTTTGTTACATTTTAAAGCCGTTAACTCATTTACACAAATCATAAAAGTAGAAACTGGTGTATTAAACGAAAAACGCTCTATATCTTCTTTTACTTTTTTAATGGTTTTGTGTAGCGATTTCAATTCTTCTTTTGTTGGTTCTTCATCACTAATGTTAAAACCATTATCATCGTGAACCAAACGCCATAGTTTTTTTAAGAACCCATTTACACCTGTAATTCCTTGAGTATCCCATGGCTTTGCTTGTTCTAATGGACCTAAAAACATTTCGTAACAACGTAAGGTGTCTGCACCATATTTTTCTACTAAGTCATCTGGCGTTTGAACATTGTATTTCGATTTAGACATTTTATCGACTTCTCTTCCTACAATATAATCTCCATTCTCTTCTAAAATAAATTCAGCAGTTGCATATTCTTTTCTCCAATTTTTGAATTTTTCAACATTTAATTTGTCTCCATCCAAGAAATTCACATCAGTATGCAATGGGATTGGATATTTTACATCAAAAGGTACAACTCTTCCTACTAAATTTGGGTTTGAAGCTTTTAATTTATTCGTTAACTCTATTAGTTTTTTATCAACTAAAATAGTGGTGTCTAGATCTCCACTTTCTAATTTTTTAGCAATATTTTTAGATAAAAATAAATTTGGAAGAGATTTAGTATCAATTGTATTTGGGCTCCCGATTTCTTTATCAAAAGTATTAACAGCTAATCCCAATCTATAAACCAAAGCACTATTCCCCTGAATCATTCCTTGGTTTATCATTTTTTGGAAAGGCTCATCAAAAGGAATATAACCTAAATCGTATAAAAATTTTGTCCAAAAACGAGAGTACAACAAATGCCCTGTAGCATGCTCTGCACCACCAATGTATAAATCTACATTTTTCCAATAATCTACTTTTTCTTTGGCAACAAACTCATTATCGTTTTTTGGGTCCATGTAACGTAAAAAGTACCAGCTACTTCCTGCCCAACCCGGCATGGTATTGAGCTCCAAAGCCCCTCCCGACCTCCCCGAAGGGGAGGAGTCCATAAATTCCTTTTCAGAAACGATTTTTCCTTTTCCATCTATTTCTAACCAATGCCAATTTTTAGCCCTACCTAATGGCGGTTTACCATCTTCTGTCGGAAGGTATTTTTCAACTTCTGGCAACTTTATCACTTCATCACTATCCACTAAATACGGTACATCTCCTTTGTAATAAACCGGAAATGGCTCTCCCCAATAACGCTGACGAGAAAAGACTGCGTTTCTTAATTTGTATTGTGTTTTTCCTTTTCCAAATCCTCTTTTTTCTATCTCGTAAATTGCCAATTTAGTGGCTTTTTTTACGGGTAAATCATTTAAAAAATCAGAGTTAGCAATCACGGCATCTTTCTCAGTATAAGCTGCTTCACTAATATCTTTATCTTTAAAAATGTTTTTAATTTCAATATTAAAATGATTGGCAAAATCCCAATCACGTTGGTCGCCACATGGCACTGCCATTACTGCTCCTGTTCCGTAACTTGCTAGCACATAATCGCCAATCCAAACAGGAATTTTATCGCCTGTAAATGGATGAATAGCATAAGCTCCCGTAAATTCACCAGAAATGGTTTTTACATCACTCATTCTATCTCTTTCTGATTTTAAGGACGCCGCTTTTTGGTAAGCTGCAATTTTTTCTTTTTGTGCATCGGTTGTAATTTTTGCTACCAATTCGTGCTCTGGCGCCAACACCATAAACGAAACCCCAAAAATGGTATCTGGGCGAGTGGTAAATACAGAAATAATTTCAGGTTTCAGATTTAAAGTTTCGGGTTCTTCAACTTTGAACTTTGAACTTTGAACTTTGAACTCTACAGACGCCCCTACTGATTTCCCTATCCAATTTCGTTGTATATCTTTTATAGAATCTGTCCAATCTAACCCATCCAATCCTGAAAGTAAACGTTCTGCATAAGCAGTAATTCGCATACTCCATTGGCGCATTAATTTTTGCTCAACAGGGTGCCCTCCTCTTTCGGAAACACCATCTTTTATTTCATCGTTGGCTAAAACAGTTCCAAGTGCTGGACACCAATTTACCCATGTGTCAGACAAATAAGCAATACGATAATTCAATAATAGTTGCTGCTGCTCTTCTTCGCTCCAACTGTTCCAATCTGCAGCAGAAAACACGGCAACATCATCCGCAACAGCATTCACTTTGCTATTTCCTTCGGTTTTAAATTGCTCAATTAACGTGTCAATTTTCTCCGCTTTATCAGCATCTTTATTGTACCAAGAATTGAACAGTTGTTTAAAAATCCATTGTGTCCATTTGTAATAATTCGGGTCAGAAGTTCTTACTTCTCTATCCCAATCAAACGAAAAACCAATTTTATCCAATTGTTTTCTATAACCAGGAATTACATTTCCATCCTTGTCTGTTCCTCCTTCAATATTTGTTTTTGTAGTAATTGCTGGGTGTTGTCCTGTTTGAATAGCATATTGTTCGGCAGGTAACCCAAACGAATCGTATCCCATTGGGTGCAACACATTAAAACCACATAATCTTTTGTAACGTGCATAAACATCGGAAGCAATATAACCTAGTGGATGACCAACATGCAACCCTGCTCCCGAAGGGTAAGGAAACATGTCTAACACATAAAATTTAGGTTTTACACTATTGTCTTCAGCTGCAAAAGTTTTGTTTTCTGCCCAATACTTTTGCCAGTTCTTTTCTATCTCGTTATATTGATATTGCATCGTTAATAAGTCTTAAAATAAGCAGCGAAAGTAAGAAATTCTACCAATCAATCCATGAAATAAGGTGTACAAAAGATATGGTAGTTTATTCAAAATAGATCCCGAATAGCTTTGCTTTCGGGATTAGTTCAACAAACTTTTTTGAAACATTCGCTAAAGCGAAATATTCAAAACAGTGTTTCACTAAATTAACAATATTTAAGAGTAATTTTGAACAATTAAATTGCTAATCAGTCAGTTTAGTGTTAGTTTAGCACTCTATTGGTAACATCAAAATAGGATTAAAAAATTAATGGCAAGTAACGACAAACATACAGTGCGAAGGTTGAGAACAAACTACTTAACTACCATTATTAGTATTTCTTTAGTTTTATTTATGTTGGGAATTTTAGGGCTAATTCTTTTAAATGCTCAGCAAATATCTAATCATGTAAAAGAAAACATTGGGTTTTCTATTATTTTAAAAGATGGAATTAAAGATGTTGATATCAATCAAATTAAAAAGTCGTTAGATGCTGAATCGTTTGTAAAAACAACTCATTATATTCATCCTGACACAGCAGCTGCACAATTACAAAAAGAGTTAGGAGAAGATTTTATTGACTTTTTAGGATTTAA
>TARA_R110001592_G_scaffold221866_2_pt1 | contig 10881 bp, 4 predicted proteins | sample TARA_R110001592 | Tara Oceans TARA_R110001592 (sample SAMEA4398387) | marine metagenome | biome: Polar Biome; feature: [SRF] surface water layer (ENVO:00010504); material: water (ENVO:00002006), including particulate matter (ENVO:01000060) such as... | depth 5 m | reverse complement strand
ATATCACAAATAGGTGATGTAACTTACACTGTAAAAACAGATGCAGCTACTGATTCAAGAACATACACAAGTGATCCATCAATAATACATTATGGTCAACCATTTGTAGAGTCTGACCTTACTACAACTGTTACATCTGTTTTAACTTTAACTGATAACGTAGATATAGTTTTAACTAGACTACCAACTCCAGATGATTTTATTTCTTTAAACACTGACGCTACACAAGCTACTTATGGTTCTATAAATGTAACAAGCGTAACTGCAAACCCAGCTACGTTAGGAGCTTCTGGAAACCAAAGTATAGCTTTCACTATTGTGTCTACTGTAGATTACTTTGGATCAACAGCAGCATCACACACTTTAGATTTAGGTGAATTCATGACAGCGGAAGGTACGAGTGGAGCTTCTGGATTTAGATTATACACACCTACTTTGTCTGGTACTTCCTCTGGTCTTATACTTTCACCAGTTAGAGCTGATTACAATATCTCTGGTGGTATGTCAGCTATTGGAGCTAAAAGTGTTCCATATGGAGCTCCAAGTGGACAAAACTTAACTGGTGGAACTGGAGTGCTGTATGGTAACTTCTATGGTAACACTTTACAACAAATAACACTTACTATAAGCGCGGCTAGTGGTTCAGCTTTTAATCAAACAACTGCTTTAACAATAGCTAAAAGTTCTCTAATTGGCCAAGCCCCAAGTCAAGACTTACATTTTACTTGGACGGCTCAACTTGACGAGGTGATAGACGCTAACTCTGACATGACTTTCAATATAGCTATCTCTTTAACTAACTCCCCATAAAATAAAACAGTATGGCTAACATAACATTAACATTTACATACGCAGTACAAGACTCGGTACAGATAGGTGATACAGCTTATTTTGCATCTACTTCTACGGTTGGTGGTTTTAATACTGCTGGAACTATAAAAGAGATAGGAGCTATAACTGCTGTCACTGAATTTAGTATATCTTGTGATATAGCTGCTTTTGCACCTAGGCCACAAGCTACTGATTTTATATTGTTTAGCAAGGATAATCAAGCTAATATGGCTAGTATAGCGGGTTACTATGCTGAAGTAGATTTACAAAACAATAGCACTATAGCTGCTGAAATGTTTCATGTTAGCTCTGAAGTAGTTGAAAGTAGTAGATAACGTGTAATTATATAATTATAAAAATAAATTAATATGCAAGAATTATTAGACATAGCATTACTAGCTGAACCAGCTTACAATTACGCTATAGCTCCAGCATTAGCTGTTGGTATGGGTTTAAAAATAGGTAGTAAGATAGCAGGAGGTATAATAGGTAGTGGTGCTAGAAAAAGAGAATTGAGACAAGCGAAAGCTGGTTATGACAAACAACTAGCCTCTTTAGAGAGTCAAGATATATCCAACCCATATGCTAACGAACAGAATGTCTATGAAGACCTAACTGTTAACACGCAGGAAGCTGATATGCTGGCTGGTCAACAACAACAAGCTTTAGGTAACACTATGCAAAACCTTCAAGGTGCGGCTGGTGGATCTGGTATAGCTGCGTTAGCTCAGTCAATGGCCAATCAACAATCACAAAACCTACAACAAGCAACGGTTAGTATAGGTCAACAAGAATCTGCTAACCAATTAACCACTATGCAAGAGCAAGGCGCTATGAACAACAGGCAGGTTGAAGGAGAAATGTATACTAGGAGAGCTCAAGCAGCTAGAACTAGTGGTATGTTAAGTAGAGCTGGTCAAAGATATGAAGGCGCTATAGCTGAAAAAGCCAGAGCAACAGGACAATTAATGGGTGGTATCGGTGAGGCTGTTGGCGTAGGTACTACATTTTTACCAGGCGGAGCTAATCATAGGCCTAATAAATCATAAAATTAAGAAATGGCATTAGAGACAAAACAATATTTAACTGATCTATCTGGTGGAGCTGGAGGAGGTAACTTTAATAACCCTAACGCGGTTGATCCTAAAGTAAAGCTAAGGGAGGATCAGATAAAACAAGCTAACAACGATAGGGTAAATAATTATTTAGACAAAATGCCAGAAGGAGTTCCGTTGGCTAAGGTACCACCAAAATATAAAGGTGATGTACAGAACTGGGCTTTTAATAAAAAATCAGAAATAGCTAAATTAAAAATAGCAATAAATAACTCTGAAGCTGGTAGTCCACAAAACTTACAATACAGAAAACAGGTACAAGAATTAGAAGGTGCATTTGAAAACTTAAACAATCAAATGACTAACTTCCATTCTTACAAAGACGAATACTTAAATACCTCTTATGAAGGTAACTTAAGTGACGCTAACAACCCAGCTAAAGTTGATCTACTAGGCCAAGTATACACTGATCAAATGAATATGATTATTGATGATAGTGGCAACTTAGTATTTGCAAATGGAGAAGCTGGAATGGTTAAGTTTAACGATTTGCCAGATTACACTGTTAAAGATAACGCGGCAGCTGGTGAAATACTTAATATGAATGAACAAGCTTTTAAATCAAAAGCACCATTGTCTAAAGGCCAAGAACAAATATATAGATTGAAGCTTAATAAAATGATGAACAACAGAGACACTGTCAAGTCTATGGCTATGGATGATTTTATAATGGAAGGTGGTCTTGGATTACCTAGAGAATTTATATTTGATAACTCTAGATCAGAAGAACTTAGAGAAACAGTAGTTAACAGTTATCTAGACATGTTTAAAAACACCGCGTTAGATTCTTATAACACTAATCAAAGTAAAGGAGCTTTCAAAGGTGGCACAGCGTCTTCAAGAAAATATAGTGCTAGGTTAGATAACATCAATACTGGTTGGGAAGCTTTAGGTCAAGGAGATCCATCGGTTTTAAACAGAACACTTAGTGGTAATGACGAGTTAGTACCATTAGAAGAAGAAGAAGGATTATATACTTATTATAACGGAAGTAAACAAACAGTTATAGATCCAAACGATCCAAACGATATACAATTTATACTATCAGGTCAAAACATACCAGACGATATGTGGCCTAAAACAAACAAACCAACTTATAATGAGCTAATAGATAAATACAAAGAATAAATGAACGAACTAGAAAAAATCGTACAGCGCATGATCGAGGCTGGTGAGCCTGAAGAGAATATAGCAACTGTTATACAATCTTACAACTCGCCGGGAAAGACATCGGATCCTGTACAAGTGGAGTCAAACACGGGATCAGAAGATACGGACTTCAATTCGGTAAATACTTTATCGGAATCACAAGAGGAGAATAACGATTTTGAAAATTTTCTTGGACAAGACTATTTAGATGCTAAGAACAAAGAGGCTAAAGGCGAAGGAGAAATGGGTTTTCTTTATGGAGCTATCGACTGGGTATCTGACGTAAAAAGAAGTTTAGGTACTGGTTGGGATTTAGGTGGAACACAAGGTTCTTCCTTAAACTTACACAATAAAGGTATATCTGGAATGAGTGAATCCGAAAAGGAAGAGCTAGTTGAAGATATGAATACGTCTTTAAATGCAGGTAGAACAGACGAGATGCTAGCTTTTGATGAAGAGTATGCTAGAAACATAGAAAAACATGGTGGTGTAAAAGCTTTTTTCATGGGTTGGTCAGAAAATAAAACTGTAATGACTCACTATGCTGCACAATCTATGGCTATGATGGCTTCTTCTTTGCAAGAAGGTGAGACAATCATGACAGCTTTAAAAGGAGCTGGTGCTGGTTTTGGGGTTGGATATGCGGCGAGCAAGTATGGCAAGATGATTCCTGGTAGAGTTGGTAAAGCGCTAAGTGCTGTAACAGCTTTGCAAGGAGCTGGTGGTGGAGCTATGGGTGGTATATCAAGAACTTTAGAGAAAGGTTTCACTACTATGGATCTTTTGAATGAAAAAGGAGCCGAAGTGTATGGTGACAAGTGGACATCAAGTTCTAGTGAAGGTAAATTATCAATGCTTGAAGAAATGACGTCTAATAAAGATCTTTACGATGACATAAAGAGTAAAGCTATAGCTAGAGGTAATACAATTGGTTTTGTAGATGCCGTGACAGGTATGGTTACATTAGGAGTTGGTACAAGTATAGGTAGGGGAGCAGCTAAAAGTGCTTTATCAAGAGGTACAAAAATACTACAAGCTGGTGGTATGGCTGCTACTGAAACAGCTGGTGGAATAGTTAGTGAAATAGGTGGTCAATTAGCCGCTGGGCAAGATATAGATCCAAAAGAATATTTAACAGAAGGTTTTGCTGATAAAACATTTACATTAGCTTCAACTGTTAAAAGAGGAATAAGAAACAATCCTAAGTATAAAATTAACGGCGAGGAAATGAATGGCAAGAGGTTTCAAGAAACCGTAATGTCTTTGGATGACGAAGCTTTTGTTGGTGGTGATTTTTCAGTGGAAAATAGCCCTGTTATGAATCAAATAATTCAAAACAGACAACAAGACATTAACATAGACATGGATATAAACAGCCAAGTTAATGACGTGGCTGATAGAGCTAAAATAATAAAACTTGAAAGAGAAGTTAATTCACTATCTGGTAAGTCAACAGTTTCTTCTAAAAACAAAGCTTCTAGTTTAAAACAACAAATAAAAGAAATTGAGTTAAAATACGAAAACAATGAAAACGTAGCCACTCAAGATCAAAGAAAGCAAGCTATAGCTCAAGCAAGATCTAATAAGTTTGACAATGCTTACAATAAAAACTATAAAGCTATAGAGTCTTTTGCAAAAAAGAAAGGTTTAGATGTTCAGGATTTTGAAAATGAAAATGATTATTTTAATGCTATTGCTAAAGATCAAGGTTTAAGTTTTGAAGAGGTTAGCAAGGGTGAGGCTAAAGTATCTGACGGTTCCTTTGTTGGTAAAGGTAAAATTTTTATAAACAAAACTAGAGCAAGAAAAGTTAATGCCGTTACAGTAGCTCAACACGAAGTTTTACACCCCATACTTAATTCTTTAATAGGTGGTATAGGTAGTCAAGGTAAAATAGTTAATGAGTTTAAGAAACAATTAAACTCTAATCAAAGAAAAATAATAGAAAAAAAGCTAGGTGATCAACCAAGTGACACAGAGTACTTAAATGTTTTTACTGATAATTTTGATGCTGTAATGGCAGAGCAAAATATAACACAAAAAATTAGTGACTTTTTTAAAGATAAGTTTGTTAAGCTAGGTTTTGAAAACATTAATTTTGAAACAGGTGATGGTATATATAACTTTCTTAAAGAATACAACACTAGTATTAAAGAAGGTAAGCTAAGTGAAAGAGCTGAAAAAGCTGTTGATAAAGCTGAGAGTAAAGCTAAAACAAAGATTGGAGATGTAGACGTTGCTGGAAATATACAGTACTCACAAACGTCAGCTGAAGCTCAGAAGGTTAACGACATATATGAAAACACACCTAATAAAACAGAAGCTGGTTTTGAAATAGCTATGTTATATAGAGGTATGGCTGAAAGTGTATTTAAGTCATTAAGAGACGGAAGTGGTTATGTTCAGGATCAAGTAGATGTTATCAATGATAACAAAGACGATATGATACCTATGATGCTTTACGATAAAATACCTAGTCAAGCTTCAGATTCTAAAGCTAGAAATGTTTTAGGTTTAGTTCAAGATTTTGAAAAGGAAAAGCAGAAGTACGGTAACGTTGCTGCATATATAAATACGTTCTTTAAAAATAGATCAAAAGAAGTTTTTAAATACTTTGTGCCAGATGCAGTACTAGAAGGTTTAAATAAAGAAGATGGTACTTTAAAAACAGCTGTTAAGAAAAAGAAAAACACTGTAGCTAAAGAAGAAACAGGTCCTATTGCTAGAAAAGCTACTAGCTTTGATAAACTAAAGGATAGAAATAATAAAGATTTTTACAGTGAAACAATTAAGAGAGATGTCATAAAAGACGTCGGTATGATACTGATTAGAAACATTGGTAGAAAGAAAATTAGCACTGATAATATAATAGAAAACATAGAGGAAAACGTTGACAAGCATATATCTAGAACTATCAAAGATCAGATGGGTGATATAAGCAATAAATCAGGTCAACTAGAAGTTAGCTCTAAATATAAAGAATTTATAAATGATAGCTACCAAGTAGCTATTAAGTCTTTCCCTTTGAGTTCTATAAAGAAATCATACGGTAAGCTATTTAAGCTTAAAAAGCTAAGTAGAGAGAAAACAGCAGTAGGTAAGGGTGTTTTTAAAATGACAGCACCTACAAGAGCTGAGTGGGGTGCACATCATACTATAGGTCGTTATACAACGCTTAAAGCTAGACAGTTAGTTTTAGCTAAAGAAATGGCTGCTGATTTTAATAAAACGGAAGTTAGTAAATTATTAACTAATGATAAGTTTATTGAAAAACTTCTTGAGGTTGCTGATCTAAGCAACGTTGAGTTACCTGCTATAGTTTTAGGTCAAATTATTAAAGATATAAACGTAGGCTTAGATAGAAAGATAGATGAAAGCAGAAGTTTTGATACAACAATACAGTTTAGTAAAACAATGGCTAAAACTGAGCAACAAGATTTAGTTATAAAAACACTTAAATCTCCTGGTGCTAAGCATGCTTTCAAACAAGCCTATATGTCTAGAGTAGAAGGAAAGATTTGGCTGCCTTCTGTTATCAATAGACTATTAAAAGATGCTGGAGTTAAACAAGCTAGAACGATTAGTGTTGAACTAGGTAAGAGAAATATTGAGAATAATGTTGGTTTTGTTGAAAGACAAAAAGGTTTAGATTATTCTGTAGAAGCGCTTCAAAGGTATATAGGAGAAGACGGAGGTACTGTTGCAGCTATAAACGCTCAAAATAATATCAAAATTAAACCTGATTTAAACGATATAGATAGTATTAATGCTGGTAGAAAAGCTATAAAATTTTTAAGAGAGAAGTTTACTAAATCAGAATTTATAAGATCTATATATCAAAGTGTTACAAACCCTGCTAGGTTAGCTGGTTTTGAAGTAAAAGATGGTGTTGGTTTAGAAATAAGTGTTTCTGAAATATTAAGTAAAGTTGAAAGAGCTAGATATAGTTTGTTTAAAAATACTAAGGATATAAATAAAAACTTAGATATAGATTCTACTGTTGATGCTTTTAGAGATGGTCACATAGCTAAAAAGAACTGGTTTTTTCTAGCTAAGTTCAATAAGCTTAGTGATACTGAAAAAAAAGCTTATGTTAAAAAACTATACGATAGTGCTTCTCAAGATAGAGATAACCTAGTTAAATTGGCTGATATTCTAAGAGAGGGTTATACTAAAGGTGACATAGACTTAGAACAAGTACAATGGATCTTATTAGTTTCTTTTGGAAACATGGTTGGAGCTGGTAAAGCGGCTGCGGCTCCAAGGATGATTCCTTGTGATAGTGAAGGTAACTTGTTAACCATGAATGACTTGTATAAACTAGGTTTAGCCAAGAAGAACGACGCTGGTATATTAGAACATATAATGCCTGCCGACTACATGAAAGGTTTAGTTTACGAGTATGTTGTTAATGGTAATAAAACTGATTTAACAGCTGAACTAGATAACTTTGACACATGTATAATACCTGAGCTAAGAGATAATGATATGACCGCAGATGGTATGCAAGCTCACATGGGAATCGTACACACACCTGGCGCTGATGTTTTTCAAACTAGATATGCAAATTTAGGTTTGTTTATGTGGGATGTAAAAGAAAATAGAGTACGTGGTGGTAGCATGCAGTTTTCTAAAACAGAATACAACAAGTCAGCTAACATAACAAAAGCTGAAAATATAGTTAATGGTCCACCAAAAGGTATAAGTGTATTTGATTTTGATGACACACTTGCTCAAACTAATAGTAAAATATTAGTAACAATGCTTGGTGGTAAGAAGATGAAGATAGATGCTACTGAGTTTGCTTTACAATCCGCTGATTTAGAAGCTGCTGGTGCAAAGTTTGACTTTAGCGAATTTAATAAAGTTATTGATGGTAAGAAAGGTCCTTTGGCTGATCTTGCATTAAAAAGACAGGGTAAGTTCGGAAGCAAAGATATATTTGTGTTAACTGCTAGGCCACAACAAGCTGCGTATGCTATACATGCATTTTTAAAAGGTATTGGTTTAGATATACCTATAGATAATATTACAGGCTTAGAAGATGGTAAGGCACAAGCTAAAGCTGATTGGATAGCGGAAAAAGCTGCTAATGGTTACAACGATTTTTACTTTGCAGATGATGCTTATAAAAATGTAAAAGCTGTACAAGATACATTAAACCATTTAAATTTAAATCCAAACGTAGAACTAGCCAAGATTCAATTTAGTAAAAGTAATTCAGATATATTTAATGATATACTAGAAGGAACTAAAGGTGTTAAGTCAGAGAAAAGATTTAATGCTGCGGCTGCTAAAGCTAAAGGTGCTGCTAGAAAAAACAGTTGGTTTATACCACCTGGTGCAGAGGATTTCCAAGGATTAATATATCAATTTTTAACTAAAGGTAAAAGAGGAGAGTTACAAAAGAAGTTTTTTGAATTAAGATTGTTTAAACCTTTCGCTAAAGCTAACGCAGCTATGAATAGAGCTAAGCAAGCTTACGTTGATGGTTTTAAAGCTATAAATAAAAGATACCCTGGAGTAAATGAAAAGCTAAATAAAAAGCTTAATAAAGGTGAATACTTTATGCAAGATGCTGTTAGAGTTTATATATGGAACAAAACAGGTCAAGCAGTTCCTGGTATGGATCAAAATGAAGTTCAATCTTTAGTTAACTTTGTTGAAAAGTACTCAGACATAACGGCTTACGCTAATGACATAATCAATATGTCTAGAGACACAAACTACATAAAACCTAGTGAACATTGGTTAGATGGTAGTGTTGCTAGTGATATACAAGATCTAACGTCTAAAGAAAACAGAAAGAAGTTTCTTGGTGAATGGATAAAGAATAAGAATGAGATATTTTCTAAAGAAAATCTAAATAAAATAGAGGCCATATATGGTGAAGATTATAGATCTGCTCTTGAAGATATTCTATGGAGAATGGAAAATGGAACAAATAGATCAATTGGTACTAACAAATTAGTTAATAACTTCATGAATTGGGTGAATAACTCTGTAGGAGCTATTATGTTTTTCAACATGAGATCCGCTGTTCTTCAGACCATATCTATGGTTAACTTTATAAACTGGTCAGATAATAACCCTGTTAAAGCAGCAGGCGCATTAGCTAACTTTGATCAATACATAGAGGATTTTAGTACTATATTTAATTCAGACATGTTAAAGCAGAGGAGATCTGGTTTACAAACAGATGTTAGTCACGCTGAATTAGCTAAATCAATAAGAGGTAGAGGTAATACACCAAGTGCTTTATTGAAAGAGTTATTAAGATTAGGTTTCACACCAACACAAATGGCGGATAGTTTTGCTATAGCTTCAGGGGGTGCTACTTTTTATAGAAATAGAATTAAAACATACGTTGGACAGGGTTTAACAAAACAACAAGCTGAAACAAAAGCTTTTGAAGATTTTGCTGAAATATCAGAACAATCACAGCAATCATCTAGACCAGATTTAATATCACAACAACAAGCTGGTCCATTAGGTAGATTAATATTAGCTTTCCAGAATACACCGATGCAGTATACTAGATTAATTAAAAAATCTATACTAGACCTATACAACGGTAGAGGAGATGCTAAGACACACGTATCAAAAATAGCTTACTATGGTCTTGTACAAAATTTAGTTTTTACAGCTTTACAAAACGCTATATTTGCATTAGCATTTGAAGATGATGAAGAGGACGATAAAATACTAGATGCTAAAGGAGCTAGAATGGCTAACAGCATGGTTGATACTATACTTAGAGGTACCGGTGTTTATGGTGCTGCTGTATCTACTATAAAAAATGTATTGCTTAAATTCAAACAACAAGAAGATAAAGGTTGGAACGCAGATCATACTTATACAGTTATTGAGTTTGCTAATCTTTCTCCTCCGATAGGAAGTAAAGCTAGAAAGTTGTACTCAGGTATACAGACCTGGAAATTTAATAAAGAAGCTATCGCTGATTACGGGCCAGGTATAGGTAATCCTATATATCAAGCCTTTGGTAATGTTGTAGCTGCAGGAACAAATATTCCGCTAGATAGATTGTTTAATAAGATTAACAACCTTAAAGCAACTCTAAATAGTCAAAATCAAGCATGGCAGAGATTTGCTAACTTCTTAGGTTGGAACACTTGGGATGTAGGATCTGTTGCTAACCCTAAGTTAGAGAAATTAAAAAATAAGAAACGTAAGAAAAAAAGATCTTCAAGTAAAACTAAAGATGCTTACGAAGCTTACAAAAAACGTAAAAAAAATTAATATGAAAAAACTACTATTTGTCTTGATGCTTTTAATAAGCACAAACTCTAATGCTCAGTTCTTTGAAAACCTATATAAAGATTTTCTAAAATATAGTACCATATACGGTGCTGGTGATATTAGTAATTCTATTGAGGCAAAAGAAAATGTATACTTTGTAAGAACTGGAGAAAGTGGAAGTCTATATGACATACCTATAGTAGTAGATGATACTCCTGATTATCCATTTGATTATAGATACGGGTTTGGTATTAGAAAACTAGCTAGGTTTGATTACGAAAGAAAACCTAAAAACTTCTATGATGGTACAGAAAATCAATTAGCTTTTTCAGCACCAACATCAGCTTTTAAAGGTTTAGAATATCAATTTCATTATGAGAAAGAACGTTGGAGAGGCGATATGTTTAAAAATCATAGATTTTTTGTTAAGCATACTGGTAAATACCATATAGTTAAAGTAGAAAGTAGAGAGGTTGGTAAAATAAACTTAGATTATCAATCGGCAGAGGTTAGAGCTAGATTACCT
>TARA_R110001592_G_scaffold117850_1_pt1 | contig 10882 bp, 14 predicted proteins | sample TARA_R110001592 | Tara Oceans TARA_R110001592 (sample SAMEA4398387) | marine metagenome | biome: Polar Biome; feature: [SRF] surface water layer (ENVO:00010504); material: water (ENVO:00002006), including particulate matter (ENVO:01000060) such as... | depth 5 m | reverse complement strand
ACACCGACTCCTACACCCACACCGACTCCAACACCTACACCACCACCTAGTCCTTACTACGGCTATTAATTATGTCAGCTGGCTCAAAGATAAAAGACGACAAACAGGAATATCAATATACTATACCCTGGGTTACACCTGGGGGTCATGAATTTACATTCTATGATACTCCTGAGAATGAAAGACTTGTCATTAAACACGCCAGTGGTTCTCGTTTAGAGTTCAAAGCAGACGGCAGTGTATTCTTGACTGCAGTCAAGGACATGCACACTCATGCGAGTATCCTATCCTCTCAGAGTGAGAGTGCTCAGGCGGCAGACTCCACTACTATTAGATACGACACTGACTTAAACCTGGTGGTGCAGGGAAGACTGAGCATCAAAGCAAAGTCTCTTGATTTGGAGTGTGGGGAATATGTAAAGTCATATGCAGGAACAGACTTCACCATTCAGGGAAACAATATTATTGAGAAGGCAACAGAAGCCATCAGTCTTGAAGGAACTAAAGCAATTCATGTAGATACAAAGACATACACTGAACGTTCTGTTACTCATACCACAGAAGAGGGAACCAAAGAAGATGGAGCTCCAGGTGGACTGAGTATTCTTAAGGTTCACGGCAACGCTCTTATTCAAAACGATGATCCTAACGGAGGCATCACTATTGCTTCTCAGGGTTATTTGAACCTGGTGGCAGGCAAAGAAAGGGTGGACTTGGTTGGAAGATACACAGATGCACCTGCAGGAGAAGCAGTAAGTACATTCACACAGAAAGTGTTTGCTCCTGCACCAGCAGGACAACAAGACAGGTCTACAATGCCTGGTGACTACTATAAAGAGACAACAGCAGGTGCTTCTTACAATCTCGCAACACAGACAGGAGGTTCTAGTTCAAGTCGGACTGATGGACTACAACAGGTAGTCACTCAGGGAGACATGACACAGAATGTCACTGCTGGCAACAGAGAAAGAACAGTAGGACTTGAAGAGAATGTCCTTATAGGTGGCAAACAAACTGTCAGAGCATCACAAATTTTCCTTAATTAATCATGGCACATCCAGTATCATCATCAGCAAGATCATTAGATTTCTATGGAAACCTCTCCGATAATTTCAGAGGAGCATCCCTTACGTTTCCTCCTAACAATGAAATTTATTGGAAAGCTAAAGGAGCAGGAACCTACATTGGTTGGGAATGGACAGTTTTTAATGGCGGAACAACTGAAGTTGATGAATCAGGAATGCCAGTTGGAAACATTTACTGGGATCCAGTTACTCTTGGACTAGAGAATGGACCTGAACCTCTCTTTGGTTTTAAGGTGTCAACCAGAGCATATCAAGATGTGATCACGGAGACACCTCCACCAGTTGATGAAGATGGAAATCCAATTGGAGATCCTGTCTTCGCTAACACTAGAACTTATCCTCCACAAACAGGAGTCACCTGTAAATTTAGTAACTCACAGACTAGAATTCCTCCTCTGTGGCCTAGACCAGCAGGACTTGAAGGTCCAGGGCAGGCAGAATGGATAGATGCTACAAATGTACCATTTTCCACAATCGTCGTTCCTCGTAGGTTTGAAGGCGTCACTCTTTATGATGCAGATCAAGAAGTTTCTGACGGAAACAATCCTATTATTGTTGGTATTGCAGAAGGAGAAGCACGATGTGTTGGGTTTGTAGAAAATAAAGACGTTCTAGAAGTCAACTTTATGCCTCCAGGTGACTATTATGTGACTCTAGACACCCTAGTAGGATACATGAGAACTCCTAATGACAGAATTGAACCCTTAGTTAATAACAACGAAGATGATCCTATTGGAAAAATAATTCCAACACTTGGACCTATCGCAGGTAGAATCACCTACCCTGAAGAGTTACCTCGTAGCACGCCACAGAATCCTATTCCTATTGGTACCACATATGTACAACAGGAAGTACCCAACGGCAACTTCGTAATTCCGTTTCCTGGTTTTGTAGGAAGACACCTGTGGGTGTTTGTAGATGAAGACAGTACAAACTTTGCAGGAGAACCTATTAGAGATCAAAATGGAAATGTCATTGAAGACTTCAGATGGATGAGGACTCAAAGACCAGAACAAGTAAGTGGTTATAACTACGTTCTAGTGTTTGATGAATCAAAGTTTGAATACATCCTGAGAATGAGTGGGCCTACCACAGAAGAAATCTTTATATTAAATCCAGCAATAACTGGTGGATGGTTCCCAACAGAACCTTATGAGGAAAATGCCAACCCACCTCTATATCCATACGATTCTATTCCTACTTTTGTTCCTGATGAAAGAGAGACTATTGATGTATACTACAAGATAGAGGTATCAGGAAGTTCTGCTCCTGCAGAATCTATAGTTGTTGTACAGACTTGCATTGCACCCACCAGAAACTGGGGTAAAATGTTAACGGCACTTCTTGGTCGTTCTTATTACTTCAACGGAATGTCAAGATCTTATGCGGCAGAACCAGGTTATTGCAATCCAAGCAGTCCTAACTTTGGTGATAACCAACAAGATCCTTACTGTATAGCAACAGGTCAATCATGAGTATTCCAGCAACTCGTATAGGTGACAGAGATATCACCCACTGTTCAGGTATGGTGAGAGCAGAAGGATCAAGAAACGTGTTCGTCAACGGCATTCCTTGGTCCTTAGAAACACACAGAAATACACCTCACCTGAAACCAGGTGGGGATGATTGTTATACTCACCAAGCAGCAATCACAGAAGGATCCACTTCTGTCTTTGTCAATGGTCTACCTTCAGGTAGAATTGGTGATAGGATTGGTGGTTGTACTATGGTTGCAGAAGGAAGTCCAAATGTATTTGCGGGCGGTTAACTATAACGAGAGAACCCATTGGTGCGTGTCACCTCTACACTATGATCAAACTTCTCTTTGAACGCGTCACTCAGTGTATGATCCACAACTAATATTCTTTGATTATCAGGAAGTCTATATCTAAGGAGTGTCATCAGGCACTCCTTTCCTGTGTCATCTAGAGATGATGAGAACACCTCATCCAATACAAGTAGGTTAGTAGAGACAGAGTTCTTTAGTCTACCTACCTCTCTCCACGTCAACATCAAACTAAGGTCTATTCTTCCTTTCTGTCCCTCTGAGAAGGATTGATAGGAGAAGTCCTGGTGTAATGGTGAGTGAACCTGTTCGTTGAACTCACTGTCTAACTGGAAGTGAATAGGAAAGTCTAACTCAGTCAGATAGTGACGGATAAACTTATTCATAGCAGGAAGATACTTCTTCACCACCTGTGCCTTAATACCAGAGTCCTTAAGAAGGTCTGTGACTATCACGTGTGCCTCTACAGTGGACAGTATCTCTTCCTTCTTATCTTTCATCACACTCAACTCTTCCACCATCACCTCAAGCTTACCTTCTTCCTTATCCAATGAACCTGTGTTCATCTGGAGTTCTGTTATCTGGTTCTCTCTGGACTTGATGTCTCTAGTGATAGTCTTTAACTCTGTGTTAAGTTCAAATATCTTTCTTCTAATAACATCTAGGTTCTGTTGTGCCTTGTCTGCTGTCTCAATGAATGAGTCGTGCTTCTCAAGGTGAGATGTAGACTGCTCCACCACATCAGTATACTCATCTATCTCATTCTGAGACTCAGTGATATACTTCTCTTTTGTCTCTTCTAGAATAGTCTGGTTACAGGTGTGACAAGTGTCATTGGACTCATAGAACAAGATGTTCTTCTTCAGTCGTTCTATCTTAGTCTTTAACTTGATGATAATCTCTTTGAATCCACCTGCCTTCTTTCTATTCTCACTTACCTTCATTCCCTCTATCGCTCCTGCAATATCATTCTCTTCCTCAATGAGTTCAGTGAGTTGTAAGTGTGCACCCTTACCTTCTTCCTTAGATGCATCAATAGCATCTTCTAGTGTCTTAACTGCTGCATCATTGTTCTTCTCTAACTCGCGGATGCGTTGATGTTGTAAGTCTAACTTATACTCTAGGTTACTCATCTCACCACCGTGCTCACGAATAGTCTCCTTCAGTCCACGCAGACGCTCCTTTGCCATTAATGACATAGTAGAGAACACTTTGATGTCTAGGAAGTCTTCTACACACTCTCTCCGTCCTATGCTGTTGAGTTGCATAAAGGGAACAAAGTTAGAAGAACCCAGAATAACAATCTGAGTGAAGGACTTATAACTTAGTTTTAGTATGTTCTGTTCCAGGAACAACTGATTGTCTTTATCTGCTGCCTTGGCATCTATAATTTCTCCGTTCTTGTATATCTCAAACAACTTAGGCTTCATGCCCCTACGAACAAGAAACTCATTATTCCCTATTTTGAATTCACACTCCACAAGAAGTCCTTTCTTGTTCTGTGTATTAATAAGTTGACTCAGGTTGACACCACGAAACGACTTACCAAACAAAGAGTAGGTAAGTGCGTCTAGGATTGTACTCTTACCACTACCATTAGTACCATGGATGAGAGTGGTTTTACATTTGTCTAAGTCAACTGATACTGGTTGATTTCCTACTGAGAGGATATTTGCAAATGAGAGTTTCTTGAAGATAATCACGAATCAATTAATGTATGAGTGAGGGTTTCTAGTTTAGGTATCACAATCTCGCCTTCATCAACGACTGTGTACGCATGTCCGATGACGCTACAGAATTTATCAAGTAAGTCTCCATCTATTTCAGTGATGGCGATTTCTTCTCCTATAGCCTCTAGCATTGTATTATAAGTGATTGCATCATCTTTGCTCACAAAGAATTGAACTATGGGCGTACCGTCATCATCAACTGATGCGTAAGCTCCTGATTCTAGATCTCCTTCTGTTTTTGTTAGTAAGTACATTCATACCTCCTGTGCCTCTACGTAGAGTGATTTAAAAATTTCGATGACAGATTCTTTGTCGATACTATCATCCATCGCATTAACATAATTTGTAAGTGTAGTGAGAGTATCCTCGCCTTCAACTTCCACATCGTCATCGACATCAAGACTGAATTGTTCAATGATTTTGATGTCGTGAATGCCCACTTTATAAAGTTGGTCGACAAAGTTAGAGAGTTTCTTGGGAGTGGACTTGTCTTCCACCACGATTTTGATGTAGGTGTCTTTGAACTTATTCGGATTGAATAGTTTTTGCTTGGACTCATTGTAAAAGATCTTGTTATACATTGGGTTGGGGTTGGCAATGAACTCCAACTCACCAGTATCTAAGTCTAAGATATGGAACCCTCTCACTTCACCAAGGTCATTCCAGTACAGTTGATAGGGATTTCCGAGATAAGTAATGTTAGCGCGAGTGGACTTCTTATGAAAGTGCCCAGAGAATACCCTATCAAACTGGGTGAACTTATCAGGATCTGTGCCATGCTGGCACTTGTAGTCTTGATTGGCGTAAAATCCAGCCAGCTCCAGGTGTCCCATGGCGAGCTTGGCAGAACTAGCATCTCTCTCGTTAACAAAAGACTCTGCGTTGTCTTCACAAATCCAAGGCACCATAAAGATATCAGTACCTTTGATGTCAACGGTTTGAGGACGACTGTATACAGAAAGGTTATCGTACTCCCTAAGATTTAGTTCAATTGAATTGAGCTTCAAAGATGTACGATAGAAGATGTCATGATTACCTACGATAACATGAGTCTCTATTCTTCTGTCAAGTAGTTCGTCAAAGAACACTCGCTTTGCCCAGGCAAGGGACCAATAGTCGATTCCTTTTCTGACATCAAAGACATCACCAAGATGAACGACAGTATCGATCCCACGAGTATCGAGTTCAGGAAAAAATACTTCTGAATAAAACTTTTCAAAATAGTCATGGAATATCTGAGAACCTTTACGCACTCCGAAGTGGGTATCTGTAATCAACGCAACTTTGTTGCCCATATCAATAAAGGTATTCTTCCTGCTCTGTCATTATAACACAGTCGCTAGTAGGATACGCAACACAGGTGAGAACGAAGCCTGCATCCAATTGATCGTCATCTAAGAATGATTGATCACTCTGATCTACTGTTCCCTCTACTACCTTACCAGCACATGTAGAACAGGCACCAGCTCGGCAAGAGTATGGAAGATCAATACCTGCTTCTTCGGCTGCGTCTAGGATATAAGAATCACTAGGACATTCAATAGTTTCTGATGAACCATCAGCTGATTTTAAAGTGATCTTAAAGGTCATTGGTTGTAAAACAATTGTACTTAAGCTCTTCCAAATTGTTGGAGATAAGCTACGTCCTCATTATAGTCGTATTCATCACTAACTTCAAGCTCTTCTGCCACTTGATCTTGTGGTGTTTGTTGATTGTCTGGAACTTCTTGATTCATAGGAGTTCTCAAGTCATCAGGTGTGACTGAATCTAAATTCTTTTCAATAGCAGCATCTCTTGCGAAAATAGAACCTTTGCCTTTTTCAATTGTGACACCAGTATTGATGCCATCATCCTGCAATCTACCAAGAGTAGAAGCAAGTTTAGCTTTAGAATCAATATCACCTGGATCAATATCGCCATGAACAGATTGATGAGCAGTCAAAGGATCTTCACCTTGTGCAATGAGACTATCAATCTCATTCCTCATCTTAGTAACAGGATGCTCAAACTGACCCTTATGAGGACTTTCATAATTACCAGGAAGAGCAGATTGCAAATCTGGTTTGGGTTGTATGTTCATGTCTTCATGCAGTTTCCACAAATCCTCTAAAGGATCATCAAAGAGAGCATTGAATTGTTCTTCTGTATTCAAAATCTTACCAGTACGACGGTTTGTTTCTCTGCCCAATTGATCAAAGGTACGCTTAGGCATAGCCTTGTTCATGAAAGAATCAATCTTCTTCTTGTTCGCGTCCTTCTTTCTTTGCTCCTCGCCGCCGTAGTATGCCATCGTTTTATTATTATTTATTACCTTCCTTTCCTTCTTTGATCTACACTATCCTTGATAGAGTTGTAGTCTGATGAAGTTCCCATTTGATCTCCTTCAAAGAATGCTTCATAACCAGACTTGGAAATAATCTTATCACAGATTTCAATCTGTCTCTTCTCTTTACCAATACGACGAATGAATGCGTACCAACATACCTGTGTGAAGTAAGAGAAAGGATTCTTAGACTTCTCTGGATCAAAGTTAGCACAATAGACTACACAGTTCTCAACTGCATCCATCACCATATCTTGTCTGTACATGTAGTTGGAGAAGTTAGGTCTCATAGAGAGGTGCTCTGCGATGTCAAGGAAGCACTTACCAATATAACGAGGGATCTCAGGACGTGGTTGTCCTGCCTCTTTAGCTGCATCTACTTTCCTTCTAAAATCAACGAAGGCAGCATACATCTCCTTGTTATCAATAAAGTTATTCTTTCTCCTTTTGGTCGTAGCCATAAGTTTCTCTTATTCTTTAGTTATTATAGTTAATTATGAGTCATTTGTTAAATCAGGTGATTCACTATAGTCTTTATCTAGTTTCTTTCTTAGTTGTTCTATCTTTCCAAGGTAACCTGTATGATTCTTAGTATCTACTTTTCTCTTAATAGGAGATGAACACTTTGCTGCTATTAATGCTTTCTTATAAAATTCAACTCCAAACTTATCCATCTCACTGATAGATACAACATGCATTTTATAAACTAAAGTCATGTCTTCATTGGAATAGAGCATCCACTTACGAGGTGATAATGCACTTGCTGCTATTCCTTTCTCTACATCTAAGTGAACCGTTTCTGAAATGATAATAGGATTAGATAGAACAAAAAACTCTTCTCCTTCTTCGTCTTGTGGCAATACCTCACATAGGACTTCTTCTGATGTCGTTAGCTTAAGTGTTGCATAAAAGATCGAATCGGACATAAGGTCTCTATTTTCATATATTATAGTAGTATTTAGATGGGAAGTTCACCAGCACCAGTAGATTCCATACCTACAGGAATAGTTGTCATCCTATATTGAAAGTCTTGTTCAACATAATATGCTATACGTTCGGCACAATGCTTGAGGGTGAAATTCTCACGACTACCATTCTTCCTGAAATCATCTGCGATATCATATAGTTTGAAATCATCTTTTCCCTTCGCCTTCCTAGTTCCTCTACCAATGGACTGCAGAACTCTGACTTTTGATTTGGAAGGAGATGCAAATATGATGTGGTTGAGGTTCTTAATGTTGACGCCTGTACTAAAGACACCATAAGATGCAACAATAATGTTATTGTCAGAAGTCTCACAAACCTCACGTACTTTTTCACGTTCTTTGACATCAGTCATTCCATAAACTAAATGAGTGGGTCTATCAGTACCACTGTCTATCATCTCATGCAAGGGTATACCATGCTTCTCTACCCTAGCAAATAGAACTAGAACATTACCTTTCAAGTCAGAAGATAAGTTAGAGATAAACTTATTCCTATACTCACATAATCCTAACCATTCTATCTCATCATTGTAAGTATCAAACTTCTGATAAGGATGCTTAAGAAGAATAATTTCCACTGCCAACTTGGCAAGGAATCCTTTCTCCATCAAATCAGAAGAGGTGACAGTAGAATAGACAGGTCCAAAGAGTCCTTCTAGAATTAGTTTGTGTACCTGCTTACCATCCAGTGTACCAGTGAATCCATACCTCCACTTGCAGTCAGGCATCTTCTTCATAATACCTTGCAAAGACTTTGCCTTAAACTGATGGCACTCATCTCCAACCACAGCATCAAACTGTCTGAACCAAAACTTATCTAATCCATAGACTGATTGCCAGGTGGTGATAGTAACATATGCCTGAGTGTCTTTAGAGTGTCCTTGATAAATCTTATGAACATTCTCAGGATCCCAACCATAATCAATGAAGTCCTTTGCCATCTGTTCCACAAGAGACTTAGAAGGAACCACAATAAGAGTTCTCTTATCAATTGACTTCAGATACCTGACAATAGAATAGATCATCAGAGACTTGCCTGAACCCGTAGGTGACACGATAGTCTTTCTGTATTCTTTCAAAGAATTGAAGACTGTATCTACCTGATACTTCCTAGGTTTAACAGATGCAATCTTATTCATAAAGAGTTCTACTCCATCAGAGAAGATTCTTTCATCTTGTTCGTAAGGTAATCCGTAATAAGGATTGTTCTTAAAGTCCCAACTGTATCCGTGCTTATCACACCACTTACACAAACGATAAGTCAAACCTGATGGAAGGGTTTTCTTCGTCATATTAAGAAGTCTTATCTTTCCATCCCAAAATTTCTTTCTATAAGCAGGAGAAAAAGAAGCACCCTCTACATCAAAAGAGAATGCTTCTTGCAGTTCATAGAGAATGTGTTGCTCACAATCTATGTCAATTTCTAATTCGTTCTTCTTACAAATGACTACGTCACGTGCCATAACATAATAAAGTATTTCACCTTACTATTTAGACAAGACTTCTACACAATCCATCTGTGTTTTGTATTGAAACCAGTATGCCCTTACCATTTGATAGTCTTCTAGGATCAATGCCTTGCCGTTTTTCAACAACAGTTTGTAGGTGTGCCTGTCATAATCTTTATCACATGTTGATGTGAATGTCTTCAGTTTCTTACTCATTAGGTTTAGGTTGTGGGTATAGGTTGTAAGGACCTGTGGCACGATGAAGGAGTATCTTGTATGTCCTTATCATACGAATAACTTGGTGTCTGTCAGTTCCTTCTGGAGCGTTATTGAGGCAGATAAATATCAACTCATCATCACTGATGGGTCCTCTCTTGTCTACGGTTGCGTCAACCATTACAATCCTCCGGCGAACTGTCGCCATGTAATCATGTTCTTTATGTTGAAGCTCATCTGATGCACTTGTTTTAGAATCTCTTCTAATGTTCTGAGTACTACAACATAATACTCTAACTTCATTTCTACTTTGTGAATGTCTTCATCCACACTAATCCATGAATGAACATCAGACTTCATCACCTTGTGAGGAAAAGGTTTCTCTTCATATACCTCAGGTGATGCCTTACCAGCATAGTACATGTACTTTTGGTGTTGTAGAGTCTTCAAGTCTTGACTCTTTCTCTTGAGTAGTAGAGTGAACTCACTAAGGAGAGTAAGATACTTCTGATGCAGTTGAGGAATCATAACTGATGCCTCATCTAACATAATCTTATCTATCTTACTGTCTCGTTCCCACATCTCGTTAATTGTCTGCAGGTCCATTGCTACTAATCACTTGGTTCTTGGTACGGTTCAGAATAGAAATGTATTTATCAGCAACAAATACACCAGCAACCACAACATCAATGTCGTCACCATCATCCCAAATTGGATCGCCATTCTTCTTCCTCATGTCTAGAGCTTTCTCTAGATCTTCAATAATCTTTTGCGTCAGTTTCATTAAGATTCAAGTTCAACACCTAACGATGACCTTCTATAATCAGGCGGCATGGAAGAGTCCGTAGCCGTTGCTGCTTCATAGACGAAGTAATCATAGTAATTATACTTCAAAGAGACCTCTGCTGTAAAGTAATTGATGTCAGGTACTGCAGCATCAAAGTTTAGAGTACTCAATGAAGAAGGCCAAGCATCCCTAAAGACAATCTCCGACACCACTCTATAGTTACTAGAGAGAATGAAGAGGGAACAATCGCATCTCCATTGATTATTGGCACTAGCTAAATCGTATGTCGATTCTCTCTTGTTTACAGACTTGATGTCTCCTCTATTATACTTGAACTCCTTTGTACTATAAGGTGTGGCTATCTCTCTCATCCAATCATGAACCTGATACCAGTTCTTCATGTTCTCATCTACCAAGAACCTAAGGAATAGATCTTCATACTGTAGTTCATCACCTGGATTCTTAATCTTATTAAGTCTAGTTGATGTATCTGCAGAATTAAGAGAGATAGAAGGAATAG
>TARA_R110001592_G_scaffold10110_1_pt1 | contig 10883 bp, 11 predicted proteins | sample TARA_R110001592 | Tara Oceans TARA_R110001592 (sample SAMEA4398387) | marine metagenome | biome: Polar Biome; feature: [SRF] surface water layer (ENVO:00010504); material: water (ENVO:00002006), including particulate matter (ENVO:01000060) such as... | depth 5 m | reverse complement strand
TGACGTAGTGCAATGAGAGCGGTCCATCCTTGGAGTCATTGCGAAGAGGTTGGTTGGCACATCCACTGGCAAAGTGATGTGCGGCCGCATTCCCTGCGAAAGCTACCGCTAACTTGTAGCAAATAGTCATTTGCTCTGACAAGCCATCATCCGATGAGCGACATGCTCTCATCTCATCTAAAGCCCTGCACAACTTCATTTATTGCCAGCACAAACGCTTCACTGATAGCTTTATGCATCAGAGCACACCACGGCCAACAACATGCTGAACCCTCCATCAGATTTTGAACACCAAGCAAGCTCACTCGACGAAATCACTCGAACGCTGCAAGACTTAGGTGCAGACCGCGCTATTCTTAAGATGCTTCCTCGGAACGCAAACGACAAAAATCAGATCTATTTTGCCAGTAGCTTTAGCTCGCTCTATAACAACTTTGATCTGACGCTCTCAGAACGTGGCGCCAGTACCAGCCTGACGAAAGATCGCTCAACGCCCGGCAGCTACATTCCTGAAGCAGTTTTCAATGCGTTCTCGTGGGTTCGCAGAGATGGCAGTCTGGTCCAAGCACGAAACGTCAAAGTCATCATCTACACCCAGTACCCCGAAGCGCGCCTGTCAGGCTTTACGACCGTCGACAACTCGATGCCGAAGTCTCTGTCGATAGACTTTACAAAAGCGAACCCTGAGGCAAAACGTTTGTTGGTATTGGGTCGCCTGCCAGGCGGCGCCTGTGTAGCACTGATGTATCTAAACATCAGTGCTGAGCTAGAGGCGGCAATAACTGCTCTCCCCGGCCTCGAAGGTTCACGTGTCTGCAAGCTCTTGCAGATTGATCAAAACGCATCAGAAAGGTTGTTCGATCAATTAGCAGTGGTAGTTGGTCGCCCAATGAAGGGCTGCCGCCTAGATGCCTCCGGCAACACGCTGCCATTTACCGGCACACAAGTCTGTGGATACACGCTTGAGCATGCCCTAGGCATTGCCCCTAATTCAGGCAAAGATGGCGACCTCTACGGCATTGAGCTAAAAACCCATACCCAAGTTAAAGTGACATTGTTTACGCCTGAGCCTGACTTTGGCATTTATGCCGACAGCTTTGAGGGGTTCATGCGACGCTTTGGCTATGAGTCCGGAGAAGAGTTTCGTGTCACCGGCATTCACCGTGCCAATGTGCGCTGCGCTAAGTCTGGCCTAACACTGAAGCTCCGCGAATATCGCGTGGCTATACCGGGTGATAAGAAGTCTGACTGGATTCGTGATGTCGATGGAAACCGACAACCATTTCCGTATGACCCAACAACCGACCTGACCTCAAAAATGAATGGCATAGAAGTTATTCTAGAGGCGGATGACGGCACCGTTGCCGCGGGCTGGAGTCTTCAACGCCTCATGAACAACTGGGGCGTCAAACACAACGAGGTTGTGTACCTGTCGGCTCAAAAGACAGCAAATGCCAACGTCGAGGAAGCGAGTCAGGGCTACGAATACCAGGTCACTTACGCACCAAAGGTTATCTGGTGCCGTGAAACGTCAGCGGAGCGCCTCTTTCAGGCTATTAATGACGGCGTGATTTATTTAGACCCAGCGCCTAAGTTTGTGCCCGGCAACACATCCAAAAACAAGCGCCGGGCGCAGTGGCGGGTTAACAACATCATCAAGGCCATTGAAACGCTCTATGTGCACACTGAAGTACGGGACCTGAGTACATAAGGGCGTAATTTCCTTAAGACACTACTTAAGCCCTGAGCTTCACCGGTTGCTTTTGAGCCTGAACAGCGGCCTCAATATGTGGCTTCATCATTTTCGCTACCGCGGCAAAAACCGGCACCACCACTGAGTTGCCAAACTGCTTGTAGGCTTGAGTATCCGAGACAGGGATACGGAAGTCAGAGCCACTCGGCGAGTCATAACCCATCAAGCGAGCACACTCACGAGGCGTCAGTCGGCGCGGACGATTTTCAATATTGGCAGGATCATGAAAATCCTTATTTGGATCAAAACCACGATCAATAAGAATCTCTGAGCCGTCCTTGTAGTAGCGCGCAGACAAAGTACGTGTCACATCCCCCGCCTTCACCAGACCATAGCCAAAACCATTACCTTTAGCTTTGTGCTTAATGGAATAGTTAAACAGGTACTCCCACAGCTTTGGCGTCAGGATGTACTTGCTGTCTACCATCGGCTCGAGAATATCGCCCAGCGTTAAGCGGCGTGCGGGAAAGTACTGATTAATGTTTTTCAGCGTAAAGCCTTCATGAACATTTAAGTCACGACGGAAACCCACCAGCGCGATGCGCTCGCGGTGCTGGGGCGTGAAGTTCTTCCCATCGATCACCTTAGGGTCAGGCGAACCATCAACAGTGGCATCTGCTACCCAGTAGCCCAGCTCATCCAAGGTTTCCATGATGACCTTGAAGGTTCTACCCTTGTCATGGCTTTTAAGGTTCTTCACGTTTTCCAGCAAAAAAGCAGCTGGGCGTTTTACCTCAAGAATGCGCGCCACATCAAAGAACAGCGTTCCTTGCGTTTTGCACTCAAAGCCATGAGCGCGACCCATGGCATTTTTCTTAGAAACGCCCGCAATAGAAAACGGCTGGCACGGGAACCCAGCAAGTAGCACATCGTGATCGGGGATCAGTTGATGAATATTGGCTGCAATCTCATTAGGCGATGCGCACTCATCCTCGCTGAGTGTGACCTTGCGGATATCGTCATTGAACGTATGGTATCGAGGGTCAGCGTAGTGGTTTGCCTTGTAGGTACGAACGGCTGGCTCATTCCACTCACTGGTAAACACGCAGCGGCCACCCGCCTGCTCAAAGCCTCTTCTAATGCCACCAATACCAGCAAAAAGATCGATGAAATCAAAGTCGTACTTCTGGTCGACTGCAGGAGGTGTTGGCAGTAGCTTCTTCAGCTCCTCATATTCAAAATGACTGAGCTTAGGAGACGCTTTGCCATTGAGCCAACGATTGATCGTCTCGCGACACCAAGCCCCAGGAGTCCGCTTATTTAGGTACTCGCCAATGTATTTCTGATCGTAAATCTCTAAGAGAGATTTGAGCAGCCCAAAGTCTTCCTGTAGCTGTTCCATGATCATTACTCTCTGGGTCAATTGTGTGACGAAGTATCACTTAGGTGACACATCAAGTCGACTATTTTCCATGATGAAATATGAAGACAAGCCTCATACAAAACATCTTAAATCTATTCAATTAAATACTGTTCATATAAACAGTATTGCACATGTAGGCCACGCTATGGATATTTTCCATCATCTTTTTGCGTGCATTATTTTGCGCACAACATTACTCAACTAGGGCCTCACATAACCTCAAAACTAAGGGGGGGCTTGACCTGCGTAAAATTCGTGCTAAATTAACTTCAGCCCCTCGTTGACGGCCTTAGGCATGTGCCGCAGCCGTCAACTTCAAGCAATCGATTCTTGCTCTGTGCGCAAGAATCGTGGACTCGGAGGTGGTATCAGACTGCATGGGCAGCGCGATACGTGAATTTAATTATCACGGCGCCCTGCCAACATGAGCCACACAGGCTTGGTCATTTGTACATGGGCGCATCCAAATTTGGAGTCCGCCCATGATCGGCAACCCTAGCTCGACCCTAAACACGCTTCCCTTCTTTGCAGAGCAAATCGAACACATCTCGATTTCCACACTGCATTCCAGTAAACAACGAGCACGAAAGCACTCAGCAGCTAAGCTCGAAAAGCTCGCTCGAAACATTCAAACCTTTGGCTTTGTACTACCTGTCTTAATCGATGAAAACGACCAAGTTATCGCAGGCTACGCAAGAGTCATGGCCGCCAACGACCATCTTGGCATCACCTCTGTACCTGCAGTACGCATTAGTCACCTCAACGATGCCGAAAAGAAAGCGTACTCCATTGCTGATAACCAGCTAACGCTCGATGCCGAGTGGGACCTTAACGTACTTCAGCAGCTAACCATCGACATCAGTGATGCTGGGCTCGATATTGCACTGACGGGCTTCAGTCAAGACGAGCTGAACGCACTTTTGGATCCTCTAGAACTACCGCTGCTTAATGCTGACGATCATCCTTCACCACCCGATGATGTAGATATTGTTACTCTCCCAGGAGATATCTGGCTCTTGGGCAAACACAAAGTGATGTGTGCTGATTCAACCCAACAAAGCAGCTACACCAAGCTTTTGGGTGACCAGCAAGCTCGAATGGTAATTAGCGACCTCCCCTATAACCTGAAAGTACAAGGTATGATTTCTGGACTTGGCAAAAATCAGCATGCTGAGTTTCAAATGGCTTCTGGTGAAATGTCTGAAGCTGAATTCACTACCTTCCTAAGCAGCACTTTCGAGATACTGGTCAATAACACCAGTGATGGCTCCATTCATTTTCACTTCATGGATTGGCGCCATATTCATGAAATCACAGTAGCTGGGCGGACTCATTATAGTGAGCTTAAAAACCTATGCGTGTGGAACAAAAGTAATGCCGGCATGGGCTCTCTCTATCGCTCCAAGCACGAACTGATTTTCGTCTACAAAAGCGGTCAAGCCCCTCACATCAATAATATCAAGTTAGGTAAACACGGACGCTATCGAACCAACGTGCTGGACTATCCGGGTGCTAATGCGTTTGGCCCTGAACGCGATGAGCACCTAGCTGCCCACCCAACAGTCAAACCAGTGCAGTTAGTAGCAGATCTCATGCTCGATTGTTCACGCCGTGGCGACCTCATTCTCGACCCATTTTTAGGTTCGGGGACAACGGTACTGGCAGCTCAGCAAACAGGCCGTGTTGCCGTTGGCATAGAAATCGAACCGCGCTATGTGGATGTCACCATTCAGCGCTATGAGACGATGACTGGAAAAAAAGTAACTCATGCCGAAACTGGCCTTACTTTTGACGACTTACGTACTCAACGCCAACACATAGCGTTAGGGGGTGCCGCATGAGCGCCAACGATGATAAGCCAAGCAACAAAAAAGTTGGCTATAAGAGGCCCCCGGAACACACCCAGTTTAAGCCCGGCCAATCTGGCAATCCAAGAGGCAGGCCTAAGAAGTCTAGCGACGAAGGGACTCATCCAATGGACAAAGCGTTAGCCAAGAAAGTTCGAATGCCCGATGGAACCAGCAGAAGCAAACAAGACATTCTCTGCGAGGTGATGACAAACGATGCTATCAAAGGGAATGCCGCGGCGCAGCGACTAGTCAATCAACGCATAAATCAAAGCCATTTGCAGAAAACTGCTTTAGCCGCTGCTAAGTCCAATCAGCATAACTTTGAGAATCGAGGCGGCGTCATGCTCGTTCCAGGCATCATGGATATTGACGAGTGGCAAAGACAAGCCTTGGCGCAACAAGAGGAACTTACTCGCCTTTGCGAGGAGGATCATGCAAAGACTGCAGAAGCTAATCGGGAGATTCAAAACCCCGGACTGCCTAAAGCAAAATCACCTGACAACGAGGATAAAAAGTAATGCTTTCGGGGTCATGCTGGGCATGGCCCCGAACTAACTCTAGTATCTGCCAGCCACTCTAGTCGACAAGTGATAGCTCTGATTTTCGTCGATAGATCGTACGGAAGTTTGTACCTGCCAATGATTCATCCACCACATCGAAAATTCCCGACTCAGCAAGCAGCTGCTTAAACGTCTTACAGCCATAGTCTTGCAGCATGCGTTTGGTTTCTTCAGGCATGAATCTGACCGCCAAACTACCTGCTTGTGACAAGTAGGTCCAACCATCATGACGCGGGTATTTATCAGCGACTTCACCTAGAAATGCTATTAGTGGCTTATTCTGAAGGCCAGATGATTGAGCCAAATCACTTAGTAAACGCTCAGCAAGAAGCTCGAACTCACGTCGCGCGTTGTCTAAACACGTCACTAAGTGCTTATGTAGCGGCAGCACCTTTTTTCGCTGAGCCTCCAGATAGTCAAGCGTTTCAGTCAATAGCTCTTTGTTATTCGCTTGCCATCTAGGCAGGAAATGATGCACTAGGTCATTACGCTCATCCGTCATCATCTTCAAATCGATACGTAAGCGCTCAATTTCCTCTTTAGTTCCACTAATACTCAATGATGAGGCGAACCAATCTGCGGGCACGACAGGCTCAGGGGCAGTCTCACCCAAATCACTCAGCACTTTAGTCGTGTATTTCTCAACCAATTTACCAAGTGTTTTTTTACTAGTGGGTGCTTTCTGCCGATGAGTCTCTGCAAGGCTGCTTGGCAAGCCAGCTACCATGAAATTCCCCATCAGCGCCTTTAAGAACCCTTCGATCTGTTGAAAAATAACGAGGTTACGACCTACCCGACGTAAGACTTCATCGCTTAACGGATTACGCTCTGTAGACAAAATGAAGCCCTAACGATCACTTAGATGAGACCTACTTTAGCTGACAACTAATGACTGGCAATAGCGCTTTAGCGCAGCTCAGAATTGAAAGCCATCGAAGTTCGTGAGCGTCAATCGTCGGGCTGAAGCTGCTCGGCATCCAATAGCAACTCTGATGGCTGACACTCCAGTGCCTGCGCTATTCGCAAGATATTCAGAATGGTGACATTGCGCTCACCACGCTCAATTTTCCCCATGTGGGCTCTTTCAATTCCAGCCAACCCAGCCAGCGCCTCCTGCGAGTGACCTAGAATTTTTCTACGTGCACGAATGCCCTGCCCTAAATGGAGCAGGTAATTAATTGTGTCGTTTTGTGCTGACTTCGCAGAGACCCTTGGCATACGTCGGATGCTGTAGCTATAGTGCAAATACGACCACGGCATTTACGACCCATAGCGAGGGACTTGCAACATGACAAAGCTCAGAAAATTACTGACCGTAGCAATCTGCATCAGCCTATCCGGCTGTAGCTCCTACAGAGAGGCACTCATCCAAGATCAACAAGAAAGGACTAAGCAATACGAAGCTTATGTCGCAAAGCGTGAAAAAGCCGCCCAGGAAGCCGCCGAAATTCGCGCGCGCCCGTACGACGAAGTCATGACACAAATCGGATTGTTCAGAGATGAGAGCGGATGCGACACGCCAACAGTGCAGAAAATTGATCAGCTACTAAGCCCGATGGAGATCAAAAGCATAGCCACCACAATGGTCTACTCCACGTCTGTCAGCTATATGCGAGAGGCCATTGAGTTTCGCAACTATCACACCAATGCCGTGCTGACCTATGCCGACACCGCGCTAAAGAAAAAGTGTTTAGACCTAGCCGATCGCCAGTACCGACACATCATCGATATCTATACCGGAGCAGCGTATGGCGGTGTGCGTGACCGAGCTCGTATTGGACTAGACGATATTCGTGAAGCGCGCCGCGCACGCTAAGGAGAAGACACATGACAACGTATCCAAGTCTTGAATCTACACATTTTCCAACACGCATGCGGGCTGCAGTTAGCCTAGCTTGGGCATTGTTTTCTCGTAAAGTTGGCAGTGAACTCATGCACATCAATAAAGAAGCATCAATGCAGCTGCAGTTTGCTTACTTATTACAACAAATCATGCCACTGATTACGCTGCATCCGGATGAGCAACTACACCTAGAGCTTGAGACCAGCACACGCATAGGCGACGCAAGCAATGAGATTGATGTCCTTTTCTCAGGCACATGGGGTGATAGCCACCACCGCATTGCTATTGAGCTCAAGTGCTACCGCACGTATACCGGAACCGGAGGCTTACGCGGTGCTACTGATATTTTCATGAAAGATGTCTACGTTGATCTCGATATTCTAGAGCGCTACGTCGAACATGACAGAGCTGATGAAGGGATTGCCTTAGTCATGACTGACATGCAGCGACTGGTTGAGCCTAAGGTCAAAAATGCAAAGTGCTGGGTCTATGACATCTCACATGGAGCAAGTGCCGGCCCCGTCAAGCTGGAGACCCCAATTGCAACCAAGCCGGTCTCAGTCGATTTAAAGCATCACTATGACTTTCAGTGGCAGTCGCATGGTGACTTCTGGTTTTTAGAACTACAGGGCCAACCAGTCTCTACCAGTTAAATGCAGGAATGACTCGACTTCCACAGCACAGGAAGCGTTACTGTGACCACGGCTGATCACCAGCCCTCCAGTGCCCATCGCCCGGACCGAACTCGTCGGCCGGGCTTCGGATAGTACAAGCACCGGCATGTTGTCGGTGTGATCTGGAGCACATCATGACCACTACAAAAACCATCTCTGCCATTACACCAAAACTCACCGGCACCAAGTCCGATGCCCTCCTCAAACTTATGCGGCGCCCTAAAGGCGCATCATTGACTGAAATGCAGAAGCTCACCGGCTGGCAAGCACACAGCGTGCGAGCTGCACTGACTGGCTTCCGAAAGAAGGCGATCGACATAACACGCGACACCACCACAGGAGCATCGCGATACCGTATTGAAGCAGAGGCTTAAAATGGTCACTGTCGAACAAGAAATCAAAGCTCTCTCGCTCGAAGATCTAAAAACGCTTCGTATGCGCTGGGAGCGTCTGCATCATGCCCCCTGCCCTCACATGCTCAGTCGAGACTTATTGACACGCATGATCACCTACAAGCTTCGCGAGCAAGCGTATGGCGGCTTTAGGCCTGCTGTACGCCGCAAGATTAAAGCGCTCGTGGAGCAGTTGGATAAACAAGGAGATGCAGCCTTCGAGGTCACTCCAACGTTACGATCTGGCTCACGCCTGATTCGCGAATGGCGAAACAAGACCTATGTCGTGCACGTAAAATCCGAAGGCTTCGAGTGTCAGAATCGGCACTATACCTCCCTGTCTGAAATCGCTCGTGAAATCACAGGAGCGCGCTGGTCGGGACCGCGATTCTTTGGCTTGGTTAAGTCACGCAAAACTGCAGTGAGTAGTGGCGAGGTGGATCATGGCTGACGCTCACCGCCGACACGAGTCCAAGCCCTCAACGCTGAAGTGCGCAATCTACACTCGCAAGTCATCTGAGGAAGGTCTTGATCAGGACTTTAATAGTCTGGATGCCCAGCGAGAAGCTTGCGAGGCCTATATCAAGAGCCAGCGCCATGAAGGCTGGCAGGCATTGGATGCCTATTACGATGATGGCGGTATTTCCGGGGGCACCATGGAGCGCCCCGCGCTCATGCGAATGCTGGATGACATCAAGACTGGCAAGATTAATATCGTCGTGGTCTATAAGGTCGATCGCCTGACTAGATCACTCGCCGACTTTGCCAAGATCGTCGAGATCTTCGACAAAGCTGGAGCTTCGTTTGTATCAGTCACCCAGCAGTTCAACACCACCAGCTCCATGGGTCGCCTAACGCTCAATGTGTTGCTTTCTTTTGCTCAATTTGAACGTGAAGTCACCGGTGAGCGTATTCGCGACAAAATTGCGGCTTCGAAAAAGAAAGGTATGTGGATGGGTGGAAATTTGCCTTTGGGCTATGACACCCATGACCGCAAACTTGTGATTAACGAGACAGAAGCCAAGCTGGTAAAACACATCTACCAACGCTATATCGAGCTTGGCTCGGTGGATGCTCTGAAGGATGAACTTACTCATCAAGGTGCTGTCAGCAAGATCAGAGTAGGTCGTCAGGGGCGCGTACACGGTGGCACCTCATTTGCTCGCGGGGCGCTCTACCACTTGCTGCAAAGCAGACTGTATCTCGGTGAAATCGTACACAAAGACAAGCACTACCCCGGCAACCACGAAGCAATCGTACCAAAAGCGCTTTGGGAGCAAGCCCAGAAAATCACTCAAGAAAATCGCAACGCCTCATCCACGCAGTCGAAAGCAAAGGCGCCTAGCTTACTAACTGGTCTGCTATTCGATGAAGCCGATGAACGACTGATCCCTTCCCATGCAAACAAAAGCGGCATTCGCTATCGGTATTACGTAACAAAGCGATCGAAAGAAGATGGTCAATCTTACGTGCGCAACTTACGCATTCCTGCAGGTGAGCTCGAGGAACTGATCGTACAACGGCTAATGGGACTACTGAGCAATCGAGGTGAGCTTACACGTGCTATCGAAACCTATATTACGGATGCCATCGCTCAAGAGGACTTGATCAATCGCGCCAGCGACTTCGCGCGACATCTAAAGATTGCAAATACCGCTGAAACCAGAGCAGTCATACAGGCACTAATCAGCAGGATCGACATCGGCAAGACTGACATTACGATGCACGTCAATCAGAGCAGGCTGCCTTTAATTATCAATAACCCAACGAGGCCCATGGATCTGCCCGTAGCCTCCAACGAAGAATCATTTGTGTTGGTTATTCCGGTTGAGCTGAAACGGCGCGGGCTATCACTAAAGTTAATTATCGAAGACCAAACTAACGAAAGCACTAATAGGCCTGATGCGAAGGTGCTAAAACTGATTGCTAAGGCATTTCGATATCAGCAGCTGCTCATCACTTCGAACGGCGACAGTCTGAACACCGTGGCAATCAGAGAAGGCATCACTGCCTCCTACTTCACTCGCGTACTTCGCATCTCACTACTACCTACAACCACTATTGAATCAGCCTTGAATGGAACGAGTGATATTTCACTGAATCAGCTTCTTTCGTCGGGCGATACTGCTTGTACTCAGCTTCCAGCTAAATAGCGAAACTCTCAAATACTCTACTCAACGCCCTTCTAAGCTGCAGCAAGATGAGCTGCAGCTTAGAAGGGAACCCGTACTGCCAAAATCTGTGCCAGAGATATGCGGGCCACTCTATGACGGGAACTCAGTATGAAAGTGTCTCTGCTGTCCATAGGGTAGCCTCTACGGCTCGCCAACCCCCTGACTTCTTTAGACATTCTAGAAAGAAAAAACCCCTGATTTCTTTTAGAAATCAGGGGTTTTTAGTCTGGCGGTGAGAGAGGGATTCGAACCCTCGATAGGCTATTAACCTATA
>TARA_R110001592_G_scaffold26693_2_pt1 | contig 10888 bp, 1 predicted proteins | sample TARA_R110001592 | Tara Oceans TARA_R110001592 (sample SAMEA4398387) | marine metagenome | biome: Polar Biome; feature: [SRF] surface water layer (ENVO:00010504); material: water (ENVO:00002006), including particulate matter (ENVO:01000060) such as... | depth 5 m | reverse complement strand
GATGACATAGTAAGTTCTTTTGATGAGTTAGGTAAAACCTTTGAAAACTTTAATAAAGAAGGTGAAAATATAGGTGGAGATATAGACCCTAAAGTATTCTTTGAAAAATTTGCTGATACAGATAACGCTTTTACAGCTTTATTTAGTGGAAAAGAAATAGAAAATATTGCAAAAGAAGGTGGAAGAAAAATCTTTGATGATGTTGTAGAAAACGTAAAAAAATATCAAGAACAAATAATAACTACAAAGTCAACGCTAAAAGAATATGCAGCAGTACAAAAATTAGCTACTAAGGGAGCAAAATTTGGCGGTGAAGCACTGGCAGTTCAACAAAACTTTTTAGTAAAAACTATGAAGTTACAAATGGAACAGAGTAATGTTGCTTTAAAACTTCAAGAGCGTACTCTTATAGCAGATGAAACAAATAGAAAAAAAGCTGTAGAAATAGTTAACTCAGGAAAAACTATTGCTGAACAAGAAGCAGAGCTACTCGAGCTTGGCATAGAGAGAAAAGATGTACTAAGTATCATATCAGCAAGAAGAGAAGATGAACTACTAACGCAGAAACATACTCTAGCAGAGAGCACAAAGCAGCATAGAATAGATATGGCACAAGAAAAAGTAAACTTAAAAAACCTAGAGGTAAAACAAAAACTACTAGATATAAGTTTAAAACAGAGCATAGTATCAGCAAAACTTGAACAAGCTGCAGCAACTGGGTCAACAAAATTAAGCGCCAGAGATGAAGCAGAAGCTACTATGACAGCAGCCAGAATGAGACTAGATCTAGAAATACAAGGTGCGGCTATTAAAAAGAGGATGCTTGACTATGAATTTAAAATATTAAAACTTGAAATGATAATGTTAGCCAAACAATCTAAAGAAGACCTAGGTGTTTCTATAGAAGGTGAAGAAACTGGAATGTTTAAGGTACTAAAAGACACAGAAGACGCGTCTGCCAAGATGATTGATGATAGTTTAACCTTATTAAAAGATGAAACAACACTAGCCTTTACAGACGCAATTGCAAATGGTTTCAAGGGTGGACTAGGGGATGGACTAGCAGTAGCAAAAACAGCTATGGATGCCTATAAAGAAAGTTTAAGAACAAGAGATGAAGAGGGTAATATAACATCTGAAAAGGACCCAGATAAAGAAACTATAAATGGAATGAATCTTGCTACTATGAGAGGTGTTGTTACCTCTATGGGGGCTGAGTTATCAAAACTAGGGCCAGAAGGAGAATTTGTAAACAGTGTGGTAATGGGTGCTATGGCTATCGGTGATGCTTTTCATACTATGACTAAGGCTATGGAAGTTACAGGAGAGGGTAGTGGACTCGAGAAAGCAGTTGCTATGGCAGAATTTGCTTCAGCAGCTATAGGACAAGTAACTCAAATGTTGGCTGCAAACTCCAAACAACAAATAGCAGAGATAGACGGACAGATAGATGCAGAGAAAAGAAGAGACGGCAAGTCCAAAGAATCATTAGCAAAAATAGCTGGAATGGAAAAGAAAAAAGATGCAATGCAAAGAAAAGCATTTGAGCAGAATAAAAAAATGCAAATGGCTCAAACTGTTGTTAATACAGCCTCTGGTATGATGAGAGCCTATAAAGACTTTGATGGAATCACAGCTACAGCACTAGCGGTAATGATTGGAGCACTGGGTGCAGCTCAACTTGCTATAATAAGTAAGACTCAATATCAGTCAGCTTCATCAGGTGATGTTGCTAAACCAAAAATGCAAATGAGTATTGGCAAAAGAGATAATAAAATAGATGTTGCAAGAGGAGCATCTGGTGGAGAGCTATCTTACATGAGAGGTACAAGAGGTACCGGTAATGCTCAAAACTTTAACCCTTCAGGGGGAGCTACAGGTAAAAGAGGCTATGCAGCAGGCGGAGAAGGAATTCTCGTAGGCGAGCAAGGTCCTGAAATAATGAGACCAAGTCAAGCAGTAGATATAATACCTAATAATAGGTTAGGTGGAAGCACTAATGTAAACTTCAGTATTAACGCAGTAGACGCAGCTGGGGTAGAAAACCTACTAGTAGAGCAAAGAGGAAATATAATTAGAATGATAAGAGAAGCAGCAAACGACACAGGAGAAAGATTCCTAGAAACAGTCGATACACAAGCATACGGGAGTAGTACATAATGGGAAATTTCGCAGCATTTAGTAATAGATTACCAGACCCTGCTTATTCAATAGAAGAAACAGGTAAAGGCGGCTCAGGAACAGCTGGCCCTGGGTTTGCTTCTGTAAGCTTAGAATCAAATCAACCAGTAGCTTTTGGTAAAACTAATAGTGGTAGAGTTACTACTCGTTCTATAGCAGGGCATAACTGGAAAATAAAAATAACCTACAACCCTATGACCCGTGCTCAGTTTGAACCAGTCTATAGTTTCTTACAAGAAAAAAGAGGAAGATTAAAACCTTTTGAAGTGGTACTACCTCAGTATAGTTCTCCACAATCAGCAATAACAGTTGCTAGTGGAAGTCAACTACTTATTGATGGAAACATACTAGCAGGGGCAACAAGCTTCAAAGCAGACAATCATAGTCATACTAGCAATGGTTCTTTGAAACCGGGCGATATGTTTAACTTTAGTGACCCAGCAAACTCAAACCATAAAAAAGTATATCAAGTAACTCGAGTACTTAATAATACTCACTACTTATCAGGTGGCACACAACCAGCAGCAGATGAAAGAATCTACTATGTCACCCCTTCAATAGAGAAGGCTGTTACGGATACAGAAAACTCCGACACCCCAAAATTAGTTACAACCAACCCAATTTTCAGAGTAGTACAGTCTTCAGACGTAATCTCGTACTCTCTAAACACAAATAATTTATATGAGTTCTCATTGAACTTAGAGGAAGTACAAGTATAATATGAGCCAAAGAAATATAAATACCACAATAAAAAACGCTTTATTGGCAAACGATGATTTTTCATATGCCCACTTAGTAAAATTCGAAAGAGCCTATGAGCAAATATCTGATGGAGTTTATCCTACAGATGGTGACAGGTATGCTTACTATACAGATGGCGCAACAGATATAGTATTTGATGATGATTCTGGTAACGGTAATCAAACCTATAGAGCTAACAGAATAAAAGCAGTCGGGTCATACTCAGAAACAACAACAGCAAGAGCAACTACTATGAGTATGGAGCTTGCTGGAGAAGATATTGGTGGAGAAGTATCTATTACAGGTACTATAACTGCAACATCCTCATCCGTTGGGTATATTACAGCAACCTCAACAGTAGTAAATGGAGAAGTATTAGACTTTTCAGACTTTGGCTTCAGAGAGAATGATGAAATTTCTGTAAAGTATGGTAGCACTAGCAAAATATTTAGAATCACTAGTTTTAGTGGTGATAATCAAGTAATACATGTAAAAAGTCCAGGTACTGAAGATAACTTTAAAGTAATAGCTCAATCCTCAACAACTATAACAATAAGACAAAGTTCTATGGAGCTCATAGCAGCTCTAGCTGAAAGAAGCACATCAGAATCTACTCCAAAGTTTTCAAACAGAGAAGTCTTTGTTCATAAAGTATTTATAAACCCTGAAACTGGAGCTGTTCTAGGGGATAAAAGTGTCTTAGTATTTAAAGGACTCATTGCAGGAACTAACTTAGTAGAAGGCGTAACGGGCGTAAAAGTAAAGTGGACAATGACAAGTCATTGGGGAGACTTTCAAGAAGTAAATGGAAGACTCACTACTGATGAAACTCATAGAGCTTTATCAGCTTCAAAAATACCTCAGTTAAGTTCAGCACTTAGACCTGAGTACGTAACAGACTTAGGCTTCATGCATTCAGAAACATCTCTTAGTGCAATAGCAAACTATCAAACACAAGAAACAAGATTCAAATCAAAACAAAAAAGGCGTGGTGGACTTGCCGGATTGTTAGGTATGAAGAAAACAGAACTAATTGAGTATCAAATTGATATTCAAAATGAAGTAGACTTAAACGTACATTTACAAGGTAAATACTTACCTATTGTATATGGAGTACAAAGAGTAAACGGTAATACTATATTTGCAGACACACTAAATAGTGATGATAAAGCAGTATATACTGTAGATGCAATCTGTGAAGGAGAAATTCATGGATTATTCAATATGTATATTGATGATACTCCTTTAATTTGTACTGATGAAAATGACTTTGATGTAAGAAATGCTCAAAATGGTACTGATAAAGATAATACTCAACTACAATGTTTTGGTAAAATGTCTCGTGGTAATACTATAGCAGGAACTGTTTATTCAGGAACCTCAACAACAAGTACTCAAGTAGGTGAGTTTGACGAAAGAGAATTTTCTAGAATGGTGATAGATAGTGGCCCTAACTATGTGGGTAATAAATCTCAACTTTTCTCAGGAATCGATTTCTTTGGAACAGGTGGAAACATACTAGCAGCAGGTGCTGGGGATGCAAAAGGTATAGAGCATGGAGCAACTTTTAATATAAGTAGCCCTATGAATATATCCTCGCAGTTTTTACATGGCAGACCAAACCAGCTAGCTTCAGAAATGCTAGTCGGTATTGCAGAAGCAAGTGACGGAGTTGGTAGTGTAGAAGTTATAAATAAAGGGGCTAACTTTAGTGGTACTCCGACCATAACTTTTTCAGCTCCTCCTTCAGGAACAAGAGCTACTGGAACAGTACGTATGGGCAGTACGAGTACTGACGATGCAAACCAAATTAGAAGTATAACAGTTACTAACGCAGGAAGTGGGTACGTAACTCCTCCAAGTGTTACATTAAGCCAAAATAAAGGAGCTAGCCTTAAGCCAAATATGGGAGGCTACAAAAGACAGTCAGACTACTGGGACGGAAATCTTCCTTATTGGGGGCCTAACCACAGACTACTTGATACAGCTTATGCAGCTATAAAATTTCAAGTAGATGCTGACGCAACAACAATACCAGAGATAGAGTACGTAGTAAAAGGAAAAGTTTTAGACTCTTATAACTTTGATAATTCATACGCACCAGATACAGTATCTGGAGCAACAAATGCTATGGCAGCTAATTTCTCAGAAGGAGATTTAGTACTTGTACAGTATTGGGATGGCTCCTCGTGGCAAGATGATACTTCAGGATTGAATACAGGTAATAAATTTAAAATTATGGATAAGTGGTTGCACACCACTTCAAGAGGCACTACAGAATATAGATTCAGATTAGACACTACCCCAAATTTAAACGTTGATGCACTTACTAGAAGAAGTGTTAGACAAAAATTAAGATTTAAAAATGGTACTAACTACTGGTACATGCTTTCATGGGATTATACTTTTGTTGATAATAAAACGTTCCCAAATGTATGGATACCTGCTGGAGCAGCCAGCAATGTAACTTTACCTAGTGGAGTTATAACAATTTCAGGAATCACTGCAGCAAATAAAGCAATACTAGGTACTGATCCTCGTGTGCAATTTTATGATGATTCGTGGTATACAACTACTCCTAATACATCTTCAGGACTACAGTATGCTGTACTAAAAGGTACTTGGTCTGGTAGTGGAGATTCTAATGTACTAACATTTGCAGGTACTAATTATACAGGAGCTACTTTCTCTTCTAATCTTAAATTAAGAAATGCAGTAGACTATGATATGACTACTGTTTCAGAAATAGCTGCTATAACAAATGGGGCAGAACTTACTTCTAGCTTTACAGATGAACAGAATAACACTATATTTGCTAAAGGCTCTAAATTACATAATATTACTACTGGAGAAAGCAGAGAGATTACTGGTTTCAATACGACCACAAATGTACTAACTTTAGAAACACCTTTTCTTACCCCTCCTTACACCAATCATACATTTAAAATTCATGGTAGAGGCTCAGACGGTAGGTCTTTAAGTAATCCAGCTCTACAAACGCTAGACTTCATAACTAATAAAAAGTACGGTAGAGGTTTAAAAGAAAGCGACCTAGATTTAGGTAGCTTTGTTAACTCAGCAAAACTTTGCGACGCTCGTTCAGACATAACAATAAAACTAGCAAGTAGCCCTAGCAATATAAATATTAATGATGTATTTACGCTAACACATAACATGGCATCGGGTGGAAACTTTGTCGCAGAAGGAAAAGTTACTGCAATAGATACTACTAATAACACAATGACTCTTACAAGTGTTATTAATAAGTTTGCAAAACAATATAGTGAGTTTACTTCTATAAAAGCAGGAGATATAGTATATAGAGGAGATACTGGTGACTACTATCAAGCAGCAGCAGATATACCTCTACCTCCAAAAACATTCTCAGCAACAAATTTAGGCTCTGTATTATCTACAGTAACTCTTCAAGGAAGTGGTAATGTATCTTCTATAAACATGGACATTAGTGGTACTACTCCTATTGATTATGCTTTATATGATTCTGACTGGGTTAAGTATTGGAGATACTTTGGTTGGGAACATCATCATCAAAGAGAGGTTGTAAGACACCAAACTAACTTTATCCTTGATACTGCTAAGTCTGTATTTTCTAATATTAATGCTTTATTGAGTCATTTCAATGGTATACTATCTTATGAAAATGGGAAGTATGTTCTTGATGTGGAAACTCAAGAAGCCGCTCCAACAGCCTCTTTAAACTCTAGTCAAGAAAACATAAACCCATATTATATAGACAAAACTGATATAATAGGTAACATAACAGTTAATGATAATTCTCAGAAAAATGGCAAAAATACAGTCAAAGCCAGTTTAGCTGATCCACAGCTTAATTGGGGTAGCCGTAGTGTTACCTTCTTTAACTCAAACTTCTTAAAAGCAGATAGAAACATTGTAAAGACAGGAAGTTTTCCCTTTACTGGAATAACCAATTATTATAATGCTAGAATAAATACAGAAAAAGAATTATTCCAAAGTCGATTCTCAAAAGAAGTAAGTTTCACTCTTGGACCTAGGGCTCTATTATTAAGAGCAGGACAAGTAATAAGTATTACGTACCCTCCTTTCGAGTGGACTAATAAATTATTTAGAATCGAGAACCTTAACTTTCTAGCAAATTGTAACGTTACAGTAAAATGTAGAGAGTATGATGATAGCATTTATGAAATCACAAAACAACAAGCAAGTGGAGTATCAAGTGAACTTTCAAGACAACATAATATTGAATCACCAATTTCACCCACTCAATTAACAGCAAGTACTAATAAAGCAGGTTCTATACTATTAACTTGGACAAAATCAGAATTCTTTTTGAACGGTTCAGATGGTACAGAAATATACTGTGCTTCAAGTAATGATAGAGACCATGCTAGTTTCCAACTACTAGCAACTGTAGGTAGTGCTTCTACTTACATGTATAACGCTGCAACAGATGAAACTAAATACTTCTGGGTAAGACACACAAGATTAGCAAAAGCTTCAACAGGTAATAAAGAATACTTAGTAAAAAGTGCTTATTTCCCTACTGGCTCTACAGCAGGTATAACAGGTACCGCAGGTCCTTTATCTGGTGGTGGAATAGGGGCTAAAGTAGTTCAACTAACAGCAGCAGATTACTCAGTAGTTTATAACCAAGCTGGCTCTAGTCCTAGCCCTTCTAGCACTATACTATTAACAGCTAGTACTCAGGGATTTGATGACCCTCGGTTCTTATTCAATGGAAGCAGTCAATTACAAGGTGGACAAGAAACCTCTTATAGTGCTAACGGTTCGTCTAAGTCTGATACTCATGTATTCAATATACCTACAGGTCACTTTACTGACCCAATATCTATAAAAGTAAGTGTGCAAGAAGGAAGTAGTGGTGGAGAAGTTGCTTTTGATAATATAAGTATATTTGCTGTCAAGCCTGGAGCAGATTCAGATGACCTTGCGGATGATGCTTATACTGTAATATGTAGTAATGAGTCACACACAGTACCTGCAAATACAGCAGGAGCAGTAACTAGTTACTCAGGAAGTGGAACAAGATTTGAAGTATATAAAGGCGCTACTCAACTTCAAGGAATAATTGGAAGTGGAAACCCTACATCAGGACAATTCAAAGTAGCATCAGCCGGAACAGGAATAAATCCTTCCAGTACTAATGGTACTGTCGATAGTGTTTCCCCCGCAAAAGCAATAATATATGCAGACCATACTAGTGGTAATATGACTGCTACTACTGCAAAAATAGTATACACTCTACAGCTAGAAGGAACTAGTACAGTATTTACTAAGCAACAGTCCTTTTCTACTTCTCAAAGAGGAGCAATAGGTAGTAATGCTAAAATAGTACTAGTTAATGCTGATACTAATACAATGTTCCAAATAATTGAAAATCCTGCTGATAATATTGAGGACACTCATTTTCCTTCGTCTATAACAATAACTGCTAAAACATCAAATACTACAACTGACGGAGTTTGGTCAAAAAATACTGGAGCCTTTACTGTTGTTTCAAATGCCCATGCAAATCCAAGTTGCACAGTATCTAGTTCTCAAATTGCAGATGGCATGGTAGTAACTTATACTTTACACGCAAACGATGGAGGAGCATCAGACTCCACTTCACTACATCTTATAAATACTAGGTCTGCAACTGCAGTTCCAATTCTTTCTAACGAAGCACATGTCTTTGCAGCTTCAACAAACGGAACAGTAACTGATACTTCCAATAGTGGAACAGACATATCAGTATTTGAGGGAAGAGGTCGTTTAGACTACGACGGAGTAGGCACTAGTGCTGGGCATTGGAAAGTAGTAGCAAATAACGTATCTGGAATAACAGAAGGTTCAATTACTGCAATAGGTAGTGCTTCCAGCAATAGTAGAATTGCTAGAGTGGGAGCACACACAAACGTGGCTACTGGTACAGATAGCTTCCAAATAGTTTATACTATAACAGGAAAGAATTTATCAAACGAGTCTTTTTCAATAACAAAAACACAAAGTCTTACAAAATCAAAAACAGGTACTGGAGGAGACCCAGGAACAGCAGCAGTTAACTCAAGATACCCTACACTTTATAGAAAAAACTCTGCGACAGTAGTTACAGGAAATGGTACTTTTGCAGACCCTAGAGCAGGAAATACAGATTGGAACTATGCCGTACCTACTCTATCATCTAATGGTGATATAGTTTATGCTATGAGCAGAATCTTTACTAGTGACGGTAGTAGTCCTCATATGTCTGCTTGGCCAACTCCTGCAATATATGCAAGAAGAGTAGACGGAAGTGTAACAACAGTAGATGGTCAGGGCATAAGACAAGTAAACCTATATAAAAAGAATGATAGTACTTTAACTAGTACATCAGCAGGTACTTTTGCAAGTCCCAATGCTGGCAATACAGATTGGGGTTTCGCAGTACCAGAACTAACAGCCAATAATGATAAAGTCTATGTGGCTAGTAGAACATTTACTAGTGACGCACAAAGTCCTCAAGATAGTGCATGGTCTACTCCAGCAATATATGCCCAAAGAACAGATGGAGATGAGGGTCCACCAGGAGCTGCAGGTGTAAAAGTAAGAGAAATCGAACTATACTATACACTAGACTTTTCAGGGTCTAATACTTCTTTCTCTGCAATAACTAGTGCACCAACTACAGGCACCTACACATTTAATAATGATACTTTAGCTTCTATACCAGCAGGGTGGACAAGAACAAAGCCTGCCTCAGCAGTAGGGGTCTTTGTCTATATAAGTACCGCATTAGCTACAGAAGCAACTTCTGGGGGAAATACTTCAGGAAGTTTAACTTGGTCAACTCCAGGAAGCTTACTACTAGGGTTTAATGTACAGAACTTTATATTTAAAAGAGCAACTTCTACAGAAACTCCTAATGCAACTAACTTTCCTGCTATACCTAGTACTTGGTACGATGATATAGCAAATGTTCCTTCTGGCTCAAATCCTATATGGACTTCAAAAGGTGTAGGGGGACTACCTACCTTTAATGGAAGTACTGTTAGTTGTTTAACTACTTGGCAGAAATCAACACAAATAGAAGGTAGCGCTGGAGAAGATGGAGAAGATGGAGAAGACGGAGACGAAGGTGTAGGAAGTATAACAATCTACAGAGAGTCTTCTAGTAATCCAGGAACTCCTAGTGCGGGAACAGCTAACCCTCCTACTAGTTGGTACGCTTCAGTAGCTCTCGCAAGAGCTGCAGTAACAGGTGATAATTTAATATGGTTTAGTGTAGGTAATAAACCTGCAGGAAGCAGTACAATTACTTGGAATACTCCTATAAGATATGTAGAAAACTATGATGATGTAGGCGGTACTAAACCCCCTGAAGACGCAAATAAGTTTGAAACAATAACGGATGCTGTAGAGGGTAGATTACGATTTAAATTAAATAACGGAAGTGTTACAGACTACGACGTATTCTCTGGCACTGAAAGAACAAAACTAAATAACTTAAGAGAAGGTAACGTACCCGACGGTTCAGTAGCATTAGAAAGTACTTCAGGTTCACAAGGTAAAGCTAATTCAGCAGAAGCAGCAGCTAAGTTACAAGAGTCTAATAACAGAGTAACATTCCCAACTGATAATACAGAAGGAAGATTCAGTTTCCAAATAGGAGGAGGTACTGCTGTTATAAACAATGTATTCTCTGCGCTTGAAAGAACTAAACTAAATAGACTACGTGATGGTAAAATACCCACAAGTGATACTGTAACTCTTGAGAGTACTACAGGTTCACAAGGTAAAGCTGATGCAGCTCAGACAGCAGCAGCAACAGATGCCACTAATAAATCTGACGCAGCGGAAACAGCAGCTAAGCTACAAGAGTCTAATAACAGAGTAACATTCCCAACTGATAATACAGAGGGAAGATTTAGTTTCTCTATTGGTGGTGGTACTGCTGTTATAAACAATGTATTTTCTACTGATGAAA
>TARA_R110001592_G_scaffold63118_5_pt1 | contig 10889 bp, 10 predicted proteins | sample TARA_R110001592 | Tara Oceans TARA_R110001592 (sample SAMEA4398387) | marine metagenome | biome: Polar Biome; feature: [SRF] surface water layer (ENVO:00010504); material: water (ENVO:00002006), including particulate matter (ENVO:01000060) such as... | depth 5 m | reverse complement strand
ATTACAAATCAGCTGCTCTAGCCAGCTGAGCTACATCGGCTTTTGTTGCAAAAAAACAACCCGCTATTTCTAACGGATTGCAAATGTAAAGAGTTTATTTTAATTTTTAAAACATTTTATAATTATTTTTCTATTTATTTTCACTTTTATGAAATTAAAGAGTCTCTATGCTTCTCTTTTGATCTTTTTAATTGTCTTTTTAAATTATCAACCGCAGCATTGACGCCCTCTTCAAAGGTTTTCGTCTCTCTTTTTACAATTAACTCGCTTCCTGGAATATTTATTTTTATTTCTGTAATTTTATTTTCTTTATCACTTGTATTTTGAACTTTTAAAAAAACTTCGGCATCTACGATCTTATCATGGAACTTTTCTAACGATTCTACTTTCTTTTCTACAAACTTAATTAACGCGCTGTCTGCATTAAAATTTACTGATTGCGTGAATACTTTCATAAATCATTCTTTTTTATGTTGCCCCTAGGGTGAGCTTGGTTATATACTTTTTTTATAACTTCAAGACTATTATGCGTATAGACTTGAGTGGAGGCTAAAGAGGAATGCCCTAGCAATTCTTTAACTGAATTTAAATCTGCGCCTTCATTTAAGAGGTGTGTTGCGAAAGAATGCCTTAAAATATGAGGACTCTTTTTCACCTTCGAAGAGACTCTACTAAAGTATGAATTTATAATTCTGTAGACAAGGGTTTCATAAATTTTATTTCCTTTTACGGTAATAAAAAGCTCTTCAAGCCCTAAAGAAAATTCCCTTTTAAGTTCTAAATAATTTTTTAACGTTGGTATAACAGACTGCAAAAGAGGTATAAAACGTTCTTTGTTTCTTTTTCCTAAGACTTTAATAGTATTCTCTGAAAAACTAATATCTCTTTCTTTTATATTAATAAGCTCTATTCTTCTTACTCCTGTAGAATAAAATAATTCTACAATTAATTTGTTTCTTACGGATATAAAATCATTTTCTTCACTAACAATATCAATTACTGAATTAATTTCTTTGGATGTAAACGGAACTTGCACTTTTTTTGCAACTTTTAATGCTTTGTGTTTTGAAAGTGGATTTACTTTTATCTGTTCGCTTTTCTGAAGAAATTTATAAAATGATTTTAGTGAACTCACTTTTCTGTTGATTGTTCTATTTGAAATATCACTATCAACCAAAGAAACAATCCAATTTCTTATTTGCCCATAGTTTACCGATACCAGTTCTTCTTGGTTATATTCCGTGATTAAAAAGTCTCTAAACGAGATTAAATCATTCTTATACGCTATTGATGTATGTACAGAATATTTTTTTTCGAGCGATACATAATCTAAAAATGAATCTATCAAGATCTTGGTTATTGGTTATTGGTAAATTTACAAAATTTAACGCATAAAAAATCTCGTAACACAAAATGTGTTACGAGATTTAAACTCTTAAAATAAGTTATTTCTAACCTACTTCTTCTTGTGTTCTTAATCTTTGAACGTAAGACGCTTTAATTCTTTGAGCTCTATTCGCTACAGATGGCTTCGTAAAGTTTTTTCTGTTACGCAAGTTCTTCATTGTCTTGGTTCTGTCGAATTTTCTCTTATAGCGCTTTAAAGCTCTATCGATATTTTCTCCTTCTTTTACAGGTATAATTAACATAAGTATGCACCTCCCTTCATCGTATCTTTATATTTTGAATAGTAGTTAAACTATTGGTTTATTTTTCGGATTGCAAATGTAGGTATTAATTAACAATTACAAATTAAAATTTTATTTCTTTTTACAAACTTAATTTGCGTTAGGGATTGAAACGGCATCCTTTTTTGTCTTTCACAAAAAAGATATAGTGTAAAGCCCGCCCTTTTTAGGGAACGCCCCTTTAAAAATTATCAGTGATCAGTTGTCGGTTATCAGTTTTCAGTGATTAGTTATCTGTTATCTGTTTATAATTAAAGAAAAATTCTACAAAATTTTTAAATCTTGTAGAATTATATTTATTAATATGTAAAAAAATTATGTTGCTGGTTTGTATTCTTTCTGATCGATTACAATTTTCGAAATAATCTCTTTTAATATTTCTGATGTTCCGCCACCAATAGGCCCCAATCTACTGTCTCTTAATAAACGCGCCATTGGATACTCTTCCATATAACCATAACCGCCTAACATTTGAAGTGCGTCATAAATAACTTCGTCTGCCATTTTTGTTGATAATAATTTAGACATACTTGCTTCTTTTACAACATACTGTCCGTCATTTAAACGTTTTGTAATTGAATAATTATATTCTCTACACATATCAACTTTACTTGCCATTTCTGCAATCTTGTGTCTTAGTGCTTGAAATTTATCTAAAGATTTACCAAAAGCCACACGCTCTTTCATGTAATTTACAGCATAATCTACAGCAAATTCTGCTCTTGCATGTGCATTTACACCCATAATTAAACGCTCTAGAGCAAAATGTTGCATAATATATGGAAAACCTTTTCCTTCTTCTCCCATTAAATTTTCTAGAGGGATTTCTACATTATCAAAAGCAATTTCTGCTGTATCGGACGCGCGCCAACCTAATTTATCTAATTTGGTTGCAGAAATTCCTTTTGTATCTCTGTCAACTATAAAAATGCTAATTCCCTTATATTTATCTGATGGATCTGTTTTCGCAGCAACAATTAAATAATCTGAGTAAACACCATTTGTAATAAAGGTTTTAGAGCCATTTAAAATATATTTAATTCCAGTTTTGATTGCTGTAGAACGCATTCCTGCAACATCACTTCCACCAAAAGGTTCTGTAATACACAAACAACCTATTAGATCTCCTTCTACACTTGGTACTAAATATTTTTGTTTAGTAGCTTCGTTCGCTTCTTTATTTAGATGTGTCATTGCTAAATATTCATGTGCCCACATTGCAGCTGCAAATCCGCCTGAATTTATCTTTTGTAATTCTTCTAAAAAAATGACTGTATAAAAAAGGTCAAGATCCATTCCTCCATATTCTTCGGGAGTTGATAATCCAAAATAACCCATTTCACCAAATTTCTTCCAAATAAAACGTTCTATCGTTCCCGTTTTTTCCCATTTTTCTATATGAGGAACCACTTCTTTTTGTAAAAACTCTTTAAAACTCAAGCGAAATGCTTCATGTTCTTCAGTAAAATACATACTGTTCATAAGCGAAAAATTTGTTTGTTATTTATTAAATTAATTAGCAGACAAATATAAGACTATTCTATCGTACTTATCTAAAGGAAAATCTTTGATATTTTTTAATTCCAAAATACGCTGAAGCTCGGCAACTTCATCTCTATAGTTAAAAATTTTTTTGCATAACTCATAATCAATGTAAGGATTTTTGAGTAATTCCTTGAAAGTAACCGTATTTACATTTACTTTTTTGATGATTGGTTTATCAATAATTTTAAAGATTGATAAGACTTTATCTGCAACTTCTTTATCTAATCCCCAAACTTCATACAGTTGGTTTTCAAAAGTAAATCCCTGTAATTTAGAACGATACTGAATAATTCGTTCTGAAAATGCCACGCCAATTCCACTAATTGTTTTAAAATCTGCTGCTGTTGCTTTGTTGATGTCTGTGCTTGACCTCTTAACGGCGCTCGAGATGACGCTATTTTTATAACGAGATTGCTTGGTAAAACTAGCGTTATTCTGTTTTTGATTTACCACCCAATCTGGAAATTTAAAATACGGAGCAATTGCGCTTAACAAAGAGTCTGACACTTTAGTTACTTGCTGAAATTCATCTTGAGAGTTGATGAATTTATTTGTTTTTCTAAAAGTTAACAATCGATCAATCTCGGCTAAAGACATTCCTAATTGTTCTCCTTTATAGTCCGTTATATAATTAGGATTAAAAGGGTAAATTTTAGGTTTTCTATTTTCGATCTCCACAGCTTTTAAACTATCTATTTGACTTTGAAAAGCTAGAACTTCTGACTTATTTGTATCTATAATTTCATCCGAAGAAAAAACATCAGAAAAAATAAATCCTTGAAGAAGAAGTATCAAAAGAATTAAAAAGAAAATCCCATTCCTTTGGCTTTTGTTATACCAGAAATGGGATTTAAATATGTTCATAATAAATATTATTTTACATGTGTTTAGTTACATCTATTGCACCATCTTGAATTGCCTCTTTTTTGATAGAAATTGCACCTAAATACCGTTTCATTTCTTGTCTTACTTTTGGGAACAAGAATAATAATCCAATCATATTTGGGAAAACTAATGCCAAAATCATAGCATCAGAAAACTTAATTACTGCATCTAAAGTTGCAGCAGCTCCAATAACGACAAATATTAAAAATAATATTTTATACGTTATATCTGCAGCTTTACCTTTACCAAATAAATATTTCCAAGATTGTAAACCATAATACGACCAAGAAATCATCGTAGAGAATGCAAATAATACAATTGCAACAGTTAATACATAAGAGAAATGCGGAATTACAGAATCGAATGCCATTGATGTTAAATCTACACCATTAATTGTTTCACCAGTAGAATTTAAAATTACGCTACTACCGTGTGCTGCCGTATAATTGAATACTGATTGAGCGTCTGTACCATTAATATTAAAGAAAATAATTACTAAAGCAGTCATTGTACAAATAACTACTGTGTCAATAAACGGCTCTAAAAGTGCCACGACACCTTCGGATGCAGGATATTTTGTACGAACAGCAGAGTGCGCAATTGCAGCAGAACCTGCACCAGCTTCATTAGAAAATGCTGCTCTTTGAAAACCAACAATTAATACTCCTACTAAACCACCAAGTCCAGCCATTGGCGAAAATGCTCCATCCATAATTAATTGGAAAGCAAAACCGATATCACTAAAGTTTGCAAAAATAATTATCAACGATGCTACGATATATAATCCTGCCATAAAAGGCACAATTTTTTCAGTAATTTTAGCAATACGCTTAATACCACCAATAATTACGATACCTACTAAAATTGCAAGAATAACTCCTATAATTACTCCGGTAGAACCGCCTTGTAAATTAAACAAAGAACTTATTTGCACAGCAGCTTGGTTAGATTGAAATGCATTACCACCTCCAAAAGAAGCACCCACACAAAGTATTGCAAAAATTACACCTAATACTTTACCCGCAGTTCCAAAACCAATTTCTTTAAATCCTTTTGATAAGTAATACATTGGACCTCCATAAATCGTTCCATCTGCGCCAACATCTCTATATTTTACTCCTAAAGTACATTCTACAAATTTTGTAGACATTCCTAATAATCCACAAATAACCATCCAAAAAGTTGCTCCTGGCCCACCAAGACCAATTGCAACGGCTACACCTGCTATATTTCCTAAACCAACGGTTCCAGAAACTGCTGTTGCCAATGCTTGAAAATGTGAAACTTCACCATGAGCACTTTCGTCACGGATTGTATCTGCAATATCTTCTTCCGCTAAAGCCTCATCATTGTTATATAGTTTATCAACTCCATGTTTTTCGATATCTACATATTTACCTCTAACAGTATTTATAGCAGTAATAAACTTTGTAACACCAGGGAATTTAAAGTAAATAGTAAAAAAAGTTGCCCCTAAGACTAATAATAAAACTACGAATGGAATATTATAACCAGCAATTGGCACTGTAGTTAAAACTAAGTTTTCCCACCAAGTTGCAAACGGCATAAATGCATCATTTACCTGTTCGTCTAGTCCTTTTTCTTGTGCAAATGACAACATAGGAATTGCTAATAAGAGCAATGAAAGAAATTTTTTGTTCATAATTTTTAGTTAATTAAGGTTTTTAGTTATTAGATTGCTAATATCATAAAAAAACTTGAAAAATTACTAAAATTATAATCAAAAATAAAATCCAATTTCTGCTGAATGTAAATCAAAGAAATTGGATTCCAAAAAAAAATACTTTATTTAAATTTATTTTTTCTTTTTATGACCAATTGCATTTAGGTATCTAGCCAACTCAACTTTAACTTTTGGAGCTAAAAGAAGCAAGCCTATAATATTAGGAAATACCATTGCAAATATCATTGCATCAGAGAATTCAATTACAGACCCTAAAGTACTAGATGCACCAATTACAACAAAAACTAAGAACAATGCTTTATATGTAATGTCTGCTAATTTACCTTTTCCAAATAAATATGTCCATCCTTGTATTCCGTAATAAGACCAAGAAAGCATCGATGAAAAAGCAAATAAAATTACGGCTATTGTTAGCAAAATAGAAAAATTAGGAATTGCAGAATCAAAAGCAACAGATGTTAAATCTACCCCATTAATAGGTTCGTTGGTTGCATTTAATAGCACATTACTTTTTGAATCTAAATTACCATAGGTAAATAAATTACTTCTTAAATTGGTAACCACAATTACTAAAGCGGTCATTGAACAAATAATTACAGTATCCACAAACGGCCCTATTGAGGCTACAATACCTTCACTGGCTGGAAATTTAGTTTTTACTGCTGCATGTGCAATAGATGCGGATCCAACACCTGCTTCATTTGAAAAAGCAGCTCTTTGAAAACCAACAATCATTACCCCAATTAAACCTCCTACTACAGAAGTTTGTTTAAAAGCGCCATCCCAAATTTGAACCATCGCCTCTGGTATTATACTAAAATTCATTGCAAGTATAATTAAAGAAGCTCCTACAAACATAATTGCCATAAATGGTACTATCTTTTCTGTTACTCTACCTATTCTTTTAATTCCACCAATAATTACCACACCAACTAATGTTGCCATTACAAGTCCAAATATAAACCCAGACTCAATATCAAAAAGTTGTTTAAATTGCGCAGCTGCCTGATTCGCTTGAAACATATTTCCTCCTCCAAAAGAACCTCCAATTACAAAAATAGCATATAAAACAGCTAAAACTTTTCCCAATCCGGCTAGATTCTTTTCTTTTAATCCTTTTTTTAAGTAGTACATTGGGCCTCCATATATTTTACCATCAGCTCCAACTTCTCTATACTTAACACCTAAAGTGGCTTCGACTAATTTTGTAGACATTCCTAAAAAACCCGCTAAAATCATCCATACTGTAGCTCCAGGACCACCAATTGCTATTGCAACCGCAACCCCAGCAATATTCCCTAAACCTACCGTTGCGGATAATGCCGCTGTTAAAGCTTGAAAATGGGTAACTTCTCCTATAACTCCATCTGCCTTTACAGTTTCAAAAATATTACCTCCCGGAGTTGGGTCACCAGCCATTTCATCCACTGAATTATGATCAACATCGTCATACTTTCCATTAGTCGCTCTTATGGCAACCCCCAATAAAGTTATATTAGAAAACTTAAAATACAATGTAAAGAACAAAGCCCCAGATAACAAAAGAATTACTACAATTGGCACATCTATACCAACAATTGAAATTGGATAAAAAACGACTGAACTTACAACATCAGCGAAAGGTTTAAATTTTTCTTCTATTTTTTCATCAATTGTTAATTCTTGTGCAAATGTTAACATTGGTATTGCAAATGCAAGCATTGAAAGAATTCTTTTCTTTATTATCATCTATTGTTATTTTTTCAATTAGTAGCCTGCAATATCATAAAAAATTGCGCTTACGACAACTTTTGAGCCATAAAAGTAATTTTTACATTATAATATCTTTAAATTTTCGCAAATCTTCTTTGAATGATTTTGGATAAAATTCTAACTCAGTATTTGTTTTACTCAAATCAAAACCAGTTATTGGTGGTCTTTGGGCTTTTTGATTTAAAGTGGATGATGAAATAGGTAATATCAGACCTTTATCTAAATTAAAAATTTCTGCAATTTGTTGCGCAATTTCAAAAACACTTAACAATGTATTTGATGATATATGATAGATGCCTACTGCCCCTTTATCCATAGAAATTTTACATGCCAGAGCCAAATCTTCAACATACGTTGGTGCTCTATATTGATCATCCACAATCGTAATTTCTTTTCCGTTTTCTAGCATCTCTTTTACCCACAGCACAATGTTTGTTCTACTCATATCAAACACTTTACCATACACTAATATGGTTCTTAAAATCGTAAAATCTATCGTTGACTTGATTAAGATTTCTTCGGATTTTAGCTTAGAAAGTCCATAATAACTTAACGGATTGGGAGTATCTGTTTCTTTGTAGTTGCCTTTTTTTCCATCAAAAATAAAATCGGTAGAAAGATGAATTAAATGCGAGTTTATTGCTTCAGAAATTTCTGACAACCATTTAACAACGGTTATATTTAACAAATCGCAGGCCTCTTTATTGTCTTCACAATCGTCAACTTGCGTTATTGCCGCTGTATTGATTATAAAATTTGGTTGAACTTCTATTAACTTTTCTTTGAGTTCTAACTCATTTGTAATGTCAATAGAAATGTATGTAAAATCTTCCCTTCCACTTCTATTTTTTCCTTTTGAAAAACCAAAAATTTGGTATTTTTCTTTTTCCAGAAGTAATAATTTTACTAGAGATTGCCCCAGTAAACCGTTACTTCCTGTAATTACAACTTTTATCATACGTAAATAGTTTCCTTTTTTTATAGGTATTTAAATCCCCGTGTTTACAGGAATAATAATTTCAATGAAGAATTAGGAAACCCTAGAAAATTTTTTGAATTAAAATAATTCTCTTAATTTTATTATCTGTTCGGGCCTGCCTAAAACGATTAAATGAGAGCCTTTTATAAGTATCGAATCTGCTTCGGGATTTATAATATAATCTTTATCCGGATTTCTTAATCCTATAACAGTACAACCTGTTTTTCTTCTTAAATCTAAATCTAAAATAGTTTTACCTAAATATATTTTAGGCAATTCATCAACATCTATTTCTTCTAAATTGGCCGTTGTTTCACCTTCTATTGTTAGTCTATCTACAAACTCAATTACGTCTGGTGTTACTACTAAAGAAGCCATGTGATCGCCGCCTAATTTATCTGGCATAATTACATTATCGGCGCCAGCAATTTTTAATTTACTATATGAAGTTTCTTTAGATGCTCTACTTATAATTTTACAACCTTTATTTAATTGTCTTGCACTTAAAACAACAAATAAATTATCAGCATCAGAAGGCAAAGCCGTAATTAAATTACTTGCTTTCAATATTCCTGCTTTTAATAAAAATTCATCCGTGGTACTATCTCCTTCCACATTTAAAACCCCTTCAAGATCTAATTTTTCTATTAAAACTTTACTTTTTTCGATGACAACATATTGTTTTCCGTAATTTTTAAGTTTCGATATAGCTTGCTTACCATTTCTACCATAACCGCAAACAATTGTATGACCTACTAATTTATTTATTTGTTTTTCCACTCTTTTATGTTTAAAATGATCAAATAATTTTCCACTAACTAAAAACTCTGAAAAAGCAGAAACTGCATATCCAAAAACGGTAATACTTGTTAAAATCAAAAAAATTGTAAAGATTTTCTCTTCGGGTGTAAATGGTTTTACTTCTCCAAAACCAACAGTAGTTACAGTAATTACGGTCATATATAAGGCATCTACAAACGAATAATTTGAAAGCCACATATAACCTATTGTTCCCACGGTCATTATAGAGACAACCAGCGCTATAATTTTATATATTTTTGAGCCTAACATCATCATAAACTACAAATCAAAAACCGAACTTCTTTTTGTGTAAATCATATCTTTTAATCGCAGTAAAAAGGCAAATGTTAAATATAAACCGAAAGACAAACCTACAGTTACAAAAGAAATATAAATAAAAAAAATACGCACATTTTTAGCACGCATCCCTAATTTATCTGCAAATCTTGAGAAAACCCCAAAACCATGTCTTTCAAAAAAATGACGCACAGAATGTATTAAATTCACCTTATTTCTTTTTACTGCAAGATACTACAAACTATATTATTTGTTAAATACTTTTCAATCAAATTTGATTTAATATTGATTAACTTTGCACTTTTCCAAAAATAACCTTTTTTTGAAAGACCAAGAATACATAGAAGTTTACGGAGCACGAGTTCATAATTTAAAGAATATTGATGTAAAAATTCCACGCGAAAAACTAGTCGTTATTACTGGTTTAAGCGGAAGCGGAAAATCTTCTTTAGCTTTTGACACCATTTATGCCGAAGGGCAAAGACGTTATATAGAAACCTTTTCTGCCTATGCACGACAGTTTTTAGGAGGTTTAGAAAGACCAGATGTTGATAAAATTGATGGCCTTTCGCCTGTAATTTCTATAGAACAAAAAACCACAAATAAAAGTCCGAGGTCTACCGTTGGGACGATTACAGAAATTTACGATTTTTTAAGATTATTGTTTGCCAGAGCAGCAGATGCGTACTCTTACAATACAAATGAAAAAATGGTAAGTTATTCTGATGAGCAAATAAAAGAGCTTATTCTTACTGATTTTGCTGATAAAAAAATTGCTGTTTTAGCGCCTTTAATCAAATCTAGAAAAGGACATTATCGTGAACTTTTTGAACAAATTTCTAAACAAGGTTTTGTAAAAGTTAGAGTTGATGGCGAAATTAAAGAAATAGAAAAAGGAATGCGTTTAGACAGGTATAAAACGCATGATATAGAAGTTGTAATTGATAGATTATTAATTAACGAATCCGCAGAAAGCCGCTTAGAAGAAACGATAAAAACAGCCTTATATTCTGGTAATAATATTATGATGGTTATTGATATTGATGATGAAAAACCTCGCTATTTTAGCCGTGAATTAATGTGCCCAACATCCGGAATTGCATATCCTAATCCTGAGCCTAATAATTTTTCATTTAACTCGCCAAAAGGAGCTTGCGATACTTGTAACGGACTAGGAATCAATAATGAAATCAATTTAAAAAAAGTAATTCCTGATAATAGTATTTCTATAAAAAAT
>TARA_R110001592_G_scaffold61013_1_pt1 | contig 10891 bp, 3 predicted proteins | sample TARA_R110001592 | Tara Oceans TARA_R110001592 (sample SAMEA4398387) | marine metagenome | biome: Polar Biome; feature: [SRF] surface water layer (ENVO:00010504); material: water (ENVO:00002006), including particulate matter (ENVO:01000060) such as... | depth 5 m | reverse complement strand
GATGTAAAAACAAAGAGAGGGTGTTTAAACGCCCTCTTTTTTAATTACCTAAAATACCATCAACTATATCTATATCTGACATAATATCGTCTAATGGGTCGGTGGCATCATCAAGAACTTGCATATTTTCAAACACATTTTCAATTACACTTTGTGGAACTTTGCCTTTTTTCATGTCCTTATATAAGTTTTTAAGGTAAATTCTCCTAACATCTGAATAAAAAGGAATAAGACCTAATGTCCCCAAGACTTCTAAAGGCAATCTTTCATTCACTTCTCTTTGCGCCCTTAAAACCGCCTTTACTTGTTTCTTTTCAGCTTCTGTTAATTTTTCATAAGCCTTTATCATACTCTTAATAGCAGGAGCGTAAGGGCCTGATAAACCTACTATAACATCTAAAGCAGGGGTGGGTTTTCCTTTTTCGGGAGAGATAAGACTATATTGAATTTGATCCTCATACTTATTGTATGGGCCTTCTCTTAAAAAATCTAAGTATTTTTCATTAACGTCTTCTACAGCAAGGGCAACTGGAAGTTTAGCGAAATTACCCATGTCCCTACCTAATATGATAGTAGTAAATGTGGTAAGCAAAGCTTGAGCTATAGCTTGTTCTTGACTTTTATCATCCTCGTCATCTCCTATGTCAATGCCAAAAATAGAAGCGATTAGCCCATCAAATGCATTTTTAACTAATTTTATCCCATAACTATACATAGTCATACGCGTTAATGAAGCAGCAATAATCGCAGCGCCTTTTCTTCTAGAATCTCCTTGACCAGCAATAAAATGAACTCCCTTGCGCAATGCGTTAAATTCATATATTAAAAAACGCTGCATAAAATTATTAAACATGTTCATAGATTGAATGACAGAATCTTGTCCTCTTTCTTTTGCTCCTTTTAATATTCCTAAAAATGGATTATCGCTAGCACCCATCTCTATAGATAAAGTGTCGGCTTTTCTTTTAGAAACCTCAATAGCTTTTTCGTATTTGTTTAAATATGCCTCGTCATTATTGCGAATCGCTTCAAAATCTGGCTCCGACCCTGTCTCTTGTTTAAACGTAGTAGCAAATTTACCAAACCATACTGTTCGCATTATTATTTTATCAGGCGAAGTGACTAAATTATCAGCAATATACTCCACAGAGCCTACTAGCGGATCTAACGTATATCCTTTAACTTGCCCTAGTGCGTCTGTTTTTGATGCTCTATCGGTTCGAACGGCAGTAGATTCATTAATAGTCTCAATTAATCTTCCGCTTAATTTATTTTTTGGATAAATTCTTCCGGTCTGTACTGACTTAACATTAGTCATTATCTCAGAGGCATCTTTAGAGAATAAAACATCAGACAAACTAGTTCCTTTTGCAAGAGAAGCAGGATCATTAATTGCTGCAAAAACAACATTACTTGTAAGTTCAACTGCTGAACGAGGAAGACTAGCCAACATAACCCTATAGCCTTGCTTTTTTAAATAGTCGAAAAAGTCTTGTGCTATACTGCTAGGCATAAAATCAACGCTCAAAGTATTATCTGTGGCTTGCTTAAAAGAATTTTTTATTCCTAATAAAACACTTCTCTCCTTCGCTGGTTTAGGAGTTTTTTCAGCAATGTTTAAAACCTGGTTAGTGGTTCGAAGTGGAGATGTTAAGTGATAGTCCGTAAGAACAAACTTTGCTCCACGAAGAGCTGAAGACACAACATCAAAATTTAAAGGCTTAACACCAGGCGTCCTTTCTGTAAGCGTTTTAGCCTTTGTAGATGGTGTACGAGTTTTAATAAAAGCGCCAATCAAATCACTTGCTTGTGTTTGTGGGTCTATGCTTCCTTGATCAAGCAACACATTGTGATGAACATAATTATTAATAGGGTCTATTCTGTCTCCTCTTATTATTGCGGCTGTAAACATAGCCCTTTCAGTCAACGATGCGTTTAATTGTTGAATAACATTAAGTAACTTTTTTTCTTGTGGAGTAAAAGATTTGTTTAATTTTTCTAAATCTATCCTACCGTCAACACTATAATTTTCTAAAATATCTTCTAAATACTCTCGTTCTTTGCTATTCTCCTGGTAGTTATCAATAGTAACTTCAAGGATGTCTTTTGCTGATTGAACTTGAGAATTACCTCTATTGCTTTCATATTCTAACTGAAGCAGATAAGTTTGAATTCTAAACTTAGATTGTAAAGTTTTATTTCCGCTTTTTCTATTTGAATTAAGAAGAGAAGCTTCAGCTAAATTTACTTTTTGTGATATTTTTTTGTAGTCTGAATCTAAAGATGCTTGCCCTTCTGCCATTGATTTCAACACTGAGTCATAAATAGGGGTTCCTTTAAAATCGCCAAATATCTGATCTATATAAGACAAGGGAGTTCGCCTAATCATTTCCTCCATCGCGCCCCTTTTGTTTGAGCTACTAACACGAGACATAACAGAAGTTTTTAACTTAGCAATGGCTTTGCTTATTTTTAAAGGATCTGCGTTTTGTATTGCTTTAAGTAAAACTTTAGCAAGCACAACCCCTTCTATCTTTTCTTTTAATAATTGCGCTACATGAGGGAGGTATCCATTGTTTATATTATCAATTACTCCCGCAAGATTATTTAAATCAACAGTAGTTAGTGATTCTAAATTTTCTTTTTTAATTAAACTACTCAGTTTTTTAGCTAAATCTCTTTCGTCTCTTAAATTTAAATTTTTCCAATTTAATTTACTTTCTAAAATTCCTTGAATAATTTCTATTTTTTCTTCTGTAAGCTCCTCTTCAATTTTTTTAGTTGTTTTACGCACTGAATCCTTAAATTGACCTTTATATTTTTTATATACTTCAACCATTTGAGGGGTTAAAATATTTTCTTTTACTAAGGTTTTTAATATTTCAGAATCAGATTTACCTTCAACTTGTTTTGGTTGAGCAAATTTGTAAGACTCTAAAATCATGCTTACTTCTTGAGCTAAAGAATACTCTCCAGCTAAGGCGTTAAGTATTCTGTTAACAGTTTTACCTGTCTTTGCTTTATCTTCTAATTTCAACACCTTACCCCGTTGACTAAACATGTTTACCAAATTAAGATAATCTTTAAATGCACTATCTGGAATCATAGTGGGGTCAATACCAAATAAACGAGTGAGTGTTGGGATTAATTCACTAGATATACCTAATTTAGTTTGAATGTTTTTAATAGCTCTAGGTAATGTTTTTCTTATCTCATTCATTTCCTCAGCGTACTGTGCATCAGCAAAAACTTTTGCCATATAGTCTACATAACTTTTTACAGATATTTCATTAAGGAAATTAACTTTAGATATTCTGCTAATCGCGGCAACAACTTGAGCTGGGGTTATAGAACCTAGTTTTGCAAGACCCCTTATTTCTAGTGCTAAATCTTTAGCAGCATCTTTCTGTAATTCAATTAAAGATTGTGCTAATGATAATTTTTCTTTTTCAGAAATCTTATCAATGTTTTTGATTGCTCCTAATATTCTTCCTCTTGAAGCAGCTCTTTGCGGGGCTTCATCAGCCCTAGCTCTAGCGTTAGCTTCCATTCTTTTTTTAGTAGCATCATCTGCCTGTTTATATTCTTTAGATTCTCTTAGTTTTTTATCTATTGATGAAATCAATCTCTTCCTATCGCCACCCTTTTCTTTTTGTCTTTTTACAGATTTATCTATGGTTTTATTTAGCTCCTCTAAGTTTTCTTTTGAAGCCTCTGGCTTTACTGCCTTTTTAAGCCCCGCTTCAATAATGTCTGAATTAAATCCTCTTCGTGTTAAAAGAAGCTCTACGGCTTCTAGGGAATAGCCTTTTTTAATCATAAGGTTTATAGCCGTCATAAGCTTGGGGCCTGCTTCTGATTTTTGTTGACGATCAGCAAATTCAGTTTTCGTTTTACCCTTTAATCTTCTTTCAGTTCCCTCTTCAATTGCTTTGGCGGCGGCTTCTCGACTATACTGACCTTCCACCACAGAAAGGTTCCGAACAGCATAATCAAGTTTATAATCTCCATTTTTATTTTTTTGAACTAAAACATTACTACCCGACTCTCTGTTTTGAGGCAAGTGAAGTATGGGTGCGTTTCCGTTTTTCAATGATATATGAAATGGATAACTAGGATGCTTGTCTTTTTTTACCTCAACTTCACTATTTATTTCTATAACACCATATATATCTCCAATATTTAATCCTTTTGTTAAGTCTTCAGCCGCTATTGTAGCAAACAAATCAACAAAAGATTGAGATAGTATAGTTTTATTTTTAGCTATACCCTTAGACGCATCACCTCCTAAAAATTCAGCTATTGCAGCTTGACTTTCTTTAGGTAATGTTTTTGCTAGTTCTCCAACAATATCTTTTATAACAAAACCTCTTTTTTCAAAAGTTGTTGTTGATGGATCATTAAAATATTTTTTAATATCAGACTTTAAGTCTTTAGCGCTTTTTCTTAAATTTATATCTCCCCCTGCTTTTTTTACAGTAGAAGAAACTGCAGCCCTAAAAGATGAAGGAGAAATTAACCCTTCATCTAACATTACCGATAAAATAGATAAGGTCGAATTCACACCTGATGCACTACTCACCAATTTAGAATCAGAACCCTTAGTTAGAGTAAGAAAAGCTTTACCTCCGTTTAACTTTAATTGTTTATTTAAAGAATTAGCAATAGTATTTGCAGTTCCTTCTTTACCAGAAGCCCATACATCTCCAAACTTGGTTACAAAAAAGATACCCCCCTCTCCTTCAAAAATAATTTTACCCTTATACTTTATTTCTCCAGCCAACATGTCATCTGGCGATGTTATTGTAGTAAAAAATTGATTTAAGAAATCTAAAGTTTTAGGCTCTGTTATTCTTCCATCTTTTATATATTCGGCAGTATTATCTCTTTCGGTATAAGTAACTTCAAATGCGCCAACATCAAGTCTATCTAAAAACTTTGCTGGGTTTTTTACTACTTGACCTGGGGCTTCTTTAGAAACTTGTTCTTCAATAAAAGCAACATCTTTTTTCTTAATGGTTTCTCCTTGTGCTGTTTTTTTAGCAAGAACATCTAAAAGATTCATTACGCTTTTGTCAGTAGAGCCAAATGTTTTGGGCAACACAACTTTAAATGCAGCAGCTAATGCCTCTATGAATTTAACAATAGAGCTTTTGGCTTTAGGTGTTAATTTAGCATACTCTGATGATATAATTCCAAAGAGTTGAGACAGTCTCTCTTCGTCTTTTATGTTTTCACTATAGTTCTCTGCGAATTTATCTATTTGTTTAGCCAAATCACTATCACTATCTAAAGTCTCTCGAACAGACTCCATCATTTTTTTAGCAGATGCCGCCGCAGACGCTTCAGTCTTCATGGCATTTAAAAATATAGCATGAAATGCTTCATGTGGTATTGTCGTTTCTTGCGCTTGCTCTGCATTGATATGTATAATATCTTCTTTTGTTTTATACACACCCCTACCACTAGAATTATTGGTGGCATCCTTGTATTCTTGCGTACTAGAATAAATTATTATTTTAGTATTTGGAAGAATTTTTGAAATAGATTTCTCCGCATTAGCTTTTTGCGCTTCTAGAGTTTTAATATCTACTTCAGATGTAACAATCTCAATTTCCGCATCTTCCAGCGCACTCATCATGTCTATATCTTCCTCAGCTTTTGCTACTTCTTTCTTTACCTTTTCAGATTGAGCGCTTTTTTCTAAAGTTATCGACTCCTCTTGCGCCTGCTCAGAGACATTAGGTTCTTGAACTTCGGATGTAATCTCTTCGCTAATCTCTTGTTCTTGGGTGTCTCCTTCTCGAACTCCTTCGCTAACTCCGGCTTGTTCTTGTACATCCACGCTCTCTGTGCTTGACTCTTGAATGGCATCTTCGTCTATTTTAAATACTCCTAAAGCAGCGATTTCTGAATCTAGCTGAGCCTTTTCGGGTCTTAACAATTCATTCAAATCCTTTATAAGAGTGGGTTTATCCTTGTAATTTTTTTCTAAAACACGTTCATTTTTTTTATCAGCAATAACCGTGTCTCCATTGCTCAATGTGATTATTTTATAGTCTGTTCTTTCGTTGCCAATAAAGACAGGCTCTACAGTTATGCCATCGCCAAAAGAAGTTTCTTGTGCTTTAGTAACATCCTCGTTGCCTCCTATTATTATATTTAAAGGAGTACCTCCAGTTCCTCCGTCTATTTTTGCCTTAGTGTTTAGTAACTCTTGTACTCTTTCTTTAATGGCTTTTTTACCGCTACCTGTTTTAGCTTTTTGATGAGACTCATATAACCCTTGTATTTGTGCGTCTATAACAAATAAAGCTTGCTGAGCTAAAGGAGACATATTCTCTCTTTCCTTCATGCTTTGTTCTTGCAACCCTAAAAGCTTAGAGTCTATTTCTTCTTTCTTAGCTTCTAAATTTTTTATTTCTAAATCTTCTAAACCTTCCGTTGTTAAATCTTTTTCTATCTGACTCTTCTGTTTTTTTAAGTCTGAAACATCTCGTAGGCTTTCTGACACTGGAAGTGTATAAGGGAATATCTTATTTAAAACTTCACCTTTAGCATAGTCCGCAAGTGGAGAAGCAAATTGACTAGTGACCGCTGACCCAGGTGCAAAAAAGCCTACGGCCATAGCCTCCCACGCTGATCTAGGAGTAGGTAATTCTTGCCCACTCATGTATTTCCACATATAGTCTCCTAACCAAGAGATGCCTTCTTCTGTTCCTTCCTCTATTCCTTGTGTCCCTAATGCTTTTGTGTAGTCTCTAAAAACAGATTTAAAACTATCTTCTGCAACGCTCCTTTGAGATATACTTAATGAATTATTCCAAGCCCTAAAGTCCCCTACAAAACCCGCTTCCGTAAACATTTCTTTTAAGCCTCCAAAAGTAGCATATGCCACCTTTTCAAACTCAGACATTGTTGGGTTGTTTTTTACCTCTTTATAAGCCATATTAGACCCGACATAACCCATTCCTATAAAAGAACCTGGGCTAGATGCTAAGTTTTTAGCAATTGTTCTTCCCCCTATTTTTGCCACACCTTTAAGCCCCGTGTCAAGAACTAACCCTTCTACACTGCCAGCCAATGCCCCAGTTGACATTGTTCCCATACTAGCGGCAAACAAAGCGCTAAGACCCATTGCATTTGCTACATCAATAGCAAAAACTTGAGCGCCCTTTTTAAAAGAGTCTTGTTCAGTAAATGATTTGTTTAAGTCCTCATCTTCAAGACCTATGCTTTTTTTATACGCCACTTGCATTTCTTGGGCAAGACGATCAATAACTTCTGATCCAGCAAAAGCTTCAGGGTAAAGTTGAGAAAGCAATTGAGACCCTGCGTTTGCCCATATTCCTAGACCTTCTATTTTTCCAAAACGATTTTCTAAAATATCAATTCTATCTTGAACTTGTTTTTGAGCTAACTCTTGTGGGGTAAATTGTTCTGCAATACCTGGGGCTACTTGAGTCTCTCCATCCTCAACTCGTTGCGTCATAACTTCTTGAGTGTCTGGAGATATTTTAGACGCTACTATTTGACCAGTTCTTGTATCCATGAACACACTATTGTCTTCAGAAGAAACAATAGGACTTTCGGCTTTGGGAACCATTGGTTCATTTACATTCTGATTTACTTCTACTTCACCAAAAAAAGAATCTGCTTGAGTTGGTGGTTGTGGTCTTTCTGGGCTTTCCGAATATATTGGAGGAGTATACGAACCATCGCTAGGAGTTTCTTTAAGTTTTAAATTCATCAATTCCCTCATCGGGTCTTTGACATTTTTAACTTCTTCTTCTAAAGCTCCTGAGAATGATGGTGATAATGATGCGCCTTTCCAAGCCCCTTTGGCAAGAGAATCAGCTTCTTCTGCTGTGCCAACCTCAACAACTTCCCCTTCCGCAAAAGCTCTGTCTATAGCGGCATCTCCAGAAAGCGGAACAAAACTTTCTCCCTCTTTAAAAAGAGTAGGATAAACTATATTCTTGCCATCAACATTAGCTGAAGATAATAACACTGTAGAAAAAGATCCATCACCGTTATCCATCCCTTTACCCCTTTTAGCAGATATTTCTCTAAGCTTTTTTACGGGGTCAATATATTTTTGAGACTCTTCTCTTACATCACTTTGTGAAATAACCGAAGTATCTTCTTCCGTATCGGAAGCCGATATTTTTTCTTGAGCAGAACCCTTGGAAGAGTCTTTTTTTTTTAAGCCGTAAATTTCTTCAAATTCACTAAAGTTGTCAACATCATATTGTGGTTGAATAACCTCATTGTAAAAAGATAAACGATTACCTTCATCACTTAGATAAGATTTAAATTCATCAATACTACCTAATTCATATTCTGATTTTAAAGAATTATATAATGCTAATAGCTCTTTTTCGTTCATATTAATTTACTTATATAATTACTTTCCTGGCAATTGTTTTCCTGGCAATTGTTTTTTTCCCGTCTTTTTTACCTTTTCTAGAGCTATATAATTTTCATCTGTAAACATTTCTCCAGTGTACTGGTCATCTCCTATTAAATTTAAAGCCTTTACGGGTAAGTGATTTGACAAATACTCCAACATTTTCTCCATGTTCGTTTTTGCATCCCCTGGCTCCAATACATAGGTTGTTGTCTGATTATTTTTGTCAGGAGGAGTTGTTACTGTCAAAGGCCCAGGCGTTCCATCAATCTCACCGCCATCAAAAACCCATTCTTTAAAGAATTCTTCTTTACCAAATATTTCCGTAAGGAACTTTGCCGTAGTTTTAGGGGCCTCTAGAGCAAGGGGCTTTTCGCCTCCAAAAGTTTCGTTAGATGTAATATCTATACTTGCTATTTTATTTTGCCAAGCTCTTTGTAGGTTGCCCAAGAATATAATCTTTTTTTGATTTGAATCTAAGGATTGTTTTTTACTACCTGATATTGTTTTGTCTAGGCCTATAGTTATTGCTTGACGCATTTCATTTCTTGCAATGTTTTTATATGCAAAAAGATCATCTTCTGGAATCATAGGCACTTGTCTCCCGTTTATATTTTTATATTCAAGGTAAATATCCTTGTCAGTCTTTTTGTCTTTTTCATTATAAACAGGATTGTATCCAAGATAGTCAGTCATTATTGAAGCTAACATTTGAGTGTTTGGATTGTCTACAACACTATCAATTCTTTTCTCTAGAGCCTCATTGAATTTAGACTTTTGACGAGGGTCAGATGTTTTTATAAGACCATTAGGGCCCATGACTTGCTCTTTACCAAAAATCATAACCGACTCCTCAATGAACTTATTGTATTTAAACGGATCGCTTTTTACATTTTGAGCTAACTGCATTTGAAGAACAGACATCCTAGAAATCTCTTTACCCTGATCGTCGTATATAGCAGTAACCCAATTTCCTTGTTCATTAGGGAATGTTCTAGTGTTTTCTGAATTTAAAAATTCTCTTGTATAAGAATAGCTTGATGTTTCTATAGCCGAGGCTCCAGTAAAATCACCATCTGCATCTACAGATGATTTTTCAACTCTTTCTTGGTGTTCTTTATCTATCTCTCCTTGAGTGGTGTAAAAATTTACATAATTCTTAGCGCCACTATTGAACTTTTGCATAATCATCAGATAATCATTCATGCTCATCTCCCCATTTTGCATTTTTCTGTATGCATCCCCAGCAAATTGTTTGCCTGTTAAAGCCGAAGCCATAACATTTGGATTGTTTGTTAAAGGACTTGTGATTTCATCAAAAGTTTTTCTAGACTCTATATCCTTATCGTCTACTTTTTTTTTGGCGGCTGCCGCTATATTTCCAACATTGGAAATGTCTTGTGAAAGTTTTTCACCAATAGAAGTCCAGTCTACTACTGATGTAAGATCTGATCTCCTTTCGTATCCAATGTAGCCTTTAGCCATTTTTATTCTTCTTCTAGAATTATATCATCAGAGTTTTGCGATTGCATTTTTTGGAACTGTAAAAACTGTTGATATTGTTGATACTGTGATGGGTCTATATACTGAAAACCTTGAGATGAGGGATTGCTAACAGCGTTCAATGAAGATTGTCCATTCCTCATATTTGTGAACCCAGTTCCTACTGCCTCTATTTCATCGGCAAATTCATACCCAGCGTCCTGTCCAAGCATCCCCTTGGCATAAGATGTAAGGCCAGCCCCGAGCCCAGAAGCTAAACCACCATAAACGCCTTCTCTAGCCCTATCCCTTTTGAACGATGCAGCACCTGCGGCGGCTTGAGCGCCTCTTGCTTCTGCCACATCTAATCCCGCAAGGTTTTGTATGTTTCTATTTTCTTGTTGAGCTTGAAGCAGTTCATTTTGATAAATGTCTTTGGCCATTTCATTCTGTTGATTTTGAGTAAACTTATTAGCTGAGGCTTGAACAGATCCAATACCACCCAATATTCCTCTAGCACCAGTTTCTTGAAGTGCCTCTACTGCTTGATTTTGTTGAGCCGTAACCTCTCTCATCCCTTGACGATAAGCCTCTAAGGGAACTTGAAGTTCATCAAAAGCGTTTTGACTAAATCTATCTCTTGCATCGGAAATAAATTTAGCTGCATCTTTTTCAGCATCGTCCATTATGCTTTTTTGCTTCGCCATTGTTGCGTAATTCAATCCAGCATTTACTAAACCTGGAAGGGCAGAAACAACAGCAACTCCTAATACACTCATGATAATGTAATATTATAATTTATAAAATTTGTACATAAATATACAAAACAGCTTATGGCAAAGGTAACTAAAATCATGGATATGATTTAAATATACTAGACTCTACAGTAAATAGCTCCACATGTGTTGTGCTTGTATTTGTTAAAGTGAACTCACAATAATATCCCATAACTCCTTGAGATTCCGCTTGTGGGTTTTTAACGGCAAAAATATAGTTGCC
>TARA_R110001592_G_scaffold28990_6_pt1 | contig 10893 bp, 13 predicted proteins | sample TARA_R110001592 | Tara Oceans TARA_R110001592 (sample SAMEA4398387) | marine metagenome | biome: Polar Biome; feature: [SRF] surface water layer (ENVO:00010504); material: water (ENVO:00002006), including particulate matter (ENVO:01000060) such as... | depth 5 m | reverse complement strand
GGGGCTTGTTCGCTTTCGCGTCTTTGGCAATTTGTAAGACCAGCGTTCTCAGGCGTTGACGATCGGCGTCGGGAAATTGTTCAACTACTCCATCAATTGCCGGCAAGCCGCCGTCTGCAATCTCATCCCGTAAGGCCTCAAGATTGTGAAACGCTCTGGCGAGTTCGCGCTGACCTTCGTCGCGCCTAGCTAAACCAGCCTCAATCTCTGAGAGATCAATGCCGCGCATTAGCTTGCCAATGTATTGTAACTGGCGGCGCAGCCCTTCACGACTGGTTAGGCGTCTCGCGGTGGCGATCGCCTCTGAGAGATGCTCGTCGTGAACTGGAATTTTTGCCAGCTCATTGTTACTAAGTTTTACCAATTGCTCGCCTAGGTTTTGCAGTGCCTGCATTTCCTTTTTAACGGCGGTTTTACTTGGGCGTTCTAATTCTGATTCGGTCACATTGCGATCCGTTTAGTTATCTAATAGTGTTTTTTGGTTTAACCATAAAAATAACTGGCAAGACCGAGAAATGATAAAAACCCAATCACGTCAGTGACGGTGGTCAGTACCACGCCGCCCGCCAGGGCGGGATCAATATTCAGTGATTTCATGGCCAGTGGTAACACCGCGCCGGCTAGTGCGGCGGTAATTAAATTGATAATGATTGCGGCACCGATAATGCCGCCCATTAAGGGGTCGTCGAACCACAGGGTAGTGGCCGCAGCCACAACAATAGCCCAAACCACGCCGTTAATAGCGCCGACCGCCATCTCTCGATTTATTAACCAGCGGCGGTTATCTGGGCTAATGTGACCCAGGGCCATACCGCGAATAACTACCGTTAGGGTCTGGGTGCCGGCGACACCACCCATACTAGCCACTATCGGCATCAAAACAGCCAGGGCAACGACTTTTTCGATGGTGCCTTCAAATAAATTAATCACCGCCGAGGCGATAAATGCGGTCAGTAAATTAATACCAAGCCATACAGCGCGTCGCGGTGCAGTGGTTAGAACAGCGGCGAAAGTGTCTTCGTCTTCGTCCAAACCGGCCATGCTCATTAATGAGTGATCAGACTCTTCTCGGATAACATCGACCACGTCATCGATGGTGATACGGCCAAGTAATAAGCTATTTTCATCGACGACGGGTGCGGATACCCAGTCGTGTCGTGCGAAGAGTGTGGCAACTTCGCGCGATGACATCCTTGCTGGAATGGGTTCCACCTCGGTATCCATGATCTCGCGAACCGTGACACTGGGGTCAGATACCAAAAGCTTACGCAGCGACAATACCCCGATGTACTGATCGTTGCGGTTAACGACAAGCAGACTGTCGGTCATTTCTGGCAGCTGTTCGTGGCGGCGCAGATAGCGGAGCGCAACATCAAGAGTGATATTTGGCCGGACGGTGATAGTGTCGGTGTTCATCAAACCACCGGCAGTGTCCTCGTCGTAGGACATCACATGCTCGACTCGAATCCGATCTTGGTGATCCATGGAGTCGAGGACTTCGCGAATTACTCGGTCGGGTAATTGCTGGAGGATATCAGCGATATCATCCGCTTCGAGCCCTTCGGTAATAGTCGCGACTTCTTCCGCGTCCATTTGGCGCAGGAACTGGCTCTGAACTTCATCGTTAAGATGCTGGAGAATGTCGCCTTCATTCTCAATATCGATGAGCTGCCACAACACACTACGAATTTTGTGCGGCGTTGATTCTATTAAATGGGCTGCATCGGCGGAGGGCAAACCGTTTAACATGCGGCGAATTTGCAGGAAGCCGCCAGACCCCAAGGCGTCGTTCAGGGTTTTTAGCTGGCTCTCGGTTTGAAGCTTGTCAGCAGTCTGGGCCATACCTATCCCTAGCCTGAGCCGTTAAGTGGAAGAAAGTCTGAAGCGATTATCCTTTAAAGTGATGCCTGCAACAATCGGCAGCACCGAGCTAGCAGCACAAATAAGTCATATAAGACGTATTATTCTGCCTCGCCGAAACGTTGAGAAATAATATCGAGTACCGCAGATAGGGCTGCCTGTTCATCTTCGCCATCACATCGCACGGTAATCTCGGTACCCTTGTTTGCGGCCAACATCATGACGGCCATAATGCTCTTGCCGTCGACAGACTTGTCTCTGACACCGATTTGAATACTGGAGCCAAAAGCGCCAGCTGTGGCTACCAATTTTGCAGCTGCACGGGCGTGCAGGCCGAGTTTATTGATGATTATTATATTAGATTCGACCATCGTGGTTACTCTGATTACTGGAGTTCGCGATGGCGAACTTGCAGGTCTGGATAGGCAGTGCGTAGAGCCTTGGCAAGGGTTTCAACCATATATACTGAGCGGTGTTGACCGCCGGTACAGCCAATGGCAACAGTGAAGTAGCTGCGGTTACTGGCCTCAATCTTCGGCAGCCAGTGTTGTAAATATTGGAGGATGTGGTCGTGCATCAGACGGACATCTTCTTGACTGCTGAGATAATTTTGGACTTCGGCATCTTGCCCAGTGAAGGCGCGCAACTCTTCTCGCCAGTGGGGGTTGGGGAGCATGCGGAGGTCATAAACAAGGTCGGCATCAATCGGTAGGCCGCGTTTAAACCCGAAGGACTTCAGCTGTATCGCCAGTTTGCTTGCATCTACGCCCAAGATGCGATCACGGATAGCTGCCCGCAGCTCGTGGACGGTCATGTCGCTGCTGTCGATAGCCAGTGATGCTTCGACTACGATGGGTTCAAGCAGCGCGGTTTCGAGCTTGATCGCGTCCGCCAGCGGTAAGGAGTCTGTGGTTAGTGGGTGCCGCCGCCGTGTTTCACTGAAACGCTTAATCAGCTTGTCGTCGCCAGCGTCTAAAAATACGATACGCAGGCGGGCATGTTTTTTAACCTCGTCGCAGAGTGATTTAAAGCGTGCGAGTTCACCCGGGGAGTTGCGGGCGTCAATACAAACCGCAACCTGCTGATGAACTTTTAGAGGGCTTTGCGACAGCTCTCTAACCAGCTCCGGTAATAGTGATACCGGCAAGTTGTCGATGGCGTAGAAGCCCTCATCCTCTAGTTGGTGAAGGGCCGTACTTTTTCCCGATCCCGAGCGTCCACTAAGAATGATGAGTTCCATATCAGCTTGCTATCGCGCGTTTGAAAAGGGTGCCGCTGTCTTCCGCGCTGCGTAAGCTATTGCGGAAATCGGGATCATTAAATGCTGTGGCTAGTGCGCCAAGAACCTTTAAGTGCTCGTCGTGGGCTTCCGCAGGGACGATAAGCGCAAATATAAGATCAACGGGCGCGTCATCCACGGCTTCAAAATCAATAGGCTGTTCTAGCTTGAGCAGCATACCTGTGATGCTGGTACAGCGACTGCTGCGGCAGTGCGGAATGGCCACGCCATGGCCAATTCCAGTGCTGCCTAAGCGTTCGCGGGCGAGCAATTCATTGAATAACTCGTCAGCGTTAAATTCGGGATTGTCGGCGGTAATACCGGCGGCAATATATTCTAGTAAGCGTTTCTTACTGGTGACGGACGCACTGTATTCAGTGCGTCCGGTAGTGAGTATTGATTCAAGTGTCATGATAGTTACTTGTTTAACTGCGTTTGGAACCGAAGGCCTTAGCGGCCCAGCGATTTCTCTTTGTGTTTAATTAATTGACGATCAAGCTTGTCGGTTAGACTGTCAATTGCCGCGTACATGTCTTCTGATTCACAGGTTGCAAATAAATCTGCGCCGGCAACATGCACCGTCGCCTCGGCCTTTTGAACGAGTTTTTCTACCGTCAGAGTGACGTCAGTATTGGTGATATTGTCAAAGTGTCGCTGCAGTTTTGTCAGCTTATTGTTTACATAATCGCGGAGGGCGGGGGTAACGTCTACGTGATGACCACTTACAGTAATCTGCATAATTTGCTCCTTCATCGCTTAAAAATGCTGGCGCCTCGCGGCGAGTCGCTGCTAGCAGTGATCCTTAGATCACTACATTATACTAGTCGCTTCCGCTCATTTGAGGGCGGAATAACCAGTGATTCTCTGTATTTTGCAATGGTACGCCGCGCAACTTGAATACCCTGTTCGCCAAGCAAGTCTGTTATTTTACTGTCGCTTAAGGGTTTGCGAGGGTTTTCTGCGGCCACCAATTTTTTAATTAAGGCGCGTATCGCCGTGCTTGAGCACTCGCCGCCAGTATCTGTAGATACATGGCTTGAGAAAAAGAATTTTAGTTCAAAAATACCGCGTGGCGTGTGCATGTATTTTTGCGTGGTGACCCGCGAGATGGTGGATTCATGCATACCGACGGCTTCGGCAATGTCGTGCAATACGAGTGGCTTCATTGCCTCTTCGCCATATTCAAGAAAGCCGCGTTGGTATTCGACTATCTTGGTCGCTACTTTCATTAGGGTTTCATTGCGACTAATAAGACTTTTAATGAACCAGCGTGCCTCTTGGAGATTGTCGCGAATATAGTCATTATCACTGCTATTACTGCTTTGGCGAGCCAGTGACGCATATTGGGCATTTATTTGAATTTTGGGCGCAATGTCTGGATTTAGCTCTACTAACCAGCGACCTTCTTTTTTGCTAACAAAAACATCGGGAATAACGTATTCAGTGTCGTCGCTGCCAATCGCGTTACCAGGAGTGGGGTCTAGTGATTGGATAAGTTTTAAAATATCGCGCAACTGCTCTTCTTTGAGACGACAGCGGCGCATAATTTGGTTGTAATCGCGGTTGCCCAGTTGTGCCATATACTGGCTAACTACTAGGCAGGCTTCTTCAGCGTAAGGCGTATTCTGGGGCAGCTGTTTGAGCTGGATTAAAAGGCATTCCTGCAGGTCTCTGCCGCCAACGCCAGGCGGATCAAATTGTTGAATGAGGTGTAAAACAGCGTTCACCTCTTCAATTTCTATCGCATCGCTATTAAAACCTTCTACCAGTTCCTCTGGGCTTACCGTCAGCCGACCTTTTTCATCGATGGCATCGATAATCGCGGCGGCGATCATTTGGTCAATATCAGACAAGCGGCTCAGATTGAGCTGCCAGCGCAGGTGGTCTTGAAGTGAATCTGAGCTGGAATTTCGATAATCGTTATTGTAGTCATTGTCTTCGCCCGAGGCGCCGCTGCCCGAGCTACTGCCACTGCCGCTGGTTTGGAATACGTCATCCCATTGGCTGTCGACCGGCAGGTCTTCGGGAATGTCGCTGCGTTCTGCCCATTCAGTATCTGCTTCAGGCAGAGGCGCTTCTATCTCGTTGTCACTGGCTTTTTCAGGTTTTTTGGGTTCGGCGGAAGTCGGTTCGATATTGACTTCAATGTCGCCGTCGTCATCACTGATTTCCAGTAGTGGGTTAGAATCTAGCGCTGATTGAATTTCTTGCTGAAGGTCTAAAGTGGACAGTTGTAATAGACGAATTGCCTGCTGCAGCTGGGGTGTCATTGTCAGGCTTTGGCCGACTTTTAGCTGTAGCGATTGTTTCATAGGCGGTGACTTCTACAACGTGAATTAAGTGGTAATGCGAACGAAATTTCGTTCTACCGGCACGTGATATGCCTCTATGTCAGTGTAGTCGCGACACGGTTTCCCTGCAATACCTGTGCCGATTCATTTATACGGAACAGTACTTACAGCGTAAATTTGTCGCCGAGGTAAATATCACGAACGATCTGGCTATTGAGCACCGCTTCGGCGTTGCCTTCGGCCACAATGCGCCCCTCGCCGACAATATACGCCTTGTCACAAATATCCAGTGTTTCGCGGACATTGTGGTCGGTGATCAATACCCCAATACCCCGAGCTTGCAGGTGCCGAATGATATTTTGAATGTCGTTTACCGAAATAGGGTCTACCCCTGCAAAGGGTTCGTCGAGCAGTATAAAGCTAGGCTCGGTCGCCAGTGCGCGGGCAATCTCTACCCGTCTGCGCTCGCCGCCAGACAGCGCCATTCCTTGAGACTTACGAATGTGGGTGATGTGGAATTCTTGTAGTAGCGCTTCAAGCTTGTCTTTGCGCTGGCTGCGATTGAGATCTCGGCGGGTTTCAAGAATGGCCATAATGTTGTCAGCAACGCTGAGTTTGCGAAAGATCGAGGCTTCCTGGGGTAAATACCCCACCCCGTGTTTGGCGCGCCCCTGAATAGAGAGTTTGGTGAGGTCGCTATCATCGAGTTGAATCGTGCCGCGGTCGGCGTTCACAATGCCAACGATCATGTAGAAACAGGTGGTTTTACCCGCCCCATTTGGTCCCAGTAAGCCGACAATTTCACCGCTGCGAATAGTGAGGGATACGTCTTTTATGATTTCGCGGCCTTTATAGGCCTTGGCGAGATTCTTAGCTTGTAGAACAGGCATGGCTAGTTAGCGTCCTTTGGGGCAACGGTTGCATTGGCATCTTCTGGCGCTTGCACAATGGCCGCAGGGCTGATGTCTTTTTGTGCGGCTTGGGCGTCGTCAGGCACCGCCTGAGGTTGCAATGTCATTTTGACTCGATTTTCTTTGTCATTGCTGCCGCCATCGGCGATAACCATTTGTTTGCGGCCGCTATACACCACTCTATCCCCCGAGATTTTCGAACCCTGATGGGTGATAGAGGCATTTCTTTGAAGCAATATTTCCTCTTCTTGCAGGCTATATTCGATGCGCTGGGCGGTGGCAATAACGACACCTTCGTCAGCTCGGGGTTGCTGTTCAAAGTAGGCGGGTGTGCCCTCGGCGATGACTTTTTCGACCTTGCGGTCGGATTCAACGATGGTGAGTTTATCGGCGCGAATTTTTAATGAGCCTTGGCTCATATTGACGTTGCCGATGTAAATGCCCTGATTTTTCTCGTATACCGCGCGATCTGAGCTTAGGTTGATCGCCTGTTTACGGTCATCGGGAAGGCTGAGTGAATATTGACTTACACTGAGCAAAAGCGCGGCACCGAGTGCGGCTTTAGTAGGGTTCATAGCGACCTTTTACCTGATTTAGCAGTTCAACGCGCTCATCCTTCAGGCTTGCTTGCATGCCAATTGAGTGTGTTTTGCCATTACGTAATTTGAGAGTAAGTGCCAGCGGCGTACTTACCTCACTGTTTTCGAGATTTATATTCAGTGCTTCGGTGCTTATTTCTGCTTGGCGTATGAGGTCTTTCACCACCACGGTATCGGTGAGGATGAGTTTGTCGCCATCTTGCGAAAGCTGCCCGGATAGCGCGCTCGCAGTCCATGGCCGCTGTTCGGCGATGTTACCGATGTAGAAGGGTTCTTTTAGGCTAACCGAACCATCGGAAATTAAACGCTCTGCACTGCTGGCGCGCCATTGGTAGGCAATGTCGCCATTGGCGCTGTATTTTATTCCGTTTACATTGCTGAGGTGCGAGTCGGCATCGGCGACGGCTTTAAATTCACCGCTAATACTCAACTTGCCGCTTTCGCTATATTGGGTCAGATAGATCACTGTCCCGGCGAACGCGGTAAAAGCGGAGAGCAGCGAAAGTAGCGTGAAGACGTTAAAGCTTTTCATATTCAAAGATATTGCTCTAAGGCATCGTTTAGTTTGCCTTGCGCTTTTAAGATCAGTTCGCATATTTCTCTGACTGCGCCGCTGCCACCTGCCGCTTTGGTTTGCCAGTCGGCATGCCGTGCGACGTAGTAGTGACCATTGGCTACCGTGATACCCAAGCCCGCCTGGCGGATGGCTGATAAATCTGGGAGATCGTCGCCAACATAGGCTATTTCTTCAAAACTGAGTCCGAGATCATTGCGCAGCTCTTCAAGAGCGACAAGTTTGTCTTCGCGGCCCTGATAGATCAAATCAATTTTTAGCTCAGCTGCGCGTCGTTTAAGCAGCTCGGAACTGCGGCCGGTAATAATGGCGGGTTTGATGCCGGCGTCGCGCAGTAGCTTTATGCCCAAACCGTCAAGAATACTAAAGCCTTTGATTTCTTCGCCGCTATTTCCAAAATAAAGACTGCCATCAGTGAGTACGCCGTCGACGTCCATAACCAATAGTTTGATGGATTTTGCTTTCTCGATAACACTTTGCATCAGTTCTGTATTCTCTAAGCAACGCCTGCCTTGAGCAGGTCGTGAGTATGGATGACGCCAACGGGTTTGTGGTCAGCGTCGACTGCTACCAAAACAGTAATTTTATTATCCTCCATGATACGCAGCGCTTCTGCTGCCATGGTTCCCGGGCGAATAGTACGGCAGTTGCGAGTCATAATGTCATCAATTGGACTGCTATGTATATCTATGCCGCGATCAATGGCGCGGCGCAAGTCGCCATCAGTGAAAATGCCAATGAGTGCTCCCTTAGCATCTACCACCGCCGTCATACCCAGGCCTTTGCTGCTCATTTCTAGCAGTGCTCTGCTTAAGGCGCAGCCTAATTGAACCGAGGGTATCGACTCGCCGGTATGCATAATGGTATCTATTTTTAGCAGTAGGCGTCGGCCCAGCGCGCCGCCAGGGTGAGACATTGCGAAGTCGTTGGCAGTAAACCCGCGAGCTTCTAGTAAAGCGATAGCCAGTGCATCACCCATTACCAAAGTGACGGTGGTGCTTGACGTAGGAGCGAGGTTTAGCGGGCAGGCTTCTTCTTTAACGCCCACGTTTAAGTGCACGTCGGCAGTGATCGCAAGCTCTGAAGCCGGGTTACCCGTTAGGGCGATAACGGGTACGGCGAGAAGTTTTAGCAAGGGCAGAATAGTAATGAGTTCAGCGGTAGTGCCTGAATTAGATAGGGCGATGACAACGTCGCCTGCGGTAATCATGCCCAAGTCACCGTGGCTGGCTTCGCCGGGGTGAACAAAAAATGCCGGCGTACCTGTGCTGGCGAGGGTGGCCGCAATTTTATTGCCTATGTGGCCGGACTTGCCCATGCCAGTCACAACGACGCGGCCCTTACATGACAATAAAATAGTGCAGGCGCGCTCAAAGCTTTCGTCTATGCGATCAGCTAAGACACTTACCGCGTCGCGCTCCATGGTGATAACACGTCGCGCGGAACTGATAAAATTTGGATTGTTGGTCACTCAGAGTACCCTGATTATTTGTGCCGGCCGTTAAGCTGGGGCTAAGGTTGTGTATGATAATTTCCAATGTGACAAATTAACAGGTTTAGCTTACGTCCGAATTGGGATTCATTAGCGTAAAATGTAGTCGAAGTTCGCAGTGGCCGTTGTTTTATCGGTAATGATGGACAGATAAAAATTAAGGGGATGGTATGTTCAAAAAAATAGCAATCGCAGTATTCATGGTATTTGGCCTGCTTTCGCAGAGTTTTGCCGCTGACAAGGGTCCCCATGAAGTGGTGGCCAACACCACTAAAGAATTGGTGAAAGTGATTGAGGATGCGCGTAGCTATATCGACAAAGATCCGCAGCGTTTTAATGACGAAGTTCGCCGTATAATGGACGACGTGGTCGATTTTCAGAGTTTTGCCCGCGGCATTATGGGTAAATATGGTAGTCGTGGGTACTATGAAAGCCTAAAAACAGAAGCGGAGCGTGCTCAATTCCGCGAGCGTGTTATTCGCTTTACCAGTAGTTTCAAAGATGGGTTGATTAACACCTACTCAAAAGGCTTGCTGGGCTTTAACGGCAATCGGATTGAAGTGCTGCCGCTGGCAAGCGATGTTGATTTGTCCGGTAGCGTCGGTGTGCGTCAAGACATATATGGTGACCGCGCTAAGCCTTACCAAGTTGTCTATACTTTGCGTCAGGGGTCTGATGGCGACTGGAAATTGCGTAATGTGATTATTGAAGGCTTAAATTTGGGTCGTATATATCAAAATCAATTTAATGCTGCGGTGCAGCAGTATAACGGTGATATCGATCAAGTGATTAATAACTGGACGGTCGCCCCTCAGGAAGTAATGGAAAAGGCCGCTGAGTAATGGTTTGGCGGTTTGCGAGGTTGGGGCCTGCTAGGGTTTCGCCTCGCCATAGTGTCCGCAATTGCGTACAATTCTGCGCTTGAGTAATGCGGTAGCAGGTAACAGCGGGATGGGCATGCAAGTAGAACATATCGAACAGCGTCTTTCGGAACATTTTCCCAATAGTGAATTAGCCGTGAATGGCGACGGCAGCCATTTTGATGTGCGTGTTGTCAGCGAGATTTTTTCTGGCTTGCGCGCTGTAAAACGCCAGCAACTGGTCTATGCAGCTGTTAATGAATGGATTCGGGATGGCTCTTTACACGCCATTAATATTAAAGCCTTGACCCCCGACGAAGCCCAATCTTAAGGCTCACCGGATTTTCCAGGAGATTTCATGGATAAGTTGCTTATATCTGGCGGCGGCCCCTTGGCCGGCGAAATTCGTGTTTCCGGTTCAAAAAATGCGGCGCTGCCAATTTTGGCTGCGACATTGCTGTCTAGTGAACCGGTGATGGTGCGCAATCTGCCGCATTTACACGATATCACCACCATGATTGCGCTGTTGCGCAGTATGGGTACGGAGCTGATTGTCGATGAAAATCTCGGCGTCGAAATCAATGGTTCAACCACCACCAAAACCACCGCGCCTTATGAACTCGTAAGAACGATGCGGGCGTCGATTCTGGTTTTAGGGCCTTTACTGGCACATTTTGGTCATGCACGAGTGTCTTTTCCCGGCGGTTGCGCCATAGGAAGTCGTCCCGTTGATCAGCATTTGCGCGGTTTCGAAGCCATGGGCGCTATTATTGACGTTGATGCTGGTTATATTACGGCGCAGGCGCCAGAGGGCGGTTTGCGCGGTGCGCATGTATTATTTGACATGGTTACCGTTGGCGGCACTGAAAATGTACTTATGGCGGCGACGTTGGCGAAAGGGCGGACCGTACTCGAAAACGCGGCAAGAGAGCCAGAAATAGTAGATTTAGCCAATTGTCTTATTGCGATGGGTGCCAAGATTAGCGGCCACGGTAGCGCCACAATTACGATAGATGGTGTTGAGCGC
>TARA_R110001592_G_scaffold68524_5_pt1 | contig 10901 bp, 6 predicted proteins | sample TARA_R110001592 | Tara Oceans TARA_R110001592 (sample SAMEA4398387) | marine metagenome | biome: Polar Biome; feature: [SRF] surface water layer (ENVO:00010504); material: water (ENVO:00002006), including particulate matter (ENVO:01000060) such as... | depth 5 m | reverse complement strand
TGAATACAAAATTAAGTATGCCAACAGTATTTGACCCAACACTTCTTTCTGCGGGTCATTATCGCTGGGGCAACACATTATTAATGGAAGTTGAATTTAAAATAGAATCTAGTCGATTTGATTCTAAAATCATGATTTGTTTAGAAGCTGACTCAATTTCGATTGTTTTAACCAAATTAAATGAGTTATTGGAGTCATGATGGCAACAGAGTCCATGTTACAGAATCTAACAGCAAAACTTCCATTAGGTGTTTGTGTGCTTAATGATCAGTTTGAGATTGAGTATTGGAATGACTTTTTTGCCGATCGCCTCAAGATTAGCAGCGATGATGTTAGAGGGCTGAATTTATTAGAGATGTTTCCAGACCAAGCTGCGTATTTAAAGAAAAAAATCAACAGTGTCTTTATATTAAATAATGCCAGTTTTTCTTATTGGGAACATAAGCCGCACGTTTTTGTGTTTGGCAGTAGCCGTCCAATTACGGGTGAAGAAACCTTGATGTATCAAAATATTGAGTTTCTACCATTGGATGTGTCTAATAATACGGTTAAAACAGTCTGTATGATTGTGCAAGATGTGACTGAACTTGCCAGTTATTATCAAGGCCAAAAAGGATTAACTCAACAACTGGCGCAAGAACATTCTGTTTTGCTAGAGTTAAACAATAAACTTGAAGCTGCACAGAATCAATTATTGCAATCAGAGAAAATGGCTGCAATTGGACAATTAGCCGCTGGTGTTGCGCATGAAATTAATAATCCGATTGGCTTCATCTTTTCAAATTTACAAATTTTACAAGATTACTCGAGTAAGCTACTAAAACTGGTTAGTTTTTATGAAAAAGTGATTGATAAAACCAAAAATCAAACTTTTATTAATCTTCAACAAGACATGCAACAACGCATGCAATATCCTTTTTTACGCGACGATATGCCAGATTTAGTCAGTGAATCTATCGAAGGTATTGAACGGGTAACCGATATAGTCAGAAGCTTGAAAGCATTTTCTCATGTTGATAGCAGTGAATGGGAAAACTGTAATGTCATTGATGGCATCGAAAGCACCTTAAAAATTGCCAATAGCCAATTTAAACACAAAATCGAAATTCATCGCGATTATCAAGAGTCTGTACCTCTATTGTTATGCCAGCCAATGCAATTGAATCAGGTATTTCTTAATATATTGGTCAATGCGGCACAAGCGATTGAAAATAAAGGCCACATTTATATCTCAGTGCGCGGCGATGATACTGAGGTCACTATTGAGATAAAAGATACCGGCAGTGGTATTAGCGAGAGCGCGATACGTAAAATATTTGAGCCTTTTTATACGACCAAACCCGTAGGTCAGGGCACTGGTTTAGGCCTGTCCTTGTCCTACAGTATCATTCAAAAACATAACGGTAAGATATCGGTTAGTTCGTCTGTGAATGTTGGCACGACTTTTACCATCATTTTGCCGTTATTACCGCCAGATGAAATTGATAAAACACATCTAAGCATCTGAATCTGTAATTAATTTATTTAAACTCGAATTGAATTTTTTGCATACGTCATGTAGGTTTTCTCCAGCCTTTAAGCCTATTTCGGCTTGTTTTGCTGATTCGCTGACATTATCTAACCCTAAGCAAGCACTGGTTCCTTTAATTTTGTGAAATAAATTCTTAACTTGATCGTGATCTGCACTTGATGCAAGTAAGATGAGTTGGTCGGGAATTGCTCGTAAACTATCTAGATACTCTAGGCGTAAGTTTTTAATTTCATTTAACATGTCTAACTCGTCTTGTGTTTTTACATCGTCGTTATCTGGTTTTGATGCGTTGGTTTGATGCTTGTCAAAACATCGAGTGATGGTTTGCAATAATTGCGTTTTATCAATGGGTTTGTTCAATACTGCATTGAAAGGCGAGACGGTATTCGGTGAGTGTTCTTCTTTAAATACGTCCGCACTTAATGAAATAATGGGTTTGGTAAAGTGCCTGTTTCTTAACATTTGGGCAGCCTGGTATCCGTCCATAATGGGCATTTGTTGATCCATGATAATAATATCTGGCTGATCTTTGTCGACGATATCAACAGCCTGCTTACCATTTTCAGCAAATAATATTTTCATTTTTAACGGTTTGACATAAACAGCAATGAGTTGGCGTATATCCTCTACATCATCAACAATAAGCAGTGTGCCGCCTAATACTCGTTGAGTAAATGTTGTCGAATTAACGTGTTCTAGTGGCTTACTAATGGGTCTTGTATTGGTAGTAGGCAACGTTAGTGTGAAAGTGGATCCTTGACCCAATTTACTTTTCACGGTTAATAATAACCCCATGGCATCAGCGAGTTGTTTACTGATATACAATCCTAGGCCAGTGCCACCATAATCCCGGCTTATGCTTACGTCTGCTTGCTTAAATGCTGCAAATAGAGTGAGCTGTTGTTCATCACTCATTCCAATACCTTCATCTATGATTTGAACAGTACAAGTATTATCAGGTGATTTATGTGCTTTTAGTATAATCGTGCCATTGGCTGTAAATTTAACGGCATTACTGAGTAAATTAAGTAAAATTTGTTGTAGCCTAAAGGGATCAACCATGACATATAAGTCAGATATGTCCTCTATTGCGCACTGTATTGATAGCCCTTTAGATATAGCAATTTGTGATGAACTATCAATTGAATTCACTAGAAAGTCTCTAAGGCCGATAGGCTGTAAATCTAACGTCATTTTACCTTCATCAATTTTAGCGGTATCTAAGATGTCGTTAATAACATTTTGTAGATGTAAGGTATTTTGCTGAATACGGTTCAACACTTGCTGGGTTTCACCATTTGTGTGGTTAAGTAACTCTTCTGTGAATCCTTTTATGATAGTGATAGGTGTGCGTATCTCATGGCTCATATTCGCTAAAAATCGAGTCTTGATAGCTGCTAATTGATTTGCTCTGTCGCGCTCTTGTTCTAGTTGTAATGTTCTTTCTTTCACTCTGTCTTCTAATTGATTGTTCAACGCTTTGACTTCAGCCATTGAATTCATCATTGCTTCTCTTGAATTAATAACACGTTCATTAAGGTTATTTATACTTTGAGTCAGTATCTCAAATTCTCGCGCTGAATAGTTAAAATGCAGCGGTTGATTGATTCGTTTATCAGTGCCTAATTGATGTGTGAATTCTGTAATTTTTTCGAGTGTTTCCGTATAGTTATGCACTAAACGACCTGATAATGACGTGATATATTTCAATAGTAATAATGAAGATAACATTGCGATACTAAGATAAATTAAATAGCGAACAACAAAAGGGGTTGTTTCTTGATAATGTATTGTTGACCAATTTAATTTATCTAATTGGCTTTTTACTAGTATGTAACGAGCATCTGTTGTGAAAACAATGGATTTTGCCGTGTTAAAAAACAACTGTTGCAGTAATGAAGGGTGATATGGTTCAAATATTGCGTGTTCATTCCAAACATCGCCTAATTCCCCTAAGTGATTGCTTCCCCATATCTTTTTCGACTGCCGATCAAGTATAATCGTGTTTGGACTGATGTTATCAGTAAACGCTAATGTTTTGGTGAGAGTGTCTAGAACGACCGAAACTTCGACCACGCCATCAAAAATACCGTCTAGATAAATAGGTGCACTCACGGCAAAAAGCAGGTCTTCTCCGAGGGCTCTACCTTTAAAACTCTCACTCACAAAACTAGTATTAATTGTTTTGGGTTGACTGAAATAACTGCGGTCAATAACAGACACATTGTTAATCGGGAGTTTCGATACACCAGCTTTGTAAAATTGTGTCACGATGCCATTTTTATCGGTCACCAGTGTGGAGATAAATTCAGGTTCCTGGCCGTTAAGTGTTTGTAGAGTATGTGTATCTATATTTTTATGTCCTAAGCTGGCAACCAGCTCAGTATTACTGATATATCGTTCTATATGCCGCTGTATTTTTGACACAAACACATTTTGCTCATCTTGATAAAATTGTAGTTGCGATGATAAATGCAGTCCGATTGCTGCTTGCAAAATAAATGCAATCAATATTGTGCATGGCACTGCACTGTATAGTCCAATTCGGTGACTCAGTTGAAGACGCAAACTTTGCTGTTTTTGATTTAATGGGGTGATGGTGATGGTATTAAGCATCAATGCGGTTTTGGTACACAGGGCAAAAAGACAGCAGTGTAACATGGTGGCAATGATCCATAACATCGTTGTACTTTTTAAAGAATCATTACCCAATAGGTAATCAAGGGCAAAGATTGATATGGAATATACACAAAATATAGGCCATAAAGACTGCTTAAGATTGAGCCTAAGCCACATAAGAAAAATTAATTGTAAAACGCAATTACCAATAACTAATGGGCTTTCTAGTGGTAAGCAAACAATGATTAACGATAATAACGACCAAGTGAAACCTAATCGAAATAGTATAATTGAAAACGCAATATTACCCACAAGAAACGGCACAACAATGGGAATGTCAATTGCCATGGTATTAGCAACCAAGCAAAGAAATGTGGTGTAGATAAAAAACCACATGCGCCTTGTAGAAAATGCCTTTGAGAAAAACAGTTTTATTAACATGTTTTTCATAATAATTCACCGTTAAAACATATGTGGATAAATAGTAACAATGTAGATGCGATTATCGTGTTATACATTCTTTTGTTCTGCCTGATCAGGTCACTTTTCAACTTTCTCTGCTTTTATCAGTAACGTTTCTTTGTGTCTCTTTTCATAACTCTGTAAGTTATTGATTGTTTTAGCACAAAAGATATGTCCCTTTGGTAGTAATAGCATATGCTTACGATTATAGAGATTTTGACTAAGTCGCATACCAATAGATATTTCTCCTATGTGTATGCCATTTGAGAACTCTTCTTCAGAATAATGAATGTTTTCTTTATTATTTTCATTACTAAATATTAATTTACCCAATGCTTCAACCACTTTTGGGTCGTATAAAATACCTTGTTGAAGCATTATCAGTTTATATACTTGTTCTTTTGTCGGCTCTTGAATATTTTTTTTAGGCAGAAATTCATGCCAAAAATCTCTAGCAACGGATAAAATTCGCGATCCTATGTGAATATTTTTGCCCGCTCTCTGTAATGGCTCTCCGGTACCATTATATTGTTCATATTGACTAGCAATAATTTCACTCATTACAGATAAATGAACGGCAGGTGTTAAAATTTCTTCTGCTAATTGAGGGTGACGCATAAAATGTTTTTGGTCAGCACTAGTCAGTTCATCATATGGCTTATTCAGGCAATAAGAAGGTAACCCTAATTTTCCTAGCTCGGAATATAATCCTGCCTTAGTAATAATTTCGACTCCAGGTGGAGTGATGCCTAATAGGTTAGCGATGTTATTGCAGGTTTCACTGATTTTAAGTGCAAACTGACCGTTTATTTCCGGATTGATACTAATTAAATTATAAAGCACTTCTAATGTAGCTTTCTGTTCATTACCTCGATTATTGGCCAAGGTTTTATATTGTTGTAAACTTTGTTTTAGTTGTTGGGTTCGTTGCTGTACCGTGTCTTCTAGATTGGTATTCAATTGTTTTAGTTGTTTATTTTGAACTGCAATTTTCTTTGTCAGTTCTTTATTTTTTTTAAGTAGGCGATAAGTCTCTAGCCCCTCATTAACTTGTGCAAGTAGTTCAGTATTATCCCAAGGCTTTTGAATATAACGATGAATTTTACCGATATTAATGGCCGCAACAGTAGATTGAATATCCGAGTATCCAGTCATCAAAATACGATAACTGTCAGGCTGCATTACGGCTGCTTGTGCAAGAAACTCTGCACCTGTCATATTCGGCATTCGCATATCAGAAATGATCAGGTTCACTTTGTGTTGTTGCATTATTTCTAGTGCTTGTTTACCACTAGAAGCTTGTAATAGTTGAACATTTGATGAAAAAAATACACGTTGTAAAGACTTTAAAATACTGGTCTCATCGTCTACACATAAAATTACAGGTAAATCTGCAGTTTCTAATTGTTTCATATGTTCCTAAATTTCCGATGTCTTCAATGTCTCATTTGTCTCATTGATTAAGTTATGCTATAAATGACAACTAATCAAGTTTTATGATGAGTGATAAAATATGAAAACGTTACGACCCAGTGTCATTGCGCAGTATTGTGATGTGCATCATAGGACTGTTAGTCGTTGGATTTCGCAAGGTCGGTTAAAAGGACATAAATTGCCGGGTAGGGGTAATTACCGAGTGCTACTGGACGATTTTATTTTGTTTTTACAACAACAAAAAATGCCAATGCCTGAAGAATTAATGAGTTACTGTGAGGATATAGAGACTGATTCCGACTCAGGTTCTGCATCACCAAAACGTATTTTAATTATTGATGATGAAACTGAAATTAGAAATGCAATACGCCGAGTTTTATCATCAAGCGGTTATTATTTCTCTTTTGCCGCAGATGGATTTCACGCGGGAGTTAAATTACTCAGTGATAAACCTGATTTGATTACACTTGACCTTGCAATGCCTAGTTTAGATGGTTTTGAAGTATTGCAATTTATCCGTCAACAGCCAGAATTAGCGGAATTAAAAATCCTTGTGTTGTCTGGATTATCTGAACATGAATTGCAAAAGGCCTTAGATTTAGGTGCTGATGCGGTATTATCAAAACCGTTTGATAACGACAAGCTGCGATCTTTAGTCAACAGTCTTTTAATTAATGGGTAAAATTATGAAGCAAAAGCTACTCATTGTTGATGATGAACAGTCCATATTACGAGCGTTAAAAAGATTGTTCACGCGTGTAGGTTATCAAGTATTTATTGCTGATAACGGTAAAGAAGCCTTAGAGATCATGTCTAAAGAAGCATGTCCTGTCGTTATTTCAGATTATCGTATGCCTATGATGAATGGGTCTGATTTACTGCTAGCAATAAAATCTATGCAACCTAATACGGTGTGTATGGTGCTTAGTGGTTCGTCTGATTTTAATTCTATATTAACGCTGCTTAACTCTCGTACTGTATTTCGTTTTTTACAAAAACCATGGGACGACAATGCACTTGTTATTGAGGTCGAGAAGGCCTTTTGTCAATACCACAGTAAACAACAAAGAAGTATTATTGCTGATCTACTCGCCAGCAGTGATGAAGCTGTAATCGAGCTTTTTCCACATGGTCAAATAGGTAGGTTCAATGGCTTATCTAAAAAGATACTTGCAATAAGAAACGAAAATACATTATTAAATGACCTATTTCCGTATTGTACTGATCGTTGCATTGACTATTTATTTAGCCCTAACGTTGAAACCCCGACATTACAAACGACTCAAGGCGAAAGTGTTATGTTTAGCCTTAAGCATGTGACCGATAATTCTAGATTTTTTTCCATTTCAATGGCGTCAGACGTTGATAATAATGTCCTTTGTGAGTCAAAAACGCTAATCGATCAAACAAGTTTATTAAGCACTGCGCAAACATTACTTGAGACAGATAAATCATTTGCTTTGGTGGCTATACATCTAAAAAATTATGGCTATTGGGCTGATATGCTAGGCGATATTGATTCTGTTGCATTATTTAATGAGATACACACAACATTAATAATGGAATGTGAAAGGTTTAATCACCGAATATCTGTATTACCGAATGAATATTTTGTGATTCTTGTTGCTAACTATGTATCGGAGATTGAATTACACAGTCAACTAGATAATATTTTTTCATCGTTTACTGACAAAAAATATGCTGAAAAAACCGTACGCATTGAATTTACGATTAGCTATTGCATTGCTCCAAGTGATGGCGCGAGTGCACAGCAGTTATTCAGTAATGCATTGGTCAGTAACAGACTGCATAGTAATGGAAACTCTCATTTTTACATGCGTTTTGACGACTCAATCATCGAGCAGAAACGCAAACAATTATTTACAAGTAAAGCCTTGTATCATGCCATTGAAAATCAAGAGTTATTTTTAAATTTTCAACCTAAGTACGATTTAAGATTACGTAAAATTGCGAGTTGTGAAGTACTGTTACGCTGGAATAGTCCAGAGTTAGGAATGGTCTCTCCAGACGTATTTATTCCAATAGCGGAGCAAGAAGGGCAAATTATTGAAATAGGCTACTGGGTAATTGAAAAAACCTGTTTAGCGATTTCAAATTGGCTTAAAAACGGAATCGTTCTCGATCATGTTGCTGTTAATATTTCTGGAAAGCAATTATCTGAACCCGATTTTATACCAAGAGTCGAAGCGTTATTGAAAGGTTTCGATATCGACATGTCAATTCTCGAATTTGAATTAACAGAGTCATGGTTGGTTGATAATATTGAAGAAAGTGCAGAGAAACTGGCTAGACTTAAAAAAGCAGGGATCAGTATTGCGATTGATGATTTCGGTACGGGCTATTCATCTTTGTCTTATTTATCAAAATTGCCAATCGATGTGCTTAAAATAGATCGGTCTTTAATCATCGACATTGCCAGTAATTTAAACACTCAAAGCATGATCGCTAACATTACTCGTATGGCCCATGATTTAGGTATGAAAGTGGTGGTTGAAGGAGTAGAGTATTTTGACCAAATTCCAATTCTTGAACGGCTGAATTGTGACATTATCCAAGGCTATGTTATTGCTCGCCCTCAAAAAGAGGAGCAGTTTATTTCTTTAATTTCTGATCCTAATTTTTCAGTTGCCAGATTAATGGGTGATTTATGAAAACATTAACTGTACTGTTTATTGATGACGATATTTTTATGCTTAAAGCGCTAAATAGAGTCGCAAGTCGTCTCAAACCACATTGGCAATTTTATTTATGCAGTGATCCACTTCATTGGCAGCAGGCTTTGCCTGATGGGGCCATTGTCGATACCGTGATTTGTGATTACTTAATGCCAGATATTAATGGTGATGAGCTGCTAAAACAGGTTTCTCAAATAATGCCGTCGGCATTACGGGTGTTATTAACCGGTGACACCGCCGAGGATGTTGTGTCTAAAGTAACAGAAATTGCCCATTTTGTGTTGAAAAAACCTTTTACACAACAAGACATAAATGATGTTTTTTGCTCATTAGAACACTTAAATACCCTAGAGATAGAACAACCTCTACGAAATAAACTGGGTCGTATCGGGTACTTTTTTGCATTACCAGATATCGCGAGACAAATTCAGTCTATGTTCGCCAATGAAGAAGTTGATATCTCTCATGCCGCGGACATAATTCACCAGGAAAGTGTTATCGCTGCCAAGCTGATACAAATCGCAAACTCAGCTTTCTTAGGCTACAGCCGCAAGACTGTGAGTTTGGAAGAGGCCATAAAACGTTTAGGTCTTAAAATGACTGAAACGATCGTTGTTAGTATGGTCGTTGATCAAGCATTAGCCTTAAGAGTGCCAGAAAAAGCACATAAAAAAATTAATGAATGGTCATTTAATTATTCTCGATTATGTCGTCAGTTAAGTAAGTCGATGGGATTTAGCGTTGAGCAGCAAGATGTTGTTTTTATAGCGGCTTTACTCAGTGGTATTGGCCATTTAGTGCTAATGTCTGAAACAAACGAGCATGTTGATTTTGATTCAGATGACACTCATACCATGCTTGCAGATGCGACTGTCTTGACGGTTTATATCTTGACACTTTGGGGTTACCCACTTGATCTATGTGAACTGATTTTAATGCAAGATAAACCGGATTTTAATGCCACTGGATTAAACGTGAATACTCTGGGATTAATTTTGTATGTTGTCAATTTATCATTAACTCATCAACTCGATGAACCGTCAAAAAATGAGCTGTTAAATTTAGTTGTCGATGTCGATATTAGGCAATGGATCAGCAACTCTTAGTGTATAAAATTGATTGAACAGTATTTAGGTTTATTAGGTGAACATATCAATTTACTGCAAGAACACAGTTTGATGGATAATTACCTGCAGTGTTAATTAAACGGCAATATATAAGGGGCATGCCCTTATATATTGCGTGAAAAAATATAGTTGGCATTTAAGCTCAATCATTACCTATATGAATGTCAATTTTTCTCTATGCGAGTATTTGTTGCCGCAATAATCATTTTGTTTCTAAGCCATTTGTTAGCCGGTTCTTTGTCGACGTTAACATGCCAATATAAATGCACGCCAATATCAGGTAATTCCACTGGCATAGGGTAAATAGCAATATCAAGCATCTTGCTATACATGGCTGCGGCGGTTTTAGGTAATGTGAGCAACATATCGTTATTTAAGATGACTTGGCACGCTGATAAAGCATGCTGGCAACGTAATGAGATTTTACGATGCAAACCAATGCGAGAAAGTTCAAAATCTTCCAAGCTAGGGCCCGTTGAGCGAGATGAAACTAGCACGTGATCTAAACGAAGGTAAGTATCTAAATCAAGTTCTGGTGTAATAGCTGGGTGGTTTTTACGAGCAACAACAACCAGTTGGTCTACTTCTAATTGGGTGTGCATAATGTTATTGCTGACAGGGATTAAGGTATCAATTGCCAAATCAATATCACCGCTGGCAAGCTTGTTTTCGAGTTCCGTTCGTCTGACCCTTTTATTACTGCGTAAATTGATTGCCGGAGACTCTAACGACAAACTTTGCTGCAATATCGGTAAATAGTAAGGTTCTATCGAGCCATGTAATGACAGTGAAAAACTCTTACGTGAGGTTAAGGGTTCAAACTGCCGCGATTGTACTAAACACACCTGTAGTTGATGTAATGCTTCGCGCACGTCATCAATGACATTCTTTGCCACCGGTGTTGGCCGCATTTCATTGCCTTGCCTGATAAACAAAGCATCATCAAAATGAGTGCGTAATTTACCTAATGAATGACTCACTGCTGGTTGCGATAAATTTAGCACTGACGCTGCTTTGGTTATGTTTCCTTCA
>TARA_R110001592_G_scaffold84176_1_pt1 | contig 10902 bp, 5 predicted proteins | sample TARA_R110001592 | Tara Oceans TARA_R110001592 (sample SAMEA4398387) | marine metagenome | biome: Polar Biome; feature: [SRF] surface water layer (ENVO:00010504); material: water (ENVO:00002006), including particulate matter (ENVO:01000060) such as... | depth 5 m | reverse complement strand
ATTTACAATGCCATATTCAAGATTTATTAATCTATATTTAATACCTACATAATATCTTGTTAGGTTTGTTCCAATATTTGGAAAAACAGGTTTGACCACTGCGCTGTTGATTGAGTTGTACCACATATATACTTTATTCCCTTTTGGAGCTTGATTTCTTGCAGATCCCGTTTGCCAAGCGCCTCTAGGTCTATAACCTAAAGATGCGTTAGGCGCGTTAGCATTTAAATTACCTTGATAAAATATGCTACCTTTGTAACTTTCCCCTCCGCCGGCGTAGTTGAATTGCGATGAATTTAAAGCTTCAGCAGTAATTCTAAAATAAGCAGCTTCGTTAGGATTTGCATCTGATTCACCTGCTAGTAAGTTTGCAGGACCTATAACTATATCAGTTAAATTAGACCATGTTCCAGGATTTGAGTTATTTCTTACTTGTCTATAAAACCAAAAATCAGCTAAAACAATTATATGATCTGGAGATCCAGAAATTAAGGTCAATCCTTGAGTTGGCTTTGATCCCATAGCCATGAAAGCATCTAAAGTTATTTGAAAAGTTTCATATCTATAGTTATCTACAATTTTACCTGCATTTCCAAATCCAGCAGTTGTTCTTATGTTTTGTGCGCCGCTAGTATAGTCAGGAGCTGGAGATCCTGTTATAAGATTTTGCCCGTAAGATCCCATTTTAACATAATATGGTCCAGCACCAGTTGTTTGGGATCCTTCAACAAATAATGATTGTTGACCCAAGGCACCCACATTTAATTCGTTACGAACACGCACAGTTCCGTTAATATCCATCGCTACTGATGGTGTTGTAGTTCTAAAACCAACTTTTCTGTTTACTGTGTCTAAGTATAATGTTTCAGCTCCATTAACATCACTACCAAGTGTTATTGCATTCCCTGTATCTGTTATTTCAGAATCTTGTATACCTATTCCACCTGTAGACCATTTAGTCAACTTGTTTGCTGTACCACTTCCAGTTACAGTTCCACTACCGCCAGTTGGAGTTGCTATCCATGATAAAGTGCCTGAAGCATTTGATTCAAGTATTTGATTACTCACACTAGGTAAACTGTTTGGTAGTTGTATAGAATAACTAGCCGGTGTTCCTGTTGCGGATGGACCCAATAATCTTACATTAAATGGTTCTAAGCCACCTACTCCTGGTGTTAAAGAATTTAATCTTAAATATTGAGCTGCTAAATTAACGTCTCTCGTTCCTTGCGGTTCAAAAGCTGCTTCTTGCATTAGCGTACTACTAGAACCTAAAATTGCAGTACCAAATAGTGGAGTACCACCATCAGTTCCTCCTATCAACTTGTCGAAAAAGACATGACAAGGCATGACAGTTGGTCCAGAGCTATTACTGGTAGCCGCCTTGTAAACCTCAAGAAATACTATTGAGTTAGCAGAATTACTAGGATCAACTATAGACGCAAATCTTACTTTTCTCAAAGCATTAGTTGGTCCGTATTGCTCTAATTTTAGATTGTTGAGTGCATTAGGTATAGCTTGATACCATTTAAAATAATTAATAACAAAATTAGTTGGGCCAAATTGACCACCTGCAACGTATAGTTTTAAAGAAGAACCACCTCTAGAACTTCCAGCCCCTGGACCTTCAGAAGGGAACTGTAAAACTCTATACCAACCGGCTCCAGTTGGAAAAGTTATAGTCCCATTGGTGATGCTTTGAAAACCGGATGATTGGGTAGAGGGTCTTTGTGCAGTAGTTGTTGAAAGAACAACAAGTGGTACACCAGGACTTGTGGTTCCAATACCTATACGTGGTTGGCTACCAGGAGCGGTGACTGTCATGGCTCTGGTAGAGTTAGTAAAAATACTAACACTATCATCTTGAGCGTTATAAATTTTAAAATCTTTGTTGTTACTTGTATACCCAACATAAGCTTCAGCAGCTCCAGCTCCAGATGCGCCTTCTTGATCTTGGTAGTAAATATATGAAGCCTGTGATGATGGAGATCTGTAAGACTGTAAAAATCCAGCAGTTCCAGTAACTCTTATTTTTCCACTAACTTCTAAAGCTTCTTTTGGGTCATTAGTTCCAATACCAACTTTACCTGTGTTGTCAACACGCATTGATTCAGTTGGGTTTGCATTACCCTTTCTTGTCCATATAGCGTACGAAGAACCTGTCACGTTGTTTATAGTATCAGGTGTTACTCTAACATAAGCACTATCTTTTATAGTTCCTACTGTATCAGTAGTTCTGTAAATAATTTCTGCTCTTTTTGTAGGCGCCGCAGTTGCATCTTGACTTGTATTCACTACTGCCAGTTGACCACCGCCATTAGCTACATTGCTTGAAACTTCTAATCTATAACCAGGACTTTCAGTTCCAATACCAAAATTACCTGCTGAGTCTAAAACAGATGGGTTTTGGCCTATGCTACCAGATGCTGTACCTGGATCTTGAAAAATTAGTTTACCACTTTCAGCGTTTAGTGATATGTCCGCAAAATAATTAGTAGTGTTTGCTGTGTCTTTTCCTTGAAGTCTTATAACGGGACTTATACCTGCTGTTAAAGAACCTACACGCATTTGAAGATTGTTATTACTATCATTAACCGATAACATTTCAGCTGGATTAGCAACTCCAATACCAATTTTACCATCAACAACAAGATTAGAAGATTCTGTAGTTCCGTCAGTACCTCCGTATCTCCAACCCTCAGTTGGAGTATGTTCGTAAATAGTACCAGTATAACCTGGATCCGTAGTGGTGCTAGATAAGGTGCATGTAGAAAACGCAAATAATTTAATAGCACAAGGTGTTACAGTAGTACCATTATGCTTAGCCCAAATACTAAAATCTTCATCATTATTAGATATAATTTTTACTGTTAACTCAATATAGTCACCAGAAAAAGACTGTACATGTATATCCTGTGAGTGATTAACTATTATATCAAAAGAAGAGTTAATAACTACGTTTCCAGAGGTACCAACTACTGTCATTTTTACAATAGAACCATACCGTTCTCCCACAACTGTACCTAATAAAGTGTAAGAAGTAAAGTTAACATCTCTTACAAAAGAAATTGAATTTAAAGAACCCGTTACACTATAATTTGTTCCTCCAATTTCTATTGAAGTTAGATTTGGATCTCCAGCTTGTAGAGTTGGGTTAGCTGTAACAGAAGTTCCACTGCTTTTCTCTACAAAATTATTAGTTGCAACACCATCTTTAAACCAGTACTCAATAACAGAAGTTCCAATGTTTGCGGGTATTAAACCTATTGTAAGACCTACATATCTAAAGTTTGAGGATACTTCTTGAAGAGCAAGTGTTTTACAGTCGGCTATAGTAGCTGCTGAAAAAGGGCCGTATTTTACATCTACTGGAGATACCGTTGTTATTAATATACTACTTGCTAATTCTATTCCTGTTAATGGCATAATGTTTTATTGATTTTTTAAAATAAGTGGTGTAATATTAGAACTTTGTACTTGTGTTGATATATGCATTCGATATACTATTCCGTTTCCTGCGGGTTGATACCATGGTGCATTTGTTGGATTAATAAAAACAGATACAACTGGGTCAAAAATATTTGTTATTGCATTCTGATTTAATGAATTTAGAAAATACCTTGTTTTAACTGGGAACGCAGAACTGTTTTGCAAAAAAGGATAAGCTACAACAGTAAATACTGGACCTTGGTTTGGGGTATAGTTATCTATTATTAAATCGCCACTTGATATTTTTTGATTCACAACAATATTGTAACCACTAGCACTACCACTATTTATTTCAGCGACAGCATCAACAACTGCTAATTTACCTGAGGTGTAAAAATAATACCAAGGATAACACGATTGAACAGATATTTGATTAGAACTGTATGAGTTACCTGTAATTCCAGAAATTGGATTATTTACTTGCGCTGATGCTGGTATTTGAGCTGGCCTAGTGTCAGGTTGCCCTGTTGAGTCTCTATTGACAGCACCGTCAGCCCAACCAACATTTGATATAAAAGTGTCTGAAACTGCTTGAGTTGTTGAAGGTGCCGAAGAATTAAAATTTGACTCAGCAACAATCGTATTTGTAGTGTTAGGTATATTACTATTTCCAAACCCAAATTGATCAGGTAAGCTTGCAGCTTGACCAGATGTTGTTGATACAGTTGTAACTTGTGTTGTAGTATTTAAAAACGTTCCAATAGCACCACCAATCCCGCCAGAATCTTTTTTAACAAAAACAGTCTGTAATTCAGTTGTTAAATTAGTATTTGGTTGGTAGTGCGTTGCGCCAGCAGGTAAGCCAGGGGTAATTGTTTTGAATGCTAACGTAAGAGTAGGTCTGAAATAAACTGGTAATAAAGTAGGAAATAATAGTTTATTAAAAAGTTCTGTAAAAGATAAAGTTGATAAAGATAACGCTGTTTCAGTACTTGAAATACCTCCTACTGCTTGAGAATTTGTAGCTGGAGCTATTTGAGTATCAAATATAGTATTTAATTCAATAATATTATTATTTCCACTACTTTTGGTTGCTAATAAACCGCCTCCAGATGTATTTGTAGGTATTTGTAAACCTTCTAAAGACGTAGTTAAAGATGTTAAACCAACTGGTACTCCTGTGTTAGGATCGTCCTTATAATCAAATGCTTCAATCTCAATAGAACCTCCTGAGCCACCTATTGCAATACACCACTTAGCTGATGTTGTTGTGGCTCCTGATGAAGATGTTACAGCAATTACTATAGCTCCGCTAAGTGTGTCGTAACTAGTAACAGTACCTAGTATTAAATTTGATCCCGATGTTAATCTTATACTTTGGCCTCCTTGCCATGATAGACCTATACCTATCGTTAAGCTAATTGTTGGTGTTGTTACTGGAACTGTAATAGTCTGTGTTGTGCAATCTGCGTATCTATCTCCTCCGGTGCCAACACCTGTTTCTCCTATATATCTCCAGCCTTTGACATATAAATCAGGCATTACTCCGGCATTAGCTGCTTTTAAAAAAGTTATTGCGGATGTAGATAAAAGCAATAAACCTTGATCATAATTCCAAACCCAACCAACTTCACCACCTACAGTAGCAGCATCAGTAGCTTGAAGCTGTGTGTATGTTGTTCCTACTAAATAATATATTTCTATAGTATAATAAGGCACTGGAATACCATTAACAGGTACACTAGAAGGATTTATCCAATTATTTTTTTTATCACTACTTCTATCAGCTGGATTATCATAAGAAACGTATGTGGTATTATTACCAATCTCAGCTTGAGTTAGCTGATGGTAAATAGGTGTACCTGCGTTTTCGTAATCGTTAGATACTATATTATATAGCGCTCCACCACTAGAAGTTAATGTTATCAAGTTTGCTGTAGATGTAGGAGGATTAGCAGTTACAATATCATATTCTAAAAATATTCTATCCTTAGTTGTTTTAGGGCTGTTTTCAAGTACAGATTCATACCACTGAAAATTAGTGTTGGCATCAATTACATTAGCTGCCTGTACCTTAAACGTTAACTTCCTAACTGCTTTATCTGTAAAACCCATTATCCGTCTATTAAAGCTTGATTATATGTTCCTATTATTTTGTTAATATCAGAAAAACTTAACTGATAGTTATTTACAACGGTATCATTTACCTTAATGCTTAGATCGCATATTTCGTTAGGTATATCAACCTTTAAAGTTACTTTGTTTTTAAAAATATCTTCCATTTTTTAAAGATTTAATGAGCATGTAATACTGTTTATTTTTATATTTGGGTCTAAATATTGTATTTCTACAAATATACCTATATCAGCTGACCTTCCGCCTCCAAATGTACCTTGAACAGTGTTACCAGTAGAAGTAGACGCTCTAATAGTAGCACTCCAAGTATCTATACCAAGACTACCATCAGTAAATTGACCTGCGCTCCAATACTTGTCTGGGTTTGAAGAAGTACTGTTCCAGTTGTGTAAGTTTAAAGGAACAGCAGTATTAGCACCAAAGCTGGCGCTTGCAGATGCAACTCTTCTTATATATATTTTAACACTTTGATCATTTAAAGCATCATTAATGTTACTATTACCAGATCCAAAATTTGAACCAGTAAATACTAAACTAAAAGATGCAAATGGAGATCCTGTACTAGGAGCGTTGCCAAACTGCCTATGGTACACACTATTTTTAGTAAAGTTAGTAAAGTCAGTAGCTTGAGTAGGTAAATATCCACTAAAACTTGTTGTTACAGTATTATTGCTTAAATAAAATTTATCAGCAGAAATTAATTTTGCTCCAGTATTAAGAAACCCATCCACTATTTGGCAAGCATCTTGAAAATCAGTATTAGTAGCTGCATTTGGTTTTGTACCAAAAGCTGCATTTGTTAAAGCTGTTTGAGAGTTCCAAGCGCCGTAGTTAGCTGCTAAACTAGCTTTACTAAGTCTTCTGCTTTCGTTATTGAAATATTCAGTTAAAGCTGAAGAATTTATTCCTCCAGGAGTTAATATTAATACATCTAAGTTATCATTGCTAGGTTTACTAGCACTGCTCCAAGGATCTGATATTGTAAGTCCACTTGCTCCACCCTTACCTCTAAAACTATAAGTACCGGTTTGTATAGTGAAGCTATCATAACTATAACCTACACCAGTATTATCCCATTTGTCATCGTATCCTGTAACCGTTCCATTTGTTGGGGCCCACGCTTTATCACTAATGCCAAGAGTGTTTATACTTGTTAAAGGTGAATATACTAGATTTGAATTTATATATGAACCAGTTTTACCTTGCGTATTTCCATTTATACCTTTTATACCATTAGCCTCTATTTTAAATGTAGAACCTGCTTTTAAGTATTTAACTCCGCTTAAATATGAATTAAACTCTGTTTGCATGATTGCATCAATAAGAGTAACAGCTGATATATCTGGTGTTGTAGGATCAATATCAGCAAAAACCTCATTCATTGTATATATGAATGGTGAAGCTGGTGGGATAAGAGTTCCTGGAACTGGTAGTATTTTGTCTGCAGTAAAAGTTATCTTTACAGAGTATCTTCCTCCTTCTAAATTATTTGCTAGAAATATTGCTTTCATATCAACCGAAATATTTACTATAGCTTTATGCTGTGTGGCAGCTCCGTATGGATCTACTATATCTGCATAGTTAGTAATAATAATTCCTATATTGTTAATGTTATGCACAGCGTCTTGGTATAAAACAGGTGTAGTTGCAGTTGATAATATTGTTCCAGCTGTATGGCCAATTACTTCTACTTGTATTTTGCATCCATCAGCTGTTGACCTACCAACTGGACTAAAACCTAATACAGGCACATTTCCAGCCGCTGCAAACGATATCGTTGGGTTGTTACTTACCATTAAGTAAGAAGAGTGTGGTTGTAAATCATCCCAACCACCTGTTTCAAAATTACCATTAGTAGAAGGATCACTAACTATCAATGGCTTTCTACGGCCAGATATTGAAAGTGGATCACCAACTAATGCACCAGTTTGGTTAAAGTATGGTGGATAAGTAGGTGCTGCTGGTGGTGGAAAATATATGTTTGCTTGAGTAGCATCGCTAGCATCTTCTTGAGCAAATACCCTTAAATCATTAGGATCGTAATTAACAAAGTTAAATTTTTCATATGCGCCCGCAAGTGCAGAAGGTGTACCAGTAGGTCCTTCTTGATTTAAAACTGTTATTTCACCGCCTCCAAAACTTTTTTCAACAAGGTTTGAAATATCTACCCCACCATAAAACCAATACTCTACTACAGGAGCACTGCCTAGAATAATACCAACCGTTAACCCTTCGTATCTATCACCTAGAGAAATTGTATTATTTATTGTTGTCTTTGCTGTTAAAATTGTTGCAGAAACATAAGGACCGTATCTCACATCTAGTGGCGCATTTGTTGCTACAAATATATTATCTGGTAGTGTAATTGCCATTCTTTAAAGATTTCTTAGTTCGATTGTGGTGGTACTAGCTGATTTTAAAGCTATGTATATTTTATAAGGATGTGTCCATCCAAACGCAGTAAGGGTTGTGATAGTTTGAGTTGAAGGCGCTGAAAAAAGATTTGTGACAGGTTCACTATCAGGTGGATCTTGAAAAAGTATACCACCTATGTTTCCATTCGCGGTGGCACTTTCATACCATATAGTTTTTGTGGTATTAGCAGCTGGGTGAGCAAACCACATCCATGTACCACCTGATGTATTATTAAAAGCAGCGCTAATCGTACCGGTAGATGATTCTAATTCTTTATTATAACTATAGCCCGTCAAACCACCACCTTCTATAATCTGTTTTACTTTAGCTACTGAAGTTGCGTATCCGCTAGTTGGAAACCTTATACCTCCCGCTGATTCTGTAGATATACCCCAAAACCATGGATATAAAACAGTAAAACTAGTTGATCCTGTTATTGGGGATGGTGGAATTGTTGAAGGTGGAGATGGATTACCTGCGCTATCTTGCAATATTCCCCCTGCTAGATAAGAAGCTCCACCTGTATATGTTACAGATTGAGAAACCGCTGTGTAAGTGTTATCCACTATAAAACTATCACTATATGTGTAAGTTTGCCTTTCCTGAGGATTATTAGGATTAGGGTCAGAGCTTGGAAACTGCGGAGCTAAATTAGCTAAAGTTGTAGATGTTGTAGATGCAGGAACTAAAGTAGCTTGTGGGTTAGATCTAGTCAGTGTCATACCTTGGCCTGTATCAAATCCTGCTGAGTCTTTATTTATAAATTGTAAAGTTATACCCATGTTTGACACTTGCGCGCCTGGTTCAAAAGGACCGGGTTGGTTTTTTGTTATACTAAAAGTTGGATTTACATAAATAGGTGGTACGGTTGGGAAAAATATTTTATCAAATAAATCAACTATATCATTACCTTTTAGTGTACTGGCTGCTGTACCAAAAGGAATAGAACCAACATCCTTAACTGTTAAAGTAGCGTCTGGTATTAAAGTATTGTAAGCACCAGCTACATCAGCTTGTGTAGCATCAGCAGCGTCTGCAGTTACTGTAAATATTTTACCTGTAAAATTTAGTATTTTAGTAGGATCAACAGTTGTGCTTGCATCTTTTACAGATATACTACCACCTCCTCCACCTCCATCAACATACTCTAAACCATCTTGAGCTGCATTAACTGCTAGAACTTGGCCTTCAGTACCAAAACCATTTACACCTTTTAAGCTAATCTGCACATCTCCAGTTGGAGAACTAATAAATAGTGGGTTTAAAACTGTAATCGAATCTACTACATCAATTGCATCTTTTAAACCCTTTATTGTTGTTTGCTTTGTCTTGTTGTTATCAGATACATCCGTTATTAACAGAAGATCTAATACATCAGGTATTTGAACTTTAGGATAAGTAAATATTACAGCCATTAAGCTTTATAATTTTACTTATAATCTACTTTTAGAGTGCTTAAGCACTTTCATGGCTCCCATTTGTGAAAGAGCTTGCATTTGATCAATAACTGGACCACCTTCAGTTAATTCATCCGACATATCGAGAGGTGAATCCTTCATATACAACGCATCTTTCTTCTCTTTATCGTCTTGATATATATCTTCTTTAGCATCTTTTATTATCATACGCTCTTCAGCCATATCTTTATCGTAATTAGCCATAATCTTTGTTTTTTTTAGTTATTTATTCTATTTATATACCAAATGTTTTTGATTTTTTACCACCTGGCATTCTATCAGTTACATTGTTGTTATTTCCACCCATCGCAGTTGCTGTTAGTGACTTTGTAGATCTTTTATTATCTTTAATAGCTTTTTTAGTTGCGTTTTTACTAGATTTATTTACTGACTTTTGGTTTTTTTGCTCTAATCCACGTAATCCAGGCGTTTTAGAATTTGCAGACACTGGAGTTGCTGCATTAGTTCTAAGTTTTTGTTTTGGAACAGAACTAGATAAGTTAAAGCTTAAAGAATTAGACTTTGAAACGTTTACTGCTTTTCCAGGAGCTACACTTCCAGAGGTATTTCCAGGATTTGCTGGCAAACTAGCAGCTGGCTTAGTTGACGTAGCATTATTCTTAACAGTACTTGGGTTAGGTTTAGTACTTGGAGTAGTATTTTTTGCTCCAGCTACTGCCGACTTCATAGTTTGATTGTATGATTCGTTTTTAACAACATCTGATCTTCTAATATCTCTACCAGCTTCTCTAACGCCAGATCTTTGTTGTCTACCTTTTATTCTTTCTATAGAATTACCTACTCTTTCTACTGTTCTATCAGTTTTTCTGTTTTGTCTATCTATTATTTTATCTCTTCTACTTCTAGGTGCATAAGAAGGTATATTATTATCTTCTGATGATATTGCTTTACTTACAATATTGCTAGTTTTACTTATGTTAGATGCATTTTGCTTTTTAAAATCATCACTAGCACTTATTGGTTTTATATTTCTATCATTACTAATAGAAGTATTTGAAGTTGTTGAAGTAGGCGCGTTGTTTTTCTTATTTTTATCGTTAGTAGCGTTAGATAACATAGTATTAACAGCGCTAAAATTAGGTCTACCAGAAGTGCTAAGCTTACTACCACCAAAACCACCGCTAGGTATTAAAGAAGAGGCGTTGACAGAAGCGCCAGTTGAACCACCGCTTTTATCTGGAAATGTTTTAAAACCTGTAGTACTATTAGTTCCTGCAGGATTACCATTGGTCGATGTATTAGAATCAAAAGAATTATCTAAGTAACTACCTTTTTTGTTTGGTGTTATTTTAGAGTCTTTTGATTGGCTTATGGAAGTTGGCCCCATTACGGATGTTTCTCTTGATGGAAATATACCAAACCCTGAAAGAAAAGAGCTGGGTTTTGACTCACCGCCACTGTTGGTAAAAGGATTTTTGCCCATTGGTACATCTTCACCTAGTTT
>TARA_R110001592_G_scaffold32788_2_pt1 | contig 10907 bp, 8 predicted proteins | sample TARA_R110001592 | Tara Oceans TARA_R110001592 (sample SAMEA4398387) | marine metagenome | biome: Polar Biome; feature: [SRF] surface water layer (ENVO:00010504); material: water (ENVO:00002006), including particulate matter (ENVO:01000060) such as... | depth 5 m | reverse complement strand
ATTCACGCAATTCAAAGAAGCAAGAGCATAGACGAATGTACACAGCTTTATGATGAAAACACGTTTACCAATCCAGAAAAGGCAAGCACTTACATTTACAAAGCATTTAACGGAGAGTTTGACATAGATTTACCTGAAAATTTACAACAAAATGTAAGCTACCATAACTTAGTAGATATGTTCACTTTTGACAGAGTGGATTTTGAAAAGAACATTTCACTTTCAGCTAAAAAAAAAGTAAAATTTGAAGAGGTTTGGAAAACATCAAAATTGGAGTTCTTAAGTGATATTGCTTATATCCAAAAAGGTAAAACTATTACCGAATCAAAAACTGTAAAAGGAGACATTCCTGTAATCGCAGGAGGCCAAAGTCCAGCGTATTATCACAATGAATCAAACAGAGATGGTAACATTATCACTGTTAGTGCTTCAGGTGCATATGCTGGATTTATTAATTATTTCGACAAGCCTATTTTTGCTTCAGATTGCAACACAATAAAATCAAAAGATGAAAAAAACATATCAACTGGATTAATTTTTCACTTCTTAAAGTCAATACAAAAAGAAATTTATTATTTACAAAGAGGGCAAGCTCAGCCTCACGTTTATGCTGATGATTTATCAAAAGTTAAAATCCCTCTTCCTTCAAAGGAAATTCAAAAAAAGATTGTTACTGAAATTGAAAAATTAGAAAAACAAGAACAAAAAGCTGTTGAGGGAATTGAGAAGTTGAGATATGATATTGGAAAAACAATCAATAACTCAAAAGGAAGCTTAACTAAACTTGAAGATATTACTACAAAAATTGGAAGTGGTGCAACTCCAAAAGGAGGCAAAGGTTCTTACCAAGAAAGTGGAATTAGTTTAATAAGAAGTCAGAATATTTACGATTACGGCTTTGTAGAAAAAGGACTTGCCTTTATCAATGAAGAACAAGCCAAAAAGTTAGACATTGTAACTGTTGAGAAAAATGACATTCTATTCAACATTACAGGAGCTTCCGTTGCAAGATGCTGCATTGTAGAAGATAAATATTTACCTGCAAGAGTTAATCAACACGTTTCTATAATTCGGACTAATGACAAGGCTCTTCCAAAATATGTACAAATGATTTTGGTCAGCGAAGAATACAAAGATCAATTATTAAAAATTGGTGACGGTGGTACTTCGAGACAAGCAATAACTAAACTGCAATTAGAAGAATTTAAAATACCTTTACCAACCATAGCAGAACAAGAAAAGATTGTTGCTGAAATAAAAAAGATTGAAAAGAAAATTGCAGAATTAGAAAAGCAAATTGAGTTAATGCCAAAACAAAAAGAAACTATTTTAAAAAAGTATTTGAAGTAATAGCCAACGCATAAAGTCATACACATTGCCAAGTCGCTCAAAAAAGCAACCGCACAACCAAAACTTGTCAATAAGTATGTCTTTGCCAACGCCTTGCAGATTGAAATAAAATTGGAAGTTTAAAACTTCGATTGAAAACCGCCAAACCAAAATTTTGATAACGAAAAAAGAAAATTAATTATAAAAATATTTGGCTTGGCTAAGTACTAACCCGAAAGGGCAGAGTTTCAAACTCCCCCTACGTTTCTTAGCCGGGTCGTTAAAACTCCTCAAATAAAACTTTACCTTCTTTTATTTCTATCTGTGCTAAAAATTGGGTTAGTAAAAGCAGATTGGAATTGGTATAAAAATAATTGGAGTTGATTTGTTCTTGGTTTGACAGCAACCCATTTTGTTCTAAAATGTTTTTGGTTTGTTTTGCAACGGCTATACCCGAATCAATAATATTAACGTGTTCAGGTATTATTTTTTTAATAATGGGTATTAAAAAAGGGTAGTGCGAACAACCCAACACAATGTTGTCTACATCAGCTTTAATCATAGGTGCTAAATAATTGTTTAAAAGCTCTTCTGTTTCGTTTATTCGCCCTTCTTCTATTAATTGCACCAATCCTTTACCAACAACTTCAATAAAGTCTTGGGAGTCTCTAAATTGGTTAGATGTAGAAATAAATAGCTCACTACTTAATGTACCTTTTGTAGCCAAAACTCCAATTTTATGTGTTTTGCTTTGCAAAGCTGCTGACTTAATTGCTGGTTCTATTCCTATAAAAGGCACATCGTAATTCGCTCTTAATATTTTTATGGCATTAGTAGTTGCTGTATTACATGCCACTACAATAATCTTACATCCTTTAGCTATTAAGTATTCTGTATTCTTTATGCTAAACGCTATTATTTCTTTTTTCGATTTTTCACCATAAGGGGCATTTTTGCTGTCAGCTAAATAAATGGTTTGCTCATTAGGTAATAACGCATGCAATTCCTTCCATATAGATAAGCCTCCCAATCCAGAGTCAAAAACTCCAATTGGTGATTGTGAATTAATATTTAAATTGTTTTGATTCAAATTATTAGGCAAAAAAAATCCCGACTAATTAGCCGGGATTAATTTAATCAATTTTTCTTATTGAATGTTTAATTTTTTCTTTACTAAAGGCAAGATATCATCACCTTCTACTGAATATAATACTACACCAACACTACTATCTAATACATAAGTATAGTTTCCTTCTTTAGCTACAGCATCAATTGCTTCTTTCGCTTTATCGATAATTGGTTGTAATAAATCTTGTTCTTTTTTCTGTAAATCAGCTTCAGCCGTTTGTTGAAACTCAGTAATTCTTCCTTCTAAATCAGTAATTTCTTTGATTTTTGATTTCTTAATTACTTCAGTCATCACATCTTGTTTTGTCTGAAATTCAGCAACTTTAGTTTCGTATTCTTTACGCATTGCTTCTAAAGTAGCTCTTAATTGGTTTGCATGATCTTCTAATTCTTTTTGAATGGTAGCTCTTTCTGGCATAGCCGACAATAAATCGTTAGAGTTAATGTGTCCAATTTTAGCTGATTTTTGACCAAAAGCTGCTGTAGATAAAGCTACAACTGCTACTAATACTATTAATTTAATTGCTTTCATATCTGTTATTCTTTTTTAAATTCAAGTTTGTAAATATATATTATTATTTAGATTCTCCCGGTTTATAGCCCATCTTTTTTAGTACGGCGTCACTCTTATTGTATTTTGCATTCGAAAATAAAACGGTAAGTCCGCTCGATTTATCAAACACAATGTCTAAGCTACTAATGTTTGCTACATCTTGCACTGCTTGATAAACTTTATCTTGTACTGGCTTCACCAATTCTTGACGTTTTTGAAAAAGCTCGCCTTCAACACCAAATTTTAGTTTTTGGTATTCTTTTGCTTCCTTTTCTTTTTTAATAATCTCTTCTTCTCTTTTAATTTTCATGTCTTCAGTTAGCAAAATTTGCTCAGCCTGATAGTTTTTGTACATCTTATCAATCTCAGAATATCTTCTTTCTAATTGTTTTTGCCACTCAATTGATAACTTGTCTAATTCTTCTTGTGCTTCTTTGTATTCTGGAATATTACTCAAAATATATTCCGTATCTACATAAGCAAATCTTTGAGCCGAAGCAGTTGTTGCTGTAGCCATAAAAAATAATGCTACTGCTAATGTTTTAAATACTCTTTTTACGTTTTTCATAACTTGTTCCTTCTAATTTTAAACTCAATAATTTGAGTCAGTTTAACTTAAAATTACCAGCCATTAATACTTCCACCAATACTAAAGTGAATTTCAGAACGACTGTTAGGGTCAGTTTTACCAGGTATTTGATCAAATCTATACCCCCAATCTAATCCAAGCATTCCGAAGAAAGGCATGTAAATTCTTACACCAAAACCTGCCGACTTATTTACTTGAAATGGATTAGCTTGACTAAACTCACTCCATGAGTTACCTGCCTCCCCAAAAACCAGACCATAAATTGTAGCTGATGGATTTAATGTTATTGGATACCTTAATTCCGCTGTATATTTAGATATCACTGTTGCACCTGTGCTTGGAGAAGCATCTCCATTTCCAAAACCTCTTAAAGCAATAATCTCTCTCCCATCTATAGAAAATCCTGACAATCCATCTCCACCTAAATAAAACCGTTCAAATGGAGACTCTAAAGCTGAATTGTAGCTTCCTAAATACCCAAAACCAGCTTTTGTATTTAACACCAAATCACCTACAAGTTTAGAAAACCACGAAGTTTGGAACTTCCATTTATGGTATTCTGTAAACTTGTATTTTTGCTGAGCACTCATATTTTCATAATCCGTATCCTTGGGTCTAAATAATGAATAAGGTGGCGTTAATTGTAAAGTTAATGTTGTTTGTGAACCTGTTCTAGGATAGATTGGATTATCAACCGAATTTCTCGACAATACTGTTTTAAAACTCAAGTTATTTGCAAACCCATCAGAAAAAGCAAAAGTTGAAAAATATTGGTTTAACACATAATATTGGTAAGAAACTTCATTGTATAATGTAAAAAAGTCATCAGGAAATTTCAGTCTTCTTCCTAAACCAACAGAAGTTCCATAAATTTTAATTCGTTGTAAACTTTCTGCATTTGTTTGTCCATTTGATTGTACTTGGTGAAACAAACTCACACTTAACGAATTCGGTTTTCTTCCTCCTAACCATGGCTCAGTAAATGAAAAACTATACGATTGGTAAGAACGACCACTTGTTTGTGCTCTTAAACTCAATTTTTGCCCATCTCCTGCTGGTAATGGTCTCCATGCTCTACCGTTAAATATATTCCGTGCTGAGAAATTATTGAATGAAACACCCAGTGTTCCAATTACTCGGCCACCACCCCAACCACCAGAAAGTTCAACTTGGTCAGACGGTTTCTCTTCCACAACATATTCAATGTCAACCGTTCCGTTTTCTGCATCTGGTTTAGGGTTAACCCCTAAAGTTTCGGGATTAAAATAACCTAACTGAGCTAATTCACGTTGCGTTCTAATAATGTCAGATCGACTAAACAACTGTCCTGGTCTTGTTCTAATTTCTCTTCTAATTACATGGTCATTTGTTTTAGAATTTCCTATAATAGTCACATTATTTATACGAGCTTGCTTGCCTTCATACATCCTCATCTCTAAATCAATAGAATCATTATCAATTTTTACTTCAACAGGACTAATATTAAAGAACAAATACCCATCATCTAAATACAATGAACTAATATCTCTTCCATTTTGGTTCATAAATAAACGTTCATCTAATATCTTTTTATTATAAACATCTCCCGGTTTAATATCTAAAATTCTATTTAATTCAGCTGTAGAATGAATCGTGTTTCCAACCCACTTTACATCTCTAAAATAATATTGGCGACCTTCATTAATAGTAATATCAATGCTTACTAGTTTTTTATTAACTCTATAAACTGAATCCGATTCAATTTTAGCATCACGATAGCCTTTTTCATTGTACCTATCAATTACACTACTTTTTTCTGCTTGATATGAGTTTGGAATATATTTAGACACAGAAAAAATATTGTAAAATCTTCTTCGTTTTGTGTCTTTAAATCCTTTCCTTAGTTTTTTTGCCTTTATTGATGGGTTGTTATAAAAATTAATATCCTTAATTTTTGTTCGTTTATTAATATCAACTTTAATATTTAAAATAATATTATTGGCAAATGAGCTATCCTTTTCTTGAGTAATGTCAACTTCTGTATTTAAGTATCCTTTATTTAAAAAATAATTTTTAACCTTATTTTGAGTTGACATAATAAGGTTCTCGGTTACCACTTTTCCTCTGATTAATCCAATTTCTTCTCTTAAATCCTTTTGTTTTCCTTTTTTAACTCCTTCAAATTTATATTTAGATAACCTAGGTAATTCCGTAACATGTATTTCAAGAAAAATTTTATCTCCCTCAACTTTATTTACCAGTAATTTTACATCAGAAAATAATTTTTGCTCCCAAAGATTTTTTATTGCTCTTGAAATCTTATCTCCTGGCACTTTTATTTGATCTCCTACAGCTAACCCTGAAAGAGAAATTATAGCATCTGTATCAAAAAATTGAGTTCCTGTAACAATCACTCCTCCAATTTCATAATCTTTTGGATTGGAGTAATTTATATCTTCTAAATCAGAATTAATAGAAAACTGTGCAAAAGAGCAAAAAGGAATTAAAAATAATATTGTGTATATAATATATTTCATCTATTAATTTGATAATTGATCGCTAGTAAGTCCAAACCTTCTTTCACGTTGTTGATAGTTTACAATTGCCTCAAAAAGATCTTCTTTTCTATAATCAGGCCACAATTTATCTGAAAAAAACAACTCTGAATAAGCAATTTGCCAAAGTAAAAAATTACTTATGCGGTGTTCTCCGCTTGTTCTTATTAAAAGTTCTGGATCTGGAACATCTTTTGTTTCTAAGTAAGAATCCATTACAGTTTCGTCAATATCGTCAATATTAAGTTTATTATTAACAACATCTTTAGTTATATGATTTACTGCTTTTAATATTTCCCATTTAGAGCTGTAACTTAGTGCTAAAATTAAATTTAGTCCTTTGTTATTCTTCGTTTTTTCAGTAGCTTTTTTTAATTCATTACTACAATTATTAGGTAAGCTACCCATATCTCCTATAGTTGTTAACTTTACTCCATTCTTATGAAGCGTATTAACTTCCTTACTAATCGTGTTTACCAATAACTGCATTAAAGCTGTCACCTCTAATTTTGGTCTATTCCAATTTTCAGTTGAAAAAGCATATAATGTTAAATGCTCTAACCCTATTTCGCCTGCACCTTCAACAATATTTCTAACAGACACGACACCATGCTTATGCCCATAAACCCTTGGTTTATTGTGCTCTTTTGCCCATCTCCCATTACCATCCATAATAATAGCAATATGTTGAGGGAGTTTAGTTGTATCTATTAAATCTTTGAAACTCATTTATTTTAAGCTCACTACGTTTTTTTGAAAAGATGCAAAGATGGTATTAATAAGCTTATTTTACAACTGGACACCTATCTCTTTTTGTTAAAATTTTATAATTTAAAGAAATACCTACAAAAGAGTACCAATCGTTATTTTGAGAATTACTTAATTGATATCCATTCAAGTAAGTTTCATCAAGCCCGTCAATCTTATCAGTAAATGTTTTACGAACACCCCAATCTATAGTAAGTCCTAAATTTCTAACAAAATCGAACTTAAATCCAAAACCAAAAGGGATAGATGGGGCAATTAATGAGCTTCTTTTTACTTCGGTTCCAGAGTTTGTGCTTTTTATGGTTGGTTTAACTTGAAATGCAGCCACACCAATATAAACAAATGGTGTAAATGGAGAGGTATTATAATTATTAATTTGATAAGGTAGAAAATTGAATTCTAGAACTCCTGAAGCTTCCAGAATAGATGAAGAGAAAGATAATTCTCTAAAACCACTCCATTCTGAATTGTTAACTTTGTCTGATGCCACTAATTTACCATAGTTAGCACTTAGTCTTAAAGCGTAGCGTTTACTCCAGTTTTTGCGATAGGAAACACCAATAACTGGTCGAGGCTTATTAATAAAAGGAACTCCTGGGTTTAACTCTCCTAAATAATAGGTTGTACCTCCAAACACTCCTATTTCTACATGCTGGCTTTTAGCAAGTCCACTCAAAAAAATAACTAATAGAAATATTAAAGACTTCTGCATAACTGTTTAGCAGTTAGTAACGCTTAAAAAAACAATTAATTGTAAGGAATTTAGAATTTAGGAAGGTTTCTTCTTCTTCTTCCTATCTTATAGTTTAGAGAAATAATTCCCATCATATAAGCATCATTATCATCTTTATCTCCTCGTTGTTGTCCAATTCTTCCACCTTTACCATCGTCAACTAATCCATAATAAAGACCTGATGGGTCAGCAAAATAAGCAGCTTCGTCACCAAATTCTGATTGAATAACACTGTTATCATAATAGACATCACTAACATCGTCTATATAGTCAGAAAATGTTTTTCTCATACTTAATTCTAGACCGATTGTCCACATACCTTGTCGTGTACTACCTCCAAGGTTTCTTCTTATTCCTATACCGTAAGGAACAACAACTGTCATTCCGCTATAATCTTTAGGTCCTCCAGGTAAGCCCTGCCCTTCTGTATTTAAATCTTTTAAAGATACCCAGTCACCATCTTGGTTTCTAGATTGAGGATTGTACCAAAGCCCTCCAATACCAGCAAACACATAAACTTCGAACCTAAACCATGATTTACCTCTTACTCCTCTTAAACGGTATAAGTGACCACTTTTTTGTTTTACGAGCATATATTCTACCTGACCTGATAGCTCTAAAAGATGAGATCTAAAACTTAATTGACGACTATTTCTAGCGGGCTCTTCTGTTAAAGCATCATCACCACTTACCATCACATAATCAAAATTACCTCTTACAAACCAACTTTCGCCCAACTGGTAACGGTAACCCAATACAGCTCCCATTCTTGTTGCTTGTAATTCAAAATCTCTCAAACCATTTGTTCCTACCTGATTTGCTCCACCTAAATCTCCTAAAAAGTTCGTTGCACCAATACCGAAAGAATACTCAACTCTATTACGCTTCCACTTTTGGGCATGTGTCAATACTGGTACTAGTAAAATTGTTATTAGTAAAATAAAAATCCTTTGCATTTCTTTTCTTAATTCATTATAAATAAGACGAATGGCAAATATATTACTTTATTTGCTAAACATCCAAAATTATTACATCGAAACCTCAAATTTAACGTGAATTTAATTTCTTTTATCAACTCCCCACATCAACTTGTTTCTCAGTGTATTCAAATAATCATGACCTGTCAATCGAATTAAAGAAATTTCGTTTCTTGATTTTTTGATTCTTAACTCTGATTCTACTGGAATAGATGCTGATCTTGAATCTAAAGCAACTAGAAAATTATCTGTTCTCCCTTCAACCTTTAGGGTCAACTCAATATCATCTGGTATAACTAGCGGACGTACATTTAAATTGTGAGGGGCAATAGGGGTAATAATTATATTCCCTGAATTTGGCAATACAATTGGTCCATTACAACTTAACGAATAAGCTGTTGACCCTGTTGGTGTTGCTATTATCAACCCATCCGCCCAATAAGTGTTTAAAAATTTACCATCTAAATAAGCATGAATGGTAATCATTGCTGAAGTATCTTTTTTTTGTAAGGTAACCTCATTCAATGCTAAATTATAATCAATAAACGGATTTTTATTCATTTCTAAACTCAATAGGGTTCTTGTATCTAGGTGATAATCTTTTTTTTTCAAACTTTCTATCGCAAACTCTATCTCATGAGTAGCTATTGTTGACAGAAACCCTAACCTACCCGTGTTAATTCCCATTACAGGAATACTTTTTTCTCGAACTAAAGTTGAAGTTTCTAAAAGTGTTCCATCGCCACCAATACTAAACAGAAAATCAATCCCTACTAAATCAGTATGCGAATTGAATTGTTGTATCGAACTATTTAAGTCTATTTTATGGACTATAAAATTATAAAATTGACTAAACACAAAAACTTCGATATTATTACTCAATAATTTATTGAATAATTCCTGCACAAAATCAAAATGTTTTTCAGAGAGTTCTCTACTGTATATTGCTACTTTCACGTTAAATTGCTTTGTAATCTGAAAATTAATGAATTGTTTTTATAAAGGAGCTAAAAAGTGAATAAACAAGCCTTGTTCATTTAATCGATTAATAGAATACTCTAATCTAAAAACCATATCGTAATAACTAACAAAATCAATGGAAGCTCCGCCTCCATACAACCAATCATCGTTTAAAAAATTAGAATTGTTTGTTGTTTTATTTTCACTTACATAGCCTGCGTCAAAGTATGCTCCTAAATAAATTGAAATGGGAACTTTATTAAACTTATCAAAAGGTAAAGGTTTTATTTTAAAGATTTTATCCTCTACTAAGCCATATCTCAATTGTGTTTTAAATAATCCAAAATGATTTCCATTTACCACATAATACTCATACCCTCTTACTAACTGATTTTGATACCCCAATCCTCCTAATAAACCATATGGAACTTCTGAAAATGACACTTTACCTTTTATTAATCCAGCCCAATAAGTTTTATGAAATAACTTTATAAATTTCCGATAACCTATTTTTAAATACGAATTATTAATTTCTTTATCCAAAACACCTAACCCATTTTGCGTTAATTGAAAATCATAAAAATAGCCTTGTGTAGGATAAGCTTTATTGTTTCTTTTATCTCTTTTTAAATAATAAGTTGCACTAAAAAAGGCTGATTCTGTTTTATTGGGAGATAAAAAGTCTGAATTAAAAAATAATACTGAATCTACTAAATCAACACTCGTGTAAGCAATTTGAAAACTATGACTATTGTATAGTTTTGGTCTTAACACATAAGATAAACTTGTGTTAATTTGTTTTTTCACATAGCCATTTTCATCCTTATAAAAAAGCCGTTTATTGTTTATTGTATTATAATTAATCTCTCTGTTTCGGCTGTAACTAAACGACACATCCAACCCTTGAGTTTGTTTTTTGTTTACATAAGGAACACTATACTTAAACCCCACTTTTTCGGTATAACCTCCTTGTAGTTTAAATGTTAATCGCTCTTTTCTCCCCCTAAAATTTTCTTTTGCAACGTACATTCCATAATTTACCCTATCCATATCTTTATCCAACCACCAAGTATTAAAGTTCGTTTCTTGAATCTCAAAAATAGGGAGTGGCCACCAATACCATCGTTCCTCTACTGTAATATAAAAAGACAAAAATGTATCGTGAAAGTAAGCGGTTTCTATCGTAACAAAATTAAATAGGGAGGTAATAAAAAGATTACTCCTCGTTCGCTCAATTATTTCGTTTAGATTTTCGGCACTAATTGTATCGCCAATTTTAAAGGGTAATTCTCTTAAAATGATATGCTCTTTGGTAGTTTTATTCCCGATTATTATT
>TARA_R110001592_G_scaffold66438_1_pt1 | contig 10919 bp, 9 predicted proteins | sample TARA_R110001592 | Tara Oceans TARA_R110001592 (sample SAMEA4398387) | marine metagenome | biome: Polar Biome; feature: [SRF] surface water layer (ENVO:00010504); material: water (ENVO:00002006), including particulate matter (ENVO:01000060) such as... | depth 5 m | reverse complement strand
GGCCTTGAACGGCCGCCGAGAGGTTTACTGACTTAAGACTTAGGAGCGCGCTTGCGCTCATTCTCTTTCAGTAACTTCTTACGCAGACGAATACTCTTAGGTGTTACTTCCACCAATTCATCATCTTCAATGAATTCCAGCGCTTGCTCCAAGGTATGCTTGATGTGCGGCGACAAGGTCAGCGCTTCATCAGTACCAGAGGCGCGAACGTTGGTTAGCTGCTTAGCCCGAGTAGGGTTAACCACCAAATCGTTATTGCGGTTATGAAGACCAATGATTTGACCTTCATACACTTCAGCTGCGTGGCCCATAAACAAACGACCGCGGTCCTGAAGGTTGAACAAACCATAGCTCAGTGTTTTACCACCAACCATCGACACCATTACGCCATTCTGACGGCCAGCTAACTCGCCGCCTTTCACTTCGCCGTAGTGATCGAAAACGGTAGTCATAATACCGCTACCAGAAGTCATCGTCAGGAAGTGACCACGGAAGCCGATTAAGCCACGTGCCGGAGCCATAAACTCAAGCTTAACGCGACCTTTGCCGTCGGGCTCCATATTGCTCAGCTCGGCTTTACGCAAACCAAGCTCTTCCATAACCGAGCCTTGGTGCTGCTCTTCAACATCAATCACAACGTGTTCAAATGGTTCTTGAATAACGCCGTCAACTTCTCTTTGCACTACTTCCGGGCGAGACACACCCATCTCGAAACCTTCGCGACGCATGGTTTCAATCAATACTGAAAGATGCAATTCACCACGACCAGATACTTTAAACTTGTCTGGGGTTTCACCTGGCTCAACGCGCAATGCAACGTTGTGGATCAATTCTTGATCTAAGCGATCGCGGATATTCCGCGATGTAACAAACTTACCTTCTTTACCAGCAAACGGTGAGTCGTTTACTTGGAAAGTCATGCTAACGGTAGGCTCATCAACGCTCAGCGGCGGCATTGCTTCAGGATGGCTTGGGGCACAAAGTGTGTCGGAGATATTCAGACCTTCAATACCCGTAACACAAACGATTTCACCCGCCTTACCTTCAGGCACTTCAACTCGCTCAAGGCCGTAATAGCCCATCACACTCAGCAATTTACACTTGCGAGCTTTACCGTTTGCACCCACCACAACCAACTGGTCATTGGCTTTCATAGTGCCGCGGGTAATACGACCAACACCGATTACACCAACATAGCTATTGTAGTCGAGCGCCGAAATTTGCATTTGCAGCGGGCCTTCAGCATCAACTTCGGGCGTAGGCACTTTATCGACGATCATTTGGAATAAGGGGGTCATGTCTTCAGCAAGGTTTTCATGATCCAGACCGGCAACACCATTGATTGCGGATGCAAACATAATGGGGAAGTCTAACTGTTCGTCAGTCGCACCTAAACGGTCGAACAGGTCGAACACCTGATCAACAACCCAGTCAGGGCGCGCGCCTGGACGGTCAACTTTGTTCACAACCACAATGGGGTTCAAGCCTTGCTCGAACGCCTTTTGGGTTACGAAGCGGGTTTGCGGCATAGGGCCGTCAACCGCATCAACTAGCAGCAAAACGCTATCGACCATCGACAGGACGCGCTCTACTTCACCACCAAAGTCGGCGTGGCCAGGGGTATCAACAATATTGATACGGTAGCCGTTCCACTCGATGGCGGTATTTTTTGCAAGGATAGTAATACCGCGCTCTTTCTCCTGGTCGTTGGAGTCCATGATCCGCTCGGAATCTTGGTTGCGGCGGTCAAGGGTTCCCGACTGACTCAACAGTTTATCCACCAATGTGGTTTTACCGTGGTCAACGTGGGCGATAATGGCGATATTGCGCAGCGTATCAATCATGGAATGAAATTCGTCGTTGAATAAAATGGTCGCGAATTATACAACAGCCCTGCCCTTCATAGCAGCAACTGATCAATTTATATTCACGCTAAACAACTATTACCACAATAAAACAACAAAGTTTGCCGCTTGGGCATATCTCCGATAGCCGTTACAATCAAAACCAAGCCAATAACCTTTCCACCAGAGACACTGAACACGATGACCACCAATGTCACATGGAAAAGCCGCTGGACCTTTATTCTTGCCGCCACAGGCTCCGCCGTCGGGCTAGGCAATATTTGGAAGTTTCCCTATATCACCGGCGAATATGGCGGCGGTGCTTTTGTGCTTGTGTATCTGGGCTGTATTTTACTTATCGGCATTCCGGTGATGATTGCAGAGATCATGGTCGGCAGGTCAGGCCGCAGCGATCCCGTCCACAGCATGAGCAAGATGGGTAAATCTGCTGGCAAAAGCGGTAACTGGGGAGCCGTCGGCGCTATTGGCATTTTAGCCGGCTTAATGATTATGATGTTTTACAGCGTAGTAGCCGGCTGGGCGCTGGATTATGTTGCCCAAAGTATTAGTGGTAGCTACTACCAAGCCTCCACTGCATCGATAGAACAAAACTTCTCACAGCTGCTAAACAATCCCTCTGAGCAATTGCTGTGGCACAGCATCTTCTGCCTTATTACAGGCTCAATTGTTGCTGTTGGCGTAACTAATGGCATTGGTAAATCGGTCGATATATTGATGCCGATACTCTTCGGCTTCTTGCTACTTCTATTAGGCTACAGCTGGTTCAACGGCGATTTTAGCGCCGGCCTGCACTTTATGTTCGATACGGACTTTAGCAAGCTCACCAGCGAAGCCGTGTTAGTGGCGATGGGTCATGCCTTCTTTACATTGAGCCTAGGCATGGGAGCGATCATGGCCTATGGGGCGTACTTCCCAGGAAAAGCGTCGATTGGCAAAACCGTATTAACCATCGCCGCACTCGATACAGTAATTGCCCTCGTCGCCGGCATGGCCATGTTCCCGCTGGTCTTTGCCAATGATCTAACCCCCGGCCAGGGGCCCGGCCTGATGTTTGTGACCTTGCCCATAGCGTTCTCGAATATGGTTGGTGGTCAATTTTTTGGAACCATCTTCTTTGCGCTAGTCAGTATTGCTGCTTTGAGTTCGTCAATTTCATTAATAGAACCGGGTGTCGCGTGGCTGGAAAAATATGGCATCAAGCGGCCTATATCGACGTTCAGCTTTACCGGCCTCGCCTGGCTAGGCGGCATCGCCTGTATTTACTACGGCGAGGTTTTCGATGCCCTAGACTACCTAACCGCCAACATTATGCTGCCGCTTGGCGGGCTTATGATCGCGATCTTTGTGGGTAGAGCGCTTCCCCGCAACACCGTTACCGAGGAAGTCGGCATGGGCAGCGGTATACTTTTTAAAAGCTGGTGGTTTGTGCTTCGCTATTTTGCCCCTATCGGTATAATTCTTGTATTTTTAAACAGCCTTAAACTTATCTAAACAGGATTTAATCTGTGCGCAATATCACCGTGAACGTATTTGTTATTTCTGGCCTGCTCGGCTTCGGCGGTCTTTATTATTACAGCGGAGAGGTCGAAGCCCATTATAAGGTGAATGCCGATCGCTACTTAGCGGCCTCTTTAGCAAAAATTTCAAGCTGGGACGTCAACGACCTGCAAGCAGAGCTGGGCAAAGAAACCCTAGAACAGGTCAGCGAGGAACAATTACAAGAGCTGACTGCAAGTTACCGGCATTTGGGAGCGTTCGAAAGTATGGATGAGCCGCTGTTCTCGCGCTTGAGCGGCGCCTTGTCGATTCTCAATCATCCACCAAAATTGAGCTACAGCAGCAATGTGCGCTTTGAGCACGGCAGCGCCATCATGACGGCAACCCTTACGCTGGAGGGCCAGCATTTTAAATACTACAACCTGAACCTAGGTAAACCGGCCACCGAGTAAATCCACTAGTCCAGAGCGCAGGCCTGCAAGCGACTGCGCTCTTTATCCGCTATTGGTGTCGGACGATGCTCGCCATCAATACACACCAAGCTTATTTCGCCCTCAGCAACCACTTCACTGCCGTCTTCGGAATACAGACGCTGCAATAAGCGAAAACTGCTATTGCCAATATGAGTCACCCACGCTTTTGCGCACAAGCGCTTATTGTGATGCCACTCTTTGCGGAAATTCAAACCGATGGCCGCTACAAGCATTCCAGATAACTCATTGCCGCTGCCCACGCCAAAGCCAGTATCCAACATCCACTGAACCCGAGCCTCTTCTAAATACCGAAAATACTGAACGTGATTTATATGGCCCATACTGTCTTGATCCCCCCAGCGCGGCGAAATCAAAACACTAAATAATGGCGGGGTAGTAATAGCTACTTCTCTCATGACGGACGATATACCTTCACATTAGTAAAACCCTGCTCAATCAAATGCGAGGCATGCAAGCGGCTCATTACACCTTTCTCGCAGTAAAGCAGGTAAGTTCGCGTTTGATCTAAGTCGACGAAGCGACGGTGGAGCTCGTAAAACGGCACTGTTTGCAATTCCCCACCGGGCAATTTCAACGGTTTGCGATCAACCTCATCGGGGTGCCTCACATCCAATATCACCGAGTCAGGCAATGGAATGGGCAGTGTTTCAACATCAACCGCCGTTCTGTCTTCGTCCGCCAGCTGATCAATATTAATAAAATCTGCGGCGGCTATCGCCCGCTCTAACACTGCAAAATCGAACTTTCCTTCCTGTGCTGCAATCTTGTCCGGCCTTGCACGGATCGTCGGTCTCACAGATATAACACCGCAATATTCAGGCATATTCGCGGCAAAGTCTTCAGTGCCAATTTGCGCAGCAATTTTAATTATATCGAGCTTGTCCATGGTAATTAACGGTCTTAGCACCAGGGTGTCGGTAACTTGATCAATAACGGATAGGTTTTGCAGCGTTTGACTGGAAACCTGCGCAATCGCCTCACCAGTGACCAGTGCCGGGACTTCAAGCTGAGCTGCAACTTCAGACGCCGCGCGCAACATCATGCGTTTAAGAATGACACCCATTTGTGAGTTTTCGACATTCTTCAGAATCTCGGCAACAACATCCTCAAACGGCACAGTGACAAACTTAACGCGATGCGAAGCCCCATATTTAAGCCACAAATACAGTGCCACCTCCTTAACACCCACCTCGTGTTCGCGACCACCCAGGTTAAAAAAGCAAAAATGGGTGCGAACACCGCGCTTCATCGTCATATAGCTAGACACGGTAGAATCAAAGCCGCCGGAGATAAGGGACATCACCGCATCAACAGAGCCCATGGGGTAACCACCCAAGCCTTTTATACGACGATTAACGATGTATAACTGCTGGTCTCGTATCTCAATTCGCACCGTAACGTCGGGATTATGCAAATCGACACCCGCCGACTCAAGATGCTGATTCAAGCCACCGCCGACGTAGCGCTCGACTTCGCCTGAGCTAAAATCATGTTCGCCTGAGCGCTTGCAACGAACGACAAACCGCTTACCTCGCAGGCTATCGCCTAAGGCATCGCGGGTTTTTTCATACACATCATGCAGGTCGACTAAGGGGTGTTCAGCCACTTCAATAACGTGAGCAATGCCCGGTGTTTGGCATAATACCGTCACAAAACCCTGGAGCACGACGGGGTCGGTACTATCAGTTTCCAAGCTTATGCGGTCCCACTCACGAACAACGACCACTGCTGGATCCAGCTGCATAAGTAATTTGCGGAGGTTGTCGCGAAGCTGACGGGTAAATTTCCTCCGCACAGGCTTACTTTTGACGATAATTTCAGGAAACAGCTTGACGATAAACTTCATTAAAAGGCCGCGCGAATAAATGGGCGGGTATTATAGCGGCCCACCGCTCGCGGTGCAGCCCAAAGAATGGAGCGCACCAAAAAAGAACACAAAACCAGCTTGCGCACCGAAATGACTCGCTTTTTGGGCGGCGACGCACAATCTTTAATCACGGATAGAGCAAGATGACCCGAAAACTCCAGCCTTTAGCACAATTAAACCGCATATATATCGCTTTTTCGGTTCCCACGCCGCTCTACTATGCGGCACAATACGCTTCGAATATAATCACCAGCAATTCGGCCCTGCCGAACTTTTAACAGACTCTCTCTATCTGGAGGACGTACATAATGTCAGAGAACACTCTGAAGTTAATCGCCGACAACGACGTGAAATGGGCAGACATGCGCTTCACCGACACTATAGGCAAAGAACAGCACGTCACCATTCCGGCCACCGATATTGACGCCGGTTTTTTTGAAGACGGCAAAATGTTTGATGGTTCGTCAATCGCCGGCTGGAAAGGCATTAACGAATCAGACATGATTCTCATGCCAGACGACAATGCTTCTGTCTTAGACCCATTTACCGAAGAATCCACCATTATCATCCGTTGCAACATCGTCGAACCTACGACTATGCAGGGCTATAACCGCGATCCACGCTCTATCGCCCAGCGCGCTGAAGACTATATGCGCGCAAGCGGCATTGCTGACAACGCACTGTTTGGCCCTGAGCCAGAGTTCTTCGTTTTCGACGACGTTAAGTGGAAGATCGCAATGGAAGGCGCGAGCTACTCTATTGCCTCTGACGAAGCGGCATGGAAATCTGGCGACAACTTTGAAGAAGGCAACACCGGTCACCGCCCTGGCGTTAAAGGCGGCTACTTCCCAGTGCCACCAGTAGACAGTCTGCACGACCTGCGTGGCGCCATGTGTAATGCCATGACCGATATGGGCCTGACTATTGAAGTACATCACCACGAAGTGGGTACTGCTGGTCAGTGTGAAATCGGCGTTGGTCCAAACACCTGCGTTAAGAAAGCTGACGAAGTACAGATCCTCAAGTACTGCGTGCACAATGTAGCCCACGCCTATGGCAAAACGGCAACCTTTATGCCCAAGCCGATTGTTGGCGATAACGGCAGCGGCATGCATGTTCATATGTCTCTGAGCAAAGACGGCACAAACCTATTTGCTGGCGACGTTTACGGCGGCCTGTCTGAAACGGCACTGTTCTACATCGGCGGTATCATCAAGCACGCTCGCGCTATCAACGCTTTCACCAACGCATCTACTAACTCGTATAAGCGCTTGGTTCCCGGCTTTGAAGCACCTGTTATGCTGGCTTACTCAGCGCGTAACCGCTCTGCGTCAATCCGTATTCCGTTTGTACCAAACCCGAAAGCACGTCGTGTAGAAGTACGCTTCCCAGATCCATCTGCAAATCCTTACCTTGCGTTTGCGGTTATGCTGATGGCTGGCCTAGACGGCATCAAAAACAAGATTCACCCTGGCGATGCTGCTGACAAAGATCTTTACGATCTACCAGCAGAAGAAGCAGCGGCAATTCCAACCGTTGCCTCTAGCTTAGATCAAGCACTGCAAGCCCTAGATGCAGACCGCTCGTTCTTGACCGCTGGCGGCGTATTTGATGACGATACCATCGACGCCTATATCGCACTGAAAGCACAAGACGTTGAGCGCCTAGCCATGACAACTCACCCCGTTGAGTTCGACATGTACTACAGCGTGTAACACTTGCGTCTACTGTAAAAAAACCCGCCAATGGCGGGTTTTTTTATGCTTGTAGTAAACTCAATCTAGTCACATCATTAAATCTAGCCATCACCCCCGGAGCAACTATGCGCGGCATACTCGTTTTAAGCTGTATTTTTGCTTTATGCTCGCAGGCCCTACATGCGGAAATCTATCGCTATACCGATGACAACGGCCGCACCGTATATTCCGATAAAGCCCCCAAAAGTGCAGAACCAATCACGCTCCCCACACTGAACACCACACCCGCAATAGACATTGATGAACCTAAGCGCACACCTAAGAAAGCCGTGAATTTAGATCGCAATACCATACGCATAAACTCCCCCAGCGACGGCGCCATTATAGCCAATGGCCTAGTCGGCATAACCATAAGCACCTCTACAGATCAAGCACTTCGCAAAGGTCAGCAAGTACGTATCAGTCTTGACGGTGAAGTTCTCAGCACATCGACATCAATGAGCACCACCATTCCACGACTTCCCCGCGGCCAACGTCGTATTAAGGCCACCCTCATTGACCAGAACAGCAAAACGCTCTCGGAAGACAGCATCAACATTACGGTTTATCGGCCGACGAACTAATCTCTCTGCACTTTATTATTAAGTACTTGTTTGCACCTTATGTGTGCATAATATGAAATATCATGGCAATTCCGCCCCAAGAAAAAGCCGTGTACTTACTGTGGATATAGCCCCAAAACAGGGCTTCTAGATCATTCTGCTTGATAAATTTGCTGAATCACCCATAAACCCCCGTAGCTTTCGCTTGGCCTAGAAATTGCTACTAGGCAAGACATAACGCACACACTGGCGACCTTATGCCTCCGATCAATATGTACCATCAAATTCTCGACAACTTAAAAACAGCAATACTGTTGGTAGAGCCGAACCTGACTGTTAATTATATTAATCCGGCTGCAGAGTCACTATTGGCGGTATCTGACCAACGTATTCACGGCGAAGCTATTACTAAGCTATTTCATGAACAGGAAGACACCCTCGTTAAGCTGCTCGACGCCATCAATAACTGTGAGGCCTATACCAAGCGAGAAACTGTTTTAACCCTGCGCTCTGGCGCAGAGATAACGGTCGACTACGCGGTGACCCCGGTGACCGAAAACCGCCGCACCTCACTAATCATCGAACTACAGCCATTAGACAGACTTATCCGTATCAGCCGCGAAGAAGGCCTGCTGTCATCGCAGCAAAATAGCCAAGCGCTAATTCGCGGTATTGCCCACGAAGTTAAAAACCCCTTGGGCGGCCTGCGCGGTGCGGCCCAGCTACTGGCTCGCGAACTTAGCGACCCCAAGCTACACGACTACACCAATATTATTATTGAAGAAGCGGACCGCCTGCGAAATCTAGTCGACACAATGCTAGGGCCCCACCGCGCACCAGAGAAACAAAAGACTAATATTCACGAGGTATTAGAGCGGGTAAGGCAGCTTGTTGAAGTAGAAAACGAAGGTAGCATTCACATTATTCGCGACTACGACCCCAGTATTCCAGACATACTTGGCGATCGCGAACAACTTATTCAAGCCTTCCTCAATGTCGTCCGCAACGCCAAGCAGGCGCTTCGGCAAGATTCCGCCAGCGATAGAGATCCAACCATCACTATACGCACTCGCACCATACGCCAACTCACTATTGGCTCAAACCGCCACCGCCTAGTGTGCAGCACTGACATCATCGACAACGGTCCAGGTATTCCAGCAGACCTTCGCGCCTCAATATTTTTACCTATGGTTAGCGGCCGCGCTCAAGGTACCGGGCTCGGACTATCTATTGCTCAGTCAATACTCTACCAACATAACGGCCTTATCGAATGCAGTAGCGAACCCGGCAACACCGTGTTTTCGCTACACATTCCCCTGGAGCACGCCTCATGAGCCAAGCCAATTCTGTCTGGATAGCAGACGACGACAAATCTATACGCTGGGTACTCGAAAAAGCCCTCACTCAAGCCGGCATCATTACCCGCTGCTTTGAGAACGGCGACGAATTATTGGGACATCTTGAAGATGAGGTCCCCGACGCCATCATCAGCGACATTCGCATGCCCGGCATTGACGGCCTGAAGTTATTATCCAGAATTACCGCCGCCCATCCAGGTCTACCCGTTATTATTACTACCGCGCATTCAGACTTAGACAGCGCAGTAGCCTCCTATCAAGGCGGCGCATTTGAATACCTGCCAAAGCCCTTTGACGTTGATGAGGCCGTAGCCACCACCCAACGCGCGCTGCAGCACGCCAACAAAAACCGCAATTTACTGCCCGAGCAAGAGCCACTCGAAACCACCGAGATCATCGGCGAAGCACCGGCAATGCAGGAAGTCTTTCGCGCCATTGGCCGTCTGGCACAGTCCAATATTACCGTTCTGATCAACGGTGAATCAGGTACCGGTAAAGAGTTAGTTGCCCAAGCCTTACACCGCCACAGCCCGAGAGCGAACAAACCCTTTATCGCCTTAAACATGGCGGCTATCCCCAAAGACTTAATGGAATCCGAACTATTTGGCCATGAGAAAGGCGCGTTCACCGGCGCGAGCGCGCAGCGCCGAGGCCGCTTTGAACAAGCCAATGGCGGCTCACTATTTTTAGATGAAATCGGCGACATGCCCGCAGACACGCAGACCCGATTGCTGCGAGTGCTGGCAGACGGCGAATTCTACCGCGTTGGTGGTCACACCTCCGTTAAAGTGGATGTACGCATTATTGCTGCAACCCACCAACACCTTGAACAGCTGGTAAAGAACAACACTTTCCGGGAAGACCTTTTCCACCGCATCAATGTTATCCGCATACATTTACCGCGCCTGTCTGAGCGCCGGGAAGATATTCCCAAGCTCATGCAACATTTCTTCACGCGCGCGGGAAACGAGCTTAATGTGGAGCCCAAACGCCTACGTCCAGAAACCGAAGAGTATCTCTGCCAGATGGAATGGCAGGGCAATGTTCGTCAGCTAGAAAACACCTGCCGCTGGCTTACCGTCATGGCCGCCGGCCGTGAAATACATATAGATGACCTACCCCCAGAACTACTAGAAAGACCGCAGGGCGAAGCGGCACCAGCCTCCAACTGGCAAGACAATCTCAAGCGCTGGGCGGATCAGGAATTAATGCTCGGACGAGATAAGTTGCTAGATCGCGCAGTACCCCAGTTTGAACGAATTATGATTGAGTCCGCCCTCAAGCACACCCATGGGCGTAGACGCGATGCAGCCAACTTACTTGGCTGGGGTCGCAATACGCTAACGCGTAAGATTAAAGAATTGGGGATGGGTGGTGATGACGACGATGATTGATTTCGTCGTCTGATCTATTTATTAGATATTCACAAACTAGGTTAAGCCTGGGTTTCGCCCAGCTAATCGAAACAGAAACCAATTTAGTAATTCAGTCGACGACCAATATGGTTTTCGCCTTCTATGGCGACCTACTTCTTTTCGC
>TARA_R110001592_G_scaffold63720_4_pt1 | contig 10933 bp, 9 predicted proteins | sample TARA_R110001592 | Tara Oceans TARA_R110001592 (sample SAMEA4398387) | marine metagenome | biome: Polar Biome; feature: [SRF] surface water layer (ENVO:00010504); material: water (ENVO:00002006), including particulate matter (ENVO:01000060) such as... | depth 5 m | reverse complement strand
GCGCCCAAGTAGTATTATTTGGTCCCATCATAAGGTAGCCATCGTTGGTTCTTATCATAAACATCTTGCTCCCTACACCCGATTCACCGATACGAACCTTGTTATCTGTTGCAGGGTCAGCAGGAACGGCGTTAAGGGTGATTGTCGTTGCCTCAATCTCACCCGTCATTGTTCCTCCGGCTTTTGGCAAAGCACCATCAATTTTAGCGAGCGTTGCGTTGGCTAATTTGTCGTCATTAACTGAGTCATTAGCAATAGTAGCGGCCACTGAACCGGAGCCACTGGCAGTCACATCTCCTGTAAGTGCAGTTATTCCACTACCGCCACCGCCACCACCAACTGCGCTTGACCCAAAGTATAATTTGTCGGAGTCAGCACTGTTCACCCATATTGTTTTTGCTGGATTAGCGGATGATGGATTAGCGGCCACAGCGGTGAACTCCATACCTGTCGGGTCAATAAGACCTGTGACTGTTAATTTACCATCAACGAGTAGTGTCGATGTAGCGGATGTCCATGTGAACTTAGTGTCGGATGTAAATATACCACCCGCATCCGATAATTGCACTCTACCTGCTGGTCCATCGGAGGGGGTAATTGGGAATGTATCGGACATCAATGATACATAAATACCATCGGATAACTGTGAGAAGTTCCATGAACCCTTTATGGTAGGTCTACGAACCGAGATTACTGTGCTTGTAGCACCGCTACCTGCCGTAAAATCTCCTACTAAGACTGCATCAGCCTCGACTGTAAGACTATTGACTGATAGAGTCCTATTGGGGGGGATTGATGCTTTGTTTCCAGCAGTAGTGGGTGTGCGAATAATGAGATTATAGAAGCGGCATTTGAATGGTGCTGTTCCGTAAGTAGTATCACCTGTTACTGGGACTGTCCAGTGAGCATTCATGGTAAATGCAAAAGTAGAGAATCCTGCATCAAATACGGACCAACCAATAGCAAAAGTAGAAGTAGTTAAAATCTCAAATATCTTGCTTGCGTTTTGAGTTGCCGTTGTTGATGGTGAACTATTTGGTTGAAATAGACTGTTGGGTCCAAGGCTCATAGAGTAGAAAGTAGCCGCACCGTGCGTAGTGGACATTGGTGTATTGTATTCGGGAGTAAAATAAGAGTTGCCAGTAGTAGTAGTTATTGGGTAAGGACCATCATCGAAAAAACATCTCCCAGTTCCATTTGCCGAGGTATTGAATGTGTATGTGATAAGGCTTTGCGAAGCAGTGGGTATAACTGCATTAGGACCGTTATGAACATACTTATTACCACTAAGGTAAGTGCCAGCGAAGGTGATGGTATTATTACTGCCTGTATTATTTACTAATTCAGAATCGAGAGTAAAACCCTGTGTGGTGATATTTGTTTCTAATTGAAAGTTAACTCCTGCGTCAATTACAACTGTTGCTCCTACTGCCTCACTTGTTAATGTAGTCTGTGTAGTAGTCAATACATTGCTGGTGATACCATCTATGTCAAAATTACCAGTATTCCCAAGTATAGCAGTCCCAGTAATTCTTATTTGCATACCTGCTTTGAATCCTAAGTCCTCCCAATTTGTATTGGAAAGTGTGATTATATTAGGTGCAGTAAAAGAAATAATAGTAGATGATATTAAGGAGGCTGACTTATAACCGCTATAAGTAATTAACTCAGTAAGACTCAAGGATAAGTCCCACAGGATAGTTGCGTAGCCTTTGTTCAGTGCTAAAGTGTCGGGATGACCAATATGAACAGTGTCACCCGCCAAAGGTATTCCAGTCGAACCTGTGTTATCAGCCAATGTGTTCCAAGCAGTAGCAGTATTGGCACTCGTGGCGGCACCGTTTCTCACCCAGTATCTATCGGCCATTTAGAATCAACTCATACAAGGCGTGTCTTTGAACTGCCGGTAGCAAAGGTAGAGTTCCCTGCATCCGCAATTAAAGCCATCGCCTCATCAGCGCGTTGCTGAAAAGTCAATATCTGTTGCTGAAAACGCCTATCGTATACTCTTTGCTGGTCTTCACTATAATACGATGGCACAGTGTCTATGAGTATGTTAAGGCAGTCAAGGGCAACCAACATTTTGATTGCTCCTTCTTTAAGTTCATCACTTACTGCATGGATGGTAGGAACTGAATATAGAGTTCCACGAGAAACCTTGTTAACTTCGTTGGTCCGAATAGTAATCATCTCGGATATGGTGTTCTCATTCAAACCTCTCGGCCTGTTGAGGACATCACGAATGTTGTCACTGGTTATCGCCATTATCTACACCTATTCCCCATCTGTCGTTAAAGTCTTTTGGCACATCAAGTAGAACTGTGCCTTTTGGAGCACTATTTTCTCTACCCATGATAAAGACCAGTCGGGTTTCAGCAATTAAGCGAGCGAATCTACTATTAGGAACCCAATAAATACTACCGAACTCAAGTAAATGAGCCGGATTGTTTGGACCCTTACGAGAGGCAGGTATTGCGAGTCTAAAGAGGTAGCCTTTGCCACTCTCCCAGTTCTCAAGGCGATGTTGTAATTCCCCAACGCTTGCGCTTGGAGGTATAGGTATATCCTTCGCCTTAAGTTGTTTGACGAGTTGTGCTTTATTCAAAAAGAATCACCAGTTATCAAGCGACAACGCCAGTAATCTTAAAGATGCGGTTGTTCTTGCCAGCGGCGGCACCATCTTGCATCTCGTGAATAATTGAACCCATGTAGGAGGTGAGTAGCCAAGAGTAGCCGACACCTTCGATACGAGTAAGTTCTGTTTCTGTGAATCCGTCACCGTTGTATTGGAAGAACTCAGCAGTCTGTGAGCCACCAATCAATAGGAGAGCGTCACTACCGAGAGCACCAGTTGCACCGAAGTCACGAGTGTAATAGACAGTTAGTGAAATCATGGTGTTCAATCGCTCTTGGAGAGATTGTAGCACATTGGTATAGAGACGAGTGTTCAACATTTGAGCACGGCATGATGCTGGGAGGACAAGAGCAAGAGGCTCATTGCCGGAGACACGAGCGTTTTCAAAGATTTTGTCCATAGCATTGAGAACATCGAGTTCTTCGTCAGCGGCGGCATTACCCCAAACAACTCCACCAGTAGTAGCGGCGGTTTGTCCTGCACCTGCGTGCAACTTAGCGAGGATGTGGTTGTCGATGAGGTCAGCACGGGCTTGAACGATTGCCATTTGTTGGCGGTTCATGTTTTCCCATGTTTCACCACGAAGTAGTGTGGAGTCGAGGAAAACACAGCGGCCTTGTCCCTTTTCCAACTTAACTGAGTAGTTAGCCGTTCCAATCTTGGTCGGGTCAACAACTGCGTTGTCATCGAGAGGGTAGGTAAATGTTCCTTGCGCTCCACTATACCAAGTAAAGGTAAGCCAAGGGACAGTTCGGTTTCCAATGATTTGAGTTCCAATAGCAAGCGTAGTAGATTGCAGTTGGATAAAGTCACGGAGCGTTTGTTCAAGCACAGCGTCACCTTTTCCGAATGGTCCAGTTGCGGCGGTTACTTCGAGTATTTCTTCTAATGATTTGTTAGCCATATTATTCACTTCCATTTTTTATTTATTCATTTTATGCTTAAGCAGTCAACGCCTGTGAGGTATTGATTGCGACTAAGGAACCAGCGGCGATTCCTGCGTGGAGATTCATGTTGACACCTACTAATTTGTTGGAGGCGGCAGTTGCGGTAACTCGACCTGCGGCGGTAGCGTAGACAAGTTCACCGATAGCAAGGTTGGTATCGGCTGATTGGATAAAGACAACACCGGTAAGAGGGACTACTGAGACTGTTGCTCCTGTCACTTCGAGTGTTCCTGCGGCGTCTCTACTTGATTCGTCAATAGTGACGAATACAGGGAGTTGTCCTGCAATACACGCTGACATTGTATTTCCTGCTCCGATTCTGCATAACATTCCCATAGAGAAGGTTTCAGTTGCGAGCACATTCATGCTGATTGGTTCGTTTGTAAAATTGCTTGCCATAATAATCACCTATTTCAGTTAAGTTCCTCATACAATTTAGCCTTTTGCATATCGGCTCCAGCCATAACAGTATTGTAGGCGTTAGCCCAACTGTTGTAGCATCGTGCGTAGAGGGATTCGGAGGATTCGACAACTTTACCGTTTAGGTAGTTGGCGACAACTGGTTCAGCGGAGGACTGAGAAGCCTCTACTGGTTCGGAGGATGCAGGAGTAGCGGCGACCATATCGACCATTGCTTCTTCTACAACTGGTGCAGGTCGGGATGATTCCCAACTTGCGATAACAGATTTAAGAGTATCTACTGAAAAAGCATCGTGACCCTTTAGGCCCATATCGGATGCTGTTTGAACGAGAGCCAAGCGACCGTCTTCGGCACGGGCGATTTCAGCGGCTTCGTATTCTGCAATTTTTGCTTCTCGCAAAACGAGTTCTCCTTGTAGTGCTTCTAATTCCGAAGCAGTTGTTTCGATTTCATTTTCGTCAGTCATATTGTTCACCTTCGAGTAATTTACGCTACCTATGGGTTGACACTTAAAGGTTTCAGTAGCAATCACCTTTTCCGCTGTTTCTATATTAGCGTCGGGGTATGCCGGTCTGTGGACAATAGCGAGATGGTCGAAGTCAAAATCATCAGCGAACCATAGGGTAGGCCGACCGCCATCCTCGTCGGCTTCAATAATCTCAGTAGGGATTCCTGTTCCACCAATAGATACTCCGTAATCGGGGCGCATCCATAGACCGGATTCAAGAGAAGCAAAGAGTTCTGTTCGGTGGACTTCGGCTGAATATCGAACTTCATATCCTTTCTCGGTAGCATGATAACTGGCTTCTGTGACAACGCCTACTGTGGCTTCATCGACGCCGCCATCCATGTTTCTACGGAAACGACCCATCTCGGCCTTGGGATGATTGAGCGTGACATCCGCACCGACCATTTTAGTCGCTAAACGGGAGGCAAGTTCGGGTTTGATTCCCCAACTATTCTTATTGAGTCCACTTGTAAATGCAATTCCAGTAATACGCATAATGCTTTTACCGGTGCTTGCTTCTATTCGTGCCTCGATTGTTTCGATTTCAATATCACAGGTGACTGCAACTCTTACGCATTCACCATCAATCAGTTCTTCTCCGATTGCACATTGACCATCACAGGATGCTTTCTTTTCTTTCTTATGATATGCGGCTTCTTCGCTTTCTTCTCCGAAGTCATGGTCGGAGTGAGCCTCCATACATTCCGCTTCGGTATAACCTGCTTTTTGGCAACGAGTCATAAATGTTCCATGGTCCTCATCATTAGTAGGTGTAGGCAGTGCCGCCTCTACTGTGTCTCCACATCCGCAGTCACATCCACAACCCATACCACTTTCTACGGTATCGGTTGCTTTATCATCATTTGCTTCTACTTTATTAGTGGACCATTGACGGCATGACCAGTAGCCCGCAGTCGTTTTGTCTTTCTTTTCCGCACAGTTATGGCGGTCACGGAAAGCCTTTCGACGCTTAGGGTCGTCGCGCTTAATCTCCATGTTGGGGTCTCCGAATCGGACAATGATAACAGTGCCTTTGCCATTTTGAACATATACTGCAAACTTTGATTTTTCTTTAGGTGTGCGGAATGGTTTATTGAGTGTGACCTTTCGACCTTGATATTCAGCGGCGGAGAATGCGTCTCCCCAATCTTCGTATTCTTCGTTCATATTACTCACCTTTGATTTTTTTACCAGTGACAAAGTTCTTCTTTGTTTTCTTTTCTACTTTGTCAATTTTTTTTGATTCAACATCAAACCAAGCATCTAAAGAATTACAGCGTGTCATTTTATTCACTTACCTTTTGTCTTAAAGTCATCGTCGCTCATTTTATGAACGGGGGTTAATTTAACAATAGTCTCTTTATGTTTCTCAACAACTTGTTCGTGTTCTTGAGCCGAACTAAGCATGGCTTGTTGATGGTCTTGTTCGGATTTTTCCATAGCAATTACATGCTCTTTCTTCATAGAATCTCGAACTCGTTCGTGTTCCATTTCAACACCCATGTTGTCGATTTCAATAGCCTGTTCGGATTCCCACATACGCAGAACAGTCATAAGAGCAGGAACAGCAACACCGCTAATAATTGCTAAAAGTGCGATAAACCCATCAAGGTTCATTAAGACAACATCGGGTTTCCAAATACCCATAGCCACTACTGAACCTGCGGCAAGAAGCCATAGGTAGATTGTGGGTAGAACGGTTCTTTTAACCATTCGGTCATTAAAGGTATCGGCTTTTCTCATAGTATCATACTCCACTTTCGGATTCTTCGGGGGGTTTGTTTTCTTTGTCACGCGGCAACTCTCCTACATTACTATCGGAGGATGGGGTGTTATATCTTTGTTTCCCGAGACTGGCCTTTTCAGCAGGTAGACTTAAATCAAATCGAGCCTCATTCAAAGTAGTAATTCCCGACTCGTATGCCATAGTTGCTCGTCGTGTTTGCTCAAATGGAGATTCTTCATCCATAGGCTCAAACATAACTTTCGGCAAGTCCGATTGTAGATGAACTATACCAAGAAGTTCTAAGTGCTTAGAAAAGAGTGCATTCATAGACTGAGAAAGGATTGATTGTAGGCGACGAATTGCTTGAACAGACCACTGACTTGCATTGTATGTAGCGGCAAAGGTCGAGCCTTTTTCTTGGCCCATACTCACACGAGGGACATGGAGCACAGATGAAATGTCAGCGTTGACTGAATCCATAAAGCCGGAGTTATCGGGTATAGTATTCTTCAAGTCCACGAACTCCATTTTAACATAGTGTGGGAGGATAGGCACTTGGTCCGAGCGTAGCCCGTCAAGTAAAGTTCCTACTGAATCCATAACATAGTTAAGACGAGCCTCGGCTTCTTCGGGGTCATTGATATTCTCAACTGCTTCGGGACCAATGGTGATGTATTGCTTGGTCAGTGAGTCTTCAAGAGCAATGCGATTATTCATACTGTTGTATTTTGCACGAATGGCTTGCTTGAGAGCGGTAAATCGAGATGCTCCCCATACACCGTAGGTCCAACGGCCCAAACGGTCTCTAAACCAATTAGAACGATAGTCAATACGAATGTGTAGTATTTCATCGACTGGGTATATCTGTGGGTCACGAGCCTCTTCTCTTAAGAGATACTTAGTAGCCTCCATAATTGCGTTTTCTTTATCAGTCTGTGTTGAGCCGGTCCGGTCATCCATAATAGTAATTTGAGCAATAGGTAGGGATTGTAGGTTTGTAATACCCTCCTTGCTTGTTCCTACATACTTTGAGATGTCGTTTCCATACACCATGAGATTACGCATACCGTTAATGAGCAAGTCATCAAAGTCAAGCGTTTCTTCTACGAGTGTTTTGATAGCGTTTCGGATAGCGGAGTTCTTACCGCCGATAATTTGATACTTGTTTGCTGTGAGACTGATTGTTCGGACTGCACCGTTGAGTTCGGGGTCGTAGTTGAGCATGTCATCGTAGAGGTTGAACTCATTAGTATGGTCGAAAGCACTACGAAGTCCTTCGGTATTCTTAACAATGTCGGGGATTCCTGCCGCCATAACTGCAAACGGACTATCGGATTTACGACTTGCCGTAGTATACACCGGAACTTTCGGTTGTTCTTGGGCTGAAATAGTCCGAGAAGTAAATGGATTCCACCATGCCATGCTTTTATGCAGATGTGGGATGTTATTTGAACATCACTCGTGTAAAATGCTCTTTTTCCTTTGTTTTCTTTTATAAAATAAGTAATCAAAAGCGCACATACTTTCCGCCACCACGACTACGGGTAGATTTGGTAGGCTTTTTATTCTTAGACCAACCGCCCATGCTTGTCGTTCGAGATGCCATTGGCATAAAGTCGGAACGCTTTGGTTTGAACTGGTCTATTGCATGTGCAAATGCCATGACTGTATCATTATGTTTTCCAACATCTACGATTTCACCATTTTTCCATACATGACTTTCTAATTCATCAAGTAGTATACCTACCTTTTGTCGGATGTCGGCAGTTGCGAACGGGAAAACAATAAGTTCTCGGTCAAACCATACTCGAAGTCGATTAAGTAGTCCCTGTTTCAATCCCTTATTCGATACTTTGGATGGTCGATAGTCGAGCATACCACCTTTCTGTTCGATAACGGTTTCATACAATCGCTGGAAACCTACATCCTCCGCGGCAACTGGTGCCTTGAACTTATCGGCCCACTCTATAATGACATCGGCTTGCTTGTCCGGCGCAAAGTCGTTTCTCCGCCACATATCAACAAAGTGTATGTAGCCTTCATCATCTTGTCGTAAACATATTAAAACGGAGTAGTCTTTACCTATACCATGGGCTGGGTCGAAACCGAGAACGAAACGGGAACTATCATTGAATTGAGTATCGAAACCTCCGTCGGCACTTATGTCTATGTTTTTTCGGATGAGGTGCCTATTGAAGACTTGGGCATCATCATCCACGACCTTGCACAGATACTCTTGAGCGAAGGCGAGGTCGTCATCCATGCTGATTTTTTGTTCCAAAAGAAAAGCGGTAGGGCGAAACTCGGGCCACATTGGGATTAGTTCTACTTCGGGGTCGGCTCGGTGCTCATCCCAGTTGGGGAATGCTGACCATACACCGGATTTCCATACAGCCTTGGCTTTTTTAGATAACATCTCGGTTTGATAGAGGTCAGTGTGGGACATTGGTGTCCCTACACAGAAGAGGTATGTTTCGGGGTCATTCATCGGAGTAATTACTTTCTTGAACCACTCACGCACGGAGTCCATTGTCATATCCCCCATTTCAGCGAGCACATCGTCAAGTGCTACTACGGCGGGGTGTTCTCCACGGATAGCGGAACCTACACCGGTTGCTTGAATCCATGCACCATTGGTAAATGAGATTCTTTGTTTGTTTGACCGGCGTTCATCGAGATACTTTCGCAGTTCGGGATGTCTCCGTAAATCTGTCTTAATCTCTTCGAGACGATTTGTTGCTTGTCGAATAGATGCGGAGAATAACCACACCTCCATTGGATTATTGTTATGTTGTTCAAATAAACACATGTGTAGTAATTTGACACGGAGTGTTGCTGATTTACTGTGTGAGCGGGGAGCGATGATACAGACACGGTGGACTGCGGCACCTTTACGGTCCCCGTATAATTCCATCCACTCTCCTATGTGGTCGGCCCACTTGTATTCGGGTGAAAGCCATTCGTAGAAGTGGCGGATGTCATATTTGGAGCGTTGAAAATTAAAAGTGGGCATGTTGGTCATCTAATCACCCGCATGTAGCCGCAGTATTTCATTTTTTTATTTATTGGGCACCAATTTTTATGACTGTTGTATCGAGCAATAGTAGTATGCCCGCAATTTTGACATTGCCGTTCTTTTTTATTGAGTGGTGTTGCTGGCATTGTAATCACTCATGTGAGACGGGTGCAAAGAGAGAACCAATGTAGCCTTCTTTAGAGTCAATTAGATATGCGGCTAATCCTGCCTTACTGGTGGTGTAGCCGGAGCGTGCGTGATAGCGGTCGTGTCCTGCAAGGGATGGCATTTGAATAACAAGACATCCATCTTTTTCGTGCATCCGTTGATGGTGAAGATGTCCGTGGAACCAAACCTTATGTTCGTTCATACCCCATAATTCACGGGCTTCGACAGCCATAAGTGAGCCGAGAGAGATTTGCTTAGACATACTGTCACCGTGAGTGAAACCGAGCACTGTGTTTCCGTATTCGATATAACGCCGGTTGTTCGAGGTGATAACAATATCCACATCATTAACGCCTTCGTATGCGGCGGATAGATACATCATTAGTGCAAGGGATGAGTGACGGTCGTGATTACCTGCCATCATTACAATTTCAACAGGAGCAACTTGTCGCAGTAGGTCAATGTGTTCACGGGCTAATTTGCATCCAGTGATTAGGATTTGAGCAGGAGTAGCGCACATGTCTTGAGGTGTGCCTCTTGTTGTTGTTCCTGCATCGTTGTCTACATGGAACCAATCGGAACCAGCACCAACATAGATTTTCTCCGGCTTAGTGGAGATACGGGACACGAGTGTTTCGGTCTTTTCCATAAGTCGCTTGCGTGCCTCCTCGAAGTTATAGGTCTCACCTACTTCATCAGCCCATCCATACTTACCCCAGTGAAAATCAGTGGGACATACTACGAGAGCATATGGGTTCTTGGCCTTAGTCAAGTTAATTTTTGGCACAGACTTAGGTGCCTTGGTGAGCGTGGACATATGACTTACATAGTCATCCATGAGAGTTCGCCAGTTCTTGGAATCTTCGGCCATCCGTCGGTGTTGTTCCTTGGCAAGTTCGGCAACAAGAGTGTGGCGACGGGACACTATGATTTCATCAATGAGTCCATCTTGGTCGTCAACCTCCATTAGTTGCTCGTTCGTCACTGCAACTGTTGACCGTGTGATTTTATGGACCCGCTTATATTGTTGAAAGTGCGATTCAGCAATAGAGTGCGCGTGGCATATTTGCGCCGTAGACATTCCGTTCGACCAATCAGCCATAATTTGCCGGTGTCGGTCGCCGGACATAGTGATAGTTCCCGTGGATAAATGCGTGATGTATGTGTCACCTTCTTCATTATAGGTATATGTCCCTGTCTTTGACGGGGATAGCACGCTGTCACGCTGTCGGATAAGTCGCATCTCCCAACCTTTGACGGAAAGAAACGGGTAATGTTCGTTGAGGAAACGAGCAAATGCGAGTCGTGATGGGTGGTCCTCGGGGCTATGCTCGGATAGTATGGTATCTATGTCCATTGAATTGTATGGTATGGTCGCCACTTTATCAATGTTTCCAAAAAAAAATTGCCAAAAAAACGCGTGATGCTGGGCTGTCCCTATATCTGCCTTAACCTTGATTTTTGGCGACCAAAACCAAGGCTTACGCCATACAGGTGTCAAAAGAAGCCCCC
>TARA_R110001592_G_scaffold235701_4_pt1 | contig 10939 bp, 6 predicted proteins | sample TARA_R110001592 | Tara Oceans TARA_R110001592 (sample SAMEA4398387) | marine metagenome | biome: Polar Biome; feature: [SRF] surface water layer (ENVO:00010504); material: water (ENVO:00002006), including particulate matter (ENVO:01000060) such as... | depth 5 m | reverse complement strand
TGGCAATGCGTCTACACCACGTTTTTTGCTTTCTACTGCGGCATTCAAAATATGTACTTGGTAAGTTGAAAACTGTGAGTTTTCAAATTCGTTTTTACCAACAATACCTGCGAAACGTTGACCATCTTTTAAAGTTAACCACGTACCATCTTTTTTATCTTCAACATGACCAGTTTGAGCGGTGATAACTGAAGGTGACATACCCTCTTCCTCTGGCCAATGAGCAGCAAAAACGTTAACTAAATTTTTACCTTCAAGGTATTTTTCCACATAAACAACCCCACCATTTCCAGATGTTTTATGAAAACGTCCTTCAATTAATGTGGCGGTTCCTGCATTTGATTCTGCTTTTTCGATCACAGACATCATTTCATCTTCTGCTGAGGGTGCTAAATAGAGGCTGTTAAAACTAGCAAAAGCAAAAGTCAGTAATGACAACACTAAAGTTGCTTTGAGCACTTTATTAGGACTATAACCACAAGACGTTAATGCCACCATTTCACTTTCGCTATGTAACCGCCCATGTGCAAACAGGATCGCAAGGTAAAAACTAATTGGCAACATTAAAGTGCCAAGTGTTGGCAAATTTAAGTATAAAACTGTTAACACTAAGTCAGCAGGGATCACACCATTAATAGCCTGAGCAAGAATCGTAATGAATTTTTGACTAACAAATATGAGGATTAAAACAAAGAGAATGCCAACTTGGCTTTTAAATGTTTCTAACATTAAATAACGAAGAATTATCAAGCTGATCTCCAGTGTAAAATAAGATGCGACAAAAGCGGTAAAATAGTGGATTAAGCAAACAATTGCGGTAAAATTGCTATTTTAGTAAGTTTATATTACGTTTCAAGATCCACAATGGCTTATGATAACTGCATTTTCACAAAAATAGCACAGTTAATCTTAATATAATCGTTTTAAGGATACATATGGAATTTCTAGTTAAAAGTGGTAGCCCAGAAAAACAGCGCAGCGCATGTATTGTTGTTGGTGTCTTTGAACCTCGACGTTTATCGCATGCAGCTGAAGTATTGGATGAAATCAGCGAAGGTTATTTAAGTGCATTATTGCGTCGTGGTGATATTGAAGGGAAAGTGGGACAAGTATTATTTTTACACCACGTGCCTAACGTATTAAGCGAGCGAGTATTGTTGGTCGGCTGCGGTAAAGAGCGAGAACTAACTGAAACTCAATATAAGCAAATCATTGAAAAAACAATTACCACGTTAAATGAGACCGGTGCACTTGAAGCCGTTTGTTTCTTATCAGAGTTACATATTAAAGGACGTGATAGTTACTGGGCGGTACGCCAAGCAGTAGAAGCAACACAAAATAGTTTATATAGTTTTGATCAGTTCAAAACGACTAAAGATAATACACGTCGCCCATTACGTAAATTGACTTTTAATATTCCAAGTCGTAAAGAATTAACGCGCGCAGAATTAGCCTTACAACATGGATTAGCGGTTGCTGCTGGTATGAAGCTTTGTAAAGATTTAGCCAATATGCCACCCAACATTTGTACACCGCTATATTTAAGCCAACAGGCACAAGAGCTTGATCAGCGTTTCGATAAAATCACTACCGAAGTCATTGATAGCGCTCAAATGAAAGTACTAGGCATGAACAGTTATTTGGCAGTCGCGCAAGGTTCAGCAAATCCTGCTTATATGTCTATTATCAATTATCAAGGGGGTCCAACGGGTCAAAAGCCGATTGTTTTAGTTGGTAAAGGCTTAACCTTTGACTCTGGCGGCATTTCATTAAAACCAGGTGCTGGCATGGATGAAATGAAATACGACATGGGTGGCGCGGCATCTGTGTTTGGTGCACTTGAAGCGATTGCTCAGCTAAACTTAGGTATTAACGTGATAGGTGTGATAGCAGGCGCTGAAAATATGCCATCAAGTAAAGCATATCGCCCTGGTGACATTTTAACCACAATGGCAGGACTCACAGTTGAAGTATTAAATACTGATGCTGAAGGTCGTTTAGTATTATGTGATGCATTAACTTATGTAGAACGTTTTGAACCTGAATGTGTTATCGATGTAGCAACTTTAACTGGCGCTTGTATTATGGCATTAGGTCATAACATCAGTGCATTAATGAGCCCACATAAAGGCATGGTGCATGAGATTTTAGGTGCATCAAACCAAACTGGCGATAAAGCATGGCAGTTACCAATGGATGATGAGTTCCAAAAACAACTGGATAGCCCATTTGCTGATATGGCAAACATCGGTGGACGCCCTGCAGGGTCAATTACAGCAGCTTGTTTCTTATCACGTTTTACTAAAGCTTATACATGGGCACATTTAGATATTGCAGGCACAGCTTGGCGTTCAGGAACTAATAAAGGGGCAACTGGCCGCCCAGTTCCATTGTTAACACAATTTGTGATTAATCGCAGCGAGCAAGAAATAGCGGAACTAGACGCTTAAATGCAGCTAATTAAAAATAAGTTGGGTCTGTAATGAGCCAAGTTCTGTTTTATATTCATTCAGAAGACACTTTAATAACTGCAGCAAGTTTGCCACAACATTTTGTGCAAGCTTGCCAGTTGGCGGCTTATTATTATCAGCAAAATAAAAAAGTCTTTATTTATACTGAAAACCAACAGGATGCATTTACTGTTGATGAGTATTTATGGCAGTTTGATGGCGATAGCTTTGTACCGCATAACTTAGTAGGTGAAGGTCCGCGTTATGGATCTCCGGTTGAGATTAGTTGGCTTGCACCGCAACACCCTCGTGCAGTGCTGATTAACCTCAGCCAAAACATTCCGGAATTTAATTTAAACTTCCAACAAATTATTGATTTCGTGCCAGCACAAGAACAACTAAAAATTAATGCGCGAATGCGCTACAGTGCTTATAAAAAATTAGGCCACACCCTCTCTACTCAAGATGTTAAGACAGCATCTCAAGAGTTAACTAACCAGACAGAAGACAAATGATGGAAAAGATATACAACCCAAGTGCGATTGAACAAAAAAATTACCAAACCTGGGAAGAGAAAGGTTACTTCAAACCACACGGTGATACTGATAAAGAAAGTTTCTGCATCATGATCCCACCACCAAATGTCACTGGTAGTTTGCACATGGGCCATGCTTTCCAAGATACTATCATGGATACATTAATCCGTTATCAACGTATGCAGGGTAAAAATACACTCTGGCAAATGGGTACTGACCATGCTGGTATCGCAACACAAATGGTCGTTGAACGTAAGCTTTTTGCAGAAACGGGCCAAACTCGTAAAGAATTAGGTCGTGAAACTTTTATCGAAAAAATCTGGGACTGGAAAGCAGAATCAGGTGGTAATATTTCTCGTCAAATGCGCCGTTTAGGGACTTCTGTGGATTGGGATCGCGAACGTTTCACTATGGATGACGGCCTTTCAGAAGCCGTTAAAAAGACCTTTGTTGATTTATATAATGATGACCTTATTTACCGTGGTAAACGTCTGGTTAACTGGGATCCTAAATTACAAACTGCGATTTCAGATTTAGAAGTAGAAAACAAAGATGTTAAAGGGTTTATGTGGCATTTCCGTTACCCGTTAGCAAATGGCGTAAAAACAGCCGATGGAAAAGACTACATAGTAGTAGCAACCACTCGACCAGAAACGGTATTAGGTGATACTGGTGTTGCAGTTAATCCTGAAGATCCACGTTATAAAGACCTTATCGGTCAAACCATTTTATTGCCTTTTGTTAATCGTGAAATTCCAATTATTGGTGACGACCACGCTGATATGGAAAAAGGCACGGGTTGTGTAAAAGTGACACCCGCTCATGACTTTAATGACTACGAAGTAGGTAAACGCAACAAACTCCCAATGATCAATGTATTAACGTTTGAAGCTTGTATCCGCGAAAGTGCTGAAGTCTTTAATACTAATGGTGAAAAAAGCAATGATTATCCAACTGATTTACCCGCTCAATTCCAAGGGTTAACACGTGAAGTTGCACGTAAGTTAGTGGTTAGTGAATTAGATGCGTTAGGTTTATTAGAAGAAGTTAAAGACCATGACCTAACCGTTCCTTACGGTGACCGTGGTGGTGTTGTGATTGAACCCATGCTAACAGACCAATGGTATGTACGTGTTGCACCGCTTGCTAAAACAGCAACAGAAGCGGTTGCTAACGGTGATATTAAATTTGTACCACAGCAATACGAAAACATGTACAACTCGTGGATGAATGACTTAAATGATTGGTGTGTTTCGCGTCAATTATGGTGGGGACATCGTATCCCAGCTTGGTATGACGAAGCAGGTAAAGTTTATGTTGGACATGATGAAGCGGAAGTACGCGCTAAACATGACTTAGATGAAAATGTTGTATTACGCCAAGACGACGATGTATTAGATACATGGTTCTCTTCAGGCCTTTGGACATTCTCTACGCTGGGTTGGCCAAACCAAACCATGGATCTTAAAACTTTCCACTCTACTGATGTATTGGTGACAGGTTTTGACATTATCTTCTTCTGGGTTGCACGTATGATCATGATGACCATGCACTTTATGAAGAATGAAGATGGTACACCACAAGTCCCATTTAAAACCGTTTATGTCACCGGTCTTATCCGTGATGAAAATGGCGACAAAATGTCTAAATCTAAAGGTAATGTATTAGATCCTTTAGATATGATTGATGGTTTAGATCTTGAAAGCTTAGTCACTAAACGTACTGGCAATATGATGCAGCCACAGCTAGCGAAAAAGATTGAAAAAGATACCCGTAAAACTTTCGCAAATGGTATTGAAGCACATGGTACAGATGCACTGCGTTTTACCTTAGCAGCGATGGCATCAACAGGACGCGATATCAACTGGGATATGAATCGTCTTGAAGGTTACCGTAACTTCTGTAACAAGTTATGGAATGCAAGCCGTTATGTATTAATGGATGCAGAAGATCAAGATTTTGGTTTTGGTGATAACAAAGCCATGCAATTTAGCCTTGCCGATCGCTGGATCCAAGGTCAATTGCAAAATATGATCAAAGAATTCCGTCAAGCATTAGATACCTATCGTTTTGATATCGCTGCAAACATTCTGTACGACTTCATTTGGAATGAATTCTGTGGCTGGTACTTAGAGTTAACAAAACCTGTTTTATTCAAAGGTAGCGAGGACGAACAACGTGGTACTCGCCATACATTAATCAGTGTATTAGAAACATTATTACGTGTTGCACATCCAATGTTGCCGTTTATGACGGAAGAGATTTGGCAACGTGTGAAAGCAATCACAGGCCAAGGTGGTGAAACTATCATGCTTGAAGCTTACCCTGAATACGATGCAGCGCAGGTTGATGAACAAGCGGTTGCTGACCTTGAATGGGTTAAGCAAGTGATTGATGCAGTGCGTAACATTCGTGGTGAAATGGATATTAGCCCGAAAGTACCACTTAACGTATTAGTTAAAAATGCAAGCGCTGAAGATACACGTCGTTTCGCCGATAATGAAGCATTCTTAGCCGCACTAGCAAAATTAGAAACCGTTACTTTTGTTGCTGAAGGCAAAGAAACACCGGCTTCTGTTACGGCACTTGTTGGTGAGTTAGAACTGTTAATTCCAATGGCAGGTTTAATTGATGCGGAAGCAGAACTAGCGCGTTTAGCTAAACAACTTGAAAAAGCAACTAAAGAGCTAGAGAAAGTATCAGGCAAACTAAGTAACGAACGTTTTGTGAGTAATGCACCAGAAGCGGTTATTATTAAAGAGAAAGCAAAACAAGCTGAATATCAAACAACTTGTGATAAGTTAAATGCTCAAATCGAGACAATCAAAGCGTTGTAATTCAATTTAATTCCCTTAAACAATTAAAAAATTTAAAGGAATGAGCAATACGGTTTAAAAAGGAGCTTAACTTAAGCTCCTTTTTTAGCATTTACACTCTGTAATAATGATCTAAAAATCACAATAAAAGCAACGTGGTCAAAAATATAATATTAATTTAACAAAACAAATACTATTTAAGGCTGAAGGTTAAAAACTACCCTACACTGTCGCCACCTTGAACTTAGCCGATGTTAATATGTACAACTTAAAATACTTGATGCTGTCTATAATATTACTTTTTACAGCTTTCTCTTCATCAAGTTATGCCCAAAATGAGTTTATTACACCTCTCCCTTCTGAAAAAATTACCGTTTGGCAACATACTGTTAATAGCCCATCAGGGATAATAATGGATACGTTAATCCAAGCTCTTGATATTACTCGATCTGAATATGGTAATTATGACATTGTCACTTCAATGCCAATGGAACAAGGGCGCGCAGTAAAAAATCTTTCTAATAAATATGAAGGCAAGCTCGATATAGCTCACTTTCCTACCAGCATTGAACGGGAAAAGGGTGCGATTGCTATTCAAATACCGTTAATTGATGGGCTTTTAGGTTATCGAGTTTGTTTGATTAAAGAAAATCAACAACACAAATTTTCCAATATTAATAATAAGCAGGACTTAATTGATCAAGGCATTACTATTGGACAGCACCAAGACTGGCCCGATAGCAAAATATTAAGAAGTAACGGCTTGCAAGTAAAGACATCTCATAAGTACGATTTGTTATTTCAGCAGTTAAAAAAACAACGCTTTGATTGCTTTTTACGAGGTATTAATGAGATAAATGACGAATATTCACAGCATGCAGGAGCAAGATTTGCGATTGAAAATAGCTTGTTAATACGCTACCCCTACCTTATGTATTTTTTTGTTAATGAAAGCCGCCCAGAGTTAGCACAAAGATTAACATTAGGTCTAACAAGACTACAAGAAAATGGCACGTTAATGCGCTTGTTAGATCATTATTATAAAGACCGATTAGCAAAATTACACTTACATGATCGTAAAATAATCTACCTCGACAACTCAATTTTACCGATTAATTCACTGCAAAAATTGAAACCCATCTCTTGGTTATAAACGAGACGGATCCCCCCGATACTTCGAGATGCAAAGTCAGCAAGGAAAGTTAGTTATTCTAGATAGAGATCTAATAACAACCTAGGTTGTTATGCATTTCCTGTCTTACAAAATATCTTAAAAAAACGTGGCCATAGATAATATAAAGTCAGGTTTAAACTTCAATTAACCAGATACTTTAATTAAAACTATTTAATAAACGGTCCATCGCTCGATAGTTTAATGCTTCGCACAAATGTGCTTTTAAAATATTTGGTTCTGCTTGAAGATCGGCAATACTTCTAGCAACCTTTAATAGGCTATGCCAAGCACGAATAGATAAGCCCATTTTTTCAATAGCATGCTCTAAAAAGAGTGCATCTTCTTTACTTAAAATACAAAAAACATTTACTTCTTGGCTAGATAAATAATGATTTAATTTACCTTGACGTTGTAATTGAATATGACGCGCTTTTAAAACCCTGACTTTAATCACAGCACTCTTTTCGGTTGAATTATGCTTACCTTGTTGAGATTCTGCTAACATGCCTTTAGGTAATAAAGGCACCATGATAGCCAGTGCAAATCGATCTAAAAAAGGCCCAGATAAACGATTTAAGTAGCGTAATATTTGGTCTGGTGTACTGCGCCTTAGCTGTCCAGAAATATGCCCACAGGGGCTTGGGTTCATAGCCGCAATTAATTGAAAGTGCGCAGGAAACGTCACTTGATTAGCCGCCCTTGAAATCGTTACATCATGGGTTTCCATAGGTTGACGTAAGCTATCTAAAACCTGTCTTGGAAATTCCGGCAGCTCATCTAAAAATAAAACGCCGTGATGTGATAATGAAATTTCTCCCGGCTTTGGTTTACCTCCGCCACCCACTAATGCAACCGATGAGGCGCTATGATGTGGAGCTCGATATGGAGGTAAAAACCAATCTTCTCGCTGCTTGCCACACACAGAATAAACAGCAGCAGTCTGCAATGCTTGCAGCTCTTCTAAATTAGGCAATAACGTCATAAAACGCTCAGCTAACATGCTCTTACCAGTTCCGGGAGGCCCTATCAGTAAAAGATTATGGGAACCAGCGGCAGCCACTTCTAATACTCTTTTAGCTTGTTCTTGTCCTAAAACATCGCTGAAATCAAGACTAGAGTGTTTACTCGGTGGTGCTTCACTTTGCTGTGCAGAGTTTAGTACTAACTTTTTCTGTAAAAAAGCACAGACATCTAACAGGTGTGCTGCGACAAAACCTTGTGCACCAGTCAACGCACATTCGTGTTCATTATCTGCACATACGATTACTTGTCGTTGTTGCTGTTTTGCAGCCAAAGCACAGGGAATAATGCCATCAACACTGCGTATTTCTCCAGATAAAGACAACTCACCATAACATTCAAAGTTTAGTATTTCAGGGCACTTTATTTGCTCAGAGGCTAATAAAATACCTATCGCAATGGCTAAATCAAAACGGCCACCTTCTTTGGGCAAATTTGCAGGCGCAAGATTAACGGTTATTTTTTTACTCGGAAATTTAAAGTTACTATTTAAAATAGCACTACGCACCCTGTCTTTAGCTTCTTTAACCGATGTTTCAGGCAAACCAACTAAAGAGAAACCAGGTAATCCTGTACCTAGATGAACTTCTACCTCCACTTCTGGTGCATCCACTCCTGAAATTGATCTGCACAGTAACCTTGCTAGTGCCATATTATGCTCTCCCCAAGTTATCGGCTATAGATAACTGATTGAATATTTATCAAGTATAGAAGTCAAAAAATATTCAGCCAAAATAGCAGTTAATAACGATTAACCTTTTAAGTAAATGAAAGTAATCGATGTGATTCAACATTAACTAAAAATATCAAATAGGCACAAAGAGGATTAACGCAGTTAATCTCTCGAAAGATAATCATGTCACGCCTGGTCTTGCTATGCGAGCGAGTATCAGAACAATGTATCTTGATTGATAGCGTATATATATTCATTTACAGGTAATTAAAGTGAGTTATTCTTCACGGTACTTTAATTAATTAAATAGTATAGTATGACAACATAAACAATAATTAATGATCCAAGAATGTAAGGAAGGAAGTAAATAATGAGAACGAATAAAGAAATTGCATTAGATGCTATCGATTTAGTAACACCAGCAATACTTAAGTTGTTTGAACGTACCAACAGAAAAGAACTGCATATTGTGATTATGGATCCTACCCTAAAACCATGGGAATCTGAGTTTAATAAAGCAATCTTAGTTGAAAAATCACTAGGAAACCCAGATGAATGGACAATCCCTTTTGATCAGCTAGCAAGAAAAAAAGCACATCAAGCTTGGCGTAATAACTGTGCTAATGTCGATATTCAATCTAAACACCCTTCTGCGTTACAAGATGGTGATATTTTATTTTACGGTTCTTTTGTATATGGAAACATTGTTGTAGGTTGCAGTGGTGTTGAACAGCATTACGATATGTTAATGAGTAGCTGGATTGCTTTAGCTTTTGAACAGTTAACTGTCGCAGAATACACAAAGAGTAAAGCTGAAACACCAACAAAAGCGTTTAGATAATTTCTTTTGATTTTGTTATTAACTCTAAAAGGGCTTCTAGACATAGAGGCCCTTTTTATATTTGCCATCAGTACTAATTTTTAAATATCATATCGCCACCAAGTACCTTCTCGAAGAGCAGCAAGTAAAAGCAATACAATGCTTAAACCAAATCTAGCTTTTGATTTAATATTCCTACTTGCATCTTTGGGCGTTAATCAGCTTTAAATTTTAAGATACTAATCGTCACAAAGAGGTCATAGCAGAGCTTATTTTATATTTAACAAGCAGCAGCGAGTATTTACTCAACATTTTGCTTAAAAATGTGACAAAAGTTGTTTGATAAGCACTTTTTTGCTATAAATAGGACCCTTTTTAAAATCAACCTGAGCGATTTTTACAGCAGATTGATTGACCATCATTAAATTCAGGAATAACCCATGAACGGTGCACATTTTGTTGTACAAGCTTTAAAAGAACAAAACGTAACCCAGGTATTTGGATATCCTGGTGGTGCAATCATGCCTCTCTACGATGCTCTTTTTGATGGTGGTGTTGACCACCTATTATGTCGACATGAACAAGGCGCAGCAATGGCTGCGATTGGTTACGCTCGCTCAACCGGAAAAGTAGGTGTTTGTATCGCTACTTCAGGGCCAGGTGCAACAAATTTAATCACTGGCTTAGCTGATGCTTTACTTGATTCGATTCCTATTATTGCGATCACAGGGCAAGTCCCAACGCATTTAATCGGTACCGATGCTTTTCAAGAAGTAGATGTATTAGGTTTATCATTAGCTTGCACCAAACATAGCTTTATGGTGCAAACGGCCGAAGAGTTAGGCCCTATCCTAGAACAAGCTTTTGAAATTGCGAGCTCTGGACGTCCAGGCCCTGTTTTAATTGATATACCTAAAGATATTCAATTAGGCCCAAGTGTTACCCATGCACTGGCTAAATTAATAAATAACGAAAAAACACTAGATAGCGCGACGGTTGAACAAGCTAAAACAATGATCAGTGCCTCTCAAAAGCCATTGCTTTATGTTGGTGGCGGTGTCGGCATGGCCAACGCAGTGAATGAATTACGTAATTTCATTGCTCATACTGAAATACCAAGTGTATGTACACTTAAAGCGATTGGCTGTATTAAACATGACTCACCTTATTTCATGGGTATGGTAGGTATGCATGGTAGTAAAGCATCTAATTTAGCCATTCAAGAGTGTGATTTATTAATTGCGATTGGTGCTCGTTTTGATGACAGAGTAACAGGGAAATTAGATGAGTTTGCACCTAATGCGAAGGTTATTCATCTAGATGTGGATGCTGCAGAAATTGATAAATTACGCCAAGTAACGTTATCAATGACCGATAATCTCAAACATGTATTACCTGCAATTACAGTTAAACCAAGTATTACAGTATGGCAACAGCATATTGCGCATAT
>TARA_R110001592_G_scaffold146888_2_pt1 | contig 10940 bp, 10 predicted proteins | sample TARA_R110001592 | Tara Oceans TARA_R110001592 (sample SAMEA4398387) | marine metagenome | biome: Polar Biome; feature: [SRF] surface water layer (ENVO:00010504); material: water (ENVO:00002006), including particulate matter (ENVO:01000060) such as... | depth 5 m | reverse complement strand
CTGCTCATCAAAAGCATGGTCGTCACTGTAGCCCCAAACCAATGCCGTCATGTCTTTGGGCAGTTCGCTGATCAATTCTGGATGGTTCAAAATAATGTCTCCCCAAAACTGAGTTTTAAATCCTAAGCGATTGGCTTCGTTGTTTAGCTTCACCAAGTAGTCCAAATAAACCCTCCCTTGGCCTAATTTCTCACATTCCGCTTCCGACTTCCCTTCACACAGTTCTACAGTTTCATCTCCACCAATATTGAAGAAGTTGCTAGAGAAGTTCGGGAGGGCTTCCTCATATAATGACTTCATTAAGTCGAAAGAAGCGGGATTGGTGGGCGCTAAGCTTGTTCGCTTACTTTTGCCCCAAATCGTTTCACAATCATCTGGACATTCCGCTAAATCGAGGTATTCATCATGCTTGAGCCAGTTTTCCATGTGCCCGAATGAGTTTTGGTTGGGCACTAGATCGATAAAGCGCGCTTTGCAATACTTGTCTAGCAGTCTAATTTCTTCAGCCGTTAAGGGGCTTGAGTTCTCCCAAACTACTTTGTGGTCTTTATAAGCGTAGGTATGTTCTGTGTACAGTTGTAGCTCGTTAATTTTCCATGAAGCCAATTGGTCAATCAAACGATAAAGGCTTTCCATGGTCGGCACTTTATCTCGGCTGATGTCGAGCATATAACCTCTGCGTTCAAAATTGGGCCAATCCTTAATGGTGAGGCAGGGGAGTGCGGCATTTTCTTCCGTAGCATAAGCGACAAGCTGTAAGAGTGTGAGTTTGGCGTAATAGGCTGCAGCAAGGTTTTGGGCGGAGATACGGATGTGATCTTGAGTTAATTCTAGTGTATAGCCCTGTGCATGTGTCAGGGTAGAATCAATGGAAACAGAAAGGCTTAGCTTTTCTCCCTTCAGGTTAAAACTCAATTCTCCCGTTAAATTGGAAAGTTCGATGGATTTAATAAAGTCAGCGAATTGACTGATTTGCACTGCCGAAAAAGCCTCACAACTGTCTGTTACTATCAGTTCCTGAGGCGGGTTAATGAGGTATTTATCAAAATCATTGGCCAAAGCCCCGCTGGTTATAAAAAGGCCAAAAAACAGTAAGGTGAATTTGATTGTCTTAGAGGTCATGCTTAATCCGAAATCAGTTAGGCAAGAGTAGCCTAATTTTAATAAAGAATCAAGTTTGGGTAGTGGTGGTAGCTAAAAGTAAACCTTGTATGGCTTGTTGGTGAAGAACACCATCAAGGGCGGAAAGAATCAAATTTGGGAAGTGGATTGAATTTGCAGCCACAGCCCCAGCGGGGCGAAATGATGGTAGGGACGGGTGCAGCCCGTTCCCCATATTGGAATATAGTTAATTAAGCCCCGTAGGGGTGAAACTCATTTGAGGAAGGAAAGGTCTAAAAGTCAAGATTATGTGGCTTGTTGGTGAAGAACACCAACAAGGGCGGAATGATAAATTGTCAAAGCTTCTGAGCATCTGCCTTACCAAAGGCCTTTCTTATGGCGATGACCAAGAAAATCATGGAGGTGTAGTAAATAAAGAAATGGATAATAAACTCCCTCAACCCTAGTACCAAGAAAACACTGATGATCAGTAGCTGTGAACCTAAGCCGAGCAGAGAAACGATCGTCATAAACCAATTTGGAAACCAAGTACTTTTCACTGCGCTTCTGTCCAACAAATAAATGGCTTTGTCGAACATACCATAGAGGCCTTTATAAAGGAAAAAGAGAATGTTCACATTTTGCTGTTTTTCTCCTTCCATTGCCATAGGAGGATGTTTTTCAAAGATTCTGCTGGTCGTGTCCCCATCAAATCTATTCCTTAGAATGACATAGTAGTAATTGTAAATGGTGCCCTGCAATTGCATCCCTAGAAAGGCTAAAAGGGTATATAGAAAACTCACATTGGTAAGGCGCCAGAGCGTATAGAAAATAAGTGCATTCAGCATAATATCAGCTACAGAATCCAAATAGCGTCCAGTATAAGAAGGTGTTTCCTTGACTCTGGCCAATTCACCATCTGCCGCGTCTAAAATAGATTTCAGTATCAAGAAGAAGGCCGCTGCCCAGACGTAGCCATTCACGATGCACCAAATGGCGAATAGGCCTGAAACTGTAAATCCAATCGTGACGTGGATAGGAGTAATGATGGTTTTTTTGAGTAAGTGTGCAATCGCTTTGGCTGCTGGCCTGCCGTAATCAGAAATATCTACGAATTGATTGGCTTTGGGTAATTTGGACACTTAGCGAATTAAGGTTTGCGGCTTTAAATAAGGTATGCCCTGCAACAAGGGTTGATATGCTTTTGTTTAGGCTGTAATTTAAAGAAGTTATAATTAGTACTCTAAAGCTTTTAAGCTAAAAGCAATTGCAGCATAATGCTCGCACGAATGTTCCCCTTTTACCTTCGCGAAGCTTCAACAAGTGGGGCGGTAGGTGGGGGTAACTCAAATTACCTAAGTAACTCAGTATATAAGTTATTGCCCAGAACAGTCACCCTGCTACGAGGCTTCGGAGGGCTTTTTCAGAAACACAGAGGGGATTTGATTAGCGGAATGAAAGGTCTAAAAGTAAACCTTGTATGGCTTGTTGGTGAAGAACACCAACAAGGGCAGAAAGAATTGAATTTGCAGCCACAGCCCCAGCGGGGCGAAATAATGGTAGGGACGGGTGTAACCCGTTCCCCATTGGGATATAGTTAATTAAGCCCCGTAGGGGTGAAACTTATTTGACGAAGGAAAGGTCTAAAGTAAATTTTGTATGGCTTGTTGGTGAAGAACCGCCAAGGACTGTTACTAAACTGTTATAAATCGGTAAACCTTAGATCAAGGGATTGAATGAATTTTTGATTATAAATTCAGTAATGGCATGATTTGCTAACTTAGAAGCCAAATCATTATTTAATTTTTTGAGATGAAAAGAAGATCCCTACTTCAGAAACTCGCAGTTGGCGCAATTTCACTGCCCTTCATTGGTCGTTCCTTAGACGAATACTTGCCTAAAGAGAGCATAGCCGAATGGAAAGGGGCTTTTGACCTGACCAAAACTCAAGATGAAGCATTTTGGAAAGCCTTTAAGAAAACCCACTACGATGTAAGCGACAAGTGGATCAATCTTGAGAACGGTTATTTCGGTGTGCAGCCAAAAATGGTCGTTGATGCCTATGTAGAGTCCATTAAAAAAGTAAATAGGGAAAGTTCAGCCTATGCACGAAGAACTTTTAATCAACAAGATTTAGGCCCTATAATGGACACGCTGGCCAAATTTTCGGGAGCAGCACGAGAGGAACTGCTAATTACTAGAAATGCCACTGAGGCTTTGAACATTCTGATTCAAGGCATCGATTTTCAACCGGGTGATGAAGTGATTCTCAATGATCAGGACTACCCAAGCATGATTGAGGCTTTTGAAATGCTTGAAAAAACTAAGGGCATTAAAATCAAACGAATAGAGGTCCCAATGATTCCAGAGAGTGATGCGCAGCTAGTGAATTTATACCAAGCAGCCATGACTAACAAAACACGCTGTATTTTGGTGACGCACCTGATTCATTTAACAGGGCAGATTATGCCCGTAAAAGCCATTGCCGATATGGCCCGACCGAAAGGAGTGGAGGTAATTGTAGATGCCGCGCACAGTTTTGCGCATCTCGATTTTAAAATCCCAGATTTGGGCTGTGATTTCGTGGGCGTCAACCTGCACAAGTGGTTCAGTGCGCCCATTGGCATGGGACTAATGTATGTGAAGAAAAACAGAATCAAAGACCTCAGCCCAATGTTTGGTGATGTAGGCCAGCGCGAGGACAATATTAACAAATTAGGCCACTTCGGAACGCTATCATTCCCCACTTTGCTAACGGTACCCAAGGCAGCAGAATTTAATAATATGGTGACCATACCCGTGAAAGAAGCACGACTTCGCTACTTGCAGAACTACTGGACAAAGGAAATAGGAGGGATTGCCAATGCGGAATTGCTTACGCCCACCGAAGCGAAAAGAAGCTGCGCCATGGCTACCTTCAAACTACGTAACCTAGATGCGGGTGAAGTAATCAATAGGCTCTATGATGACTTTGGCGTATTTACCGTAAAACGAAATTTACCAGGAAATGAAGAAGCTATCCGCGTAACCCCAAACCTATATACCTCAACTTCTGATGTAGACCGACTGCTGGAGGGTATTCAGAAGTTAAGTAAGGTATAACGGGGTTTAACCGCGAAGGACGCTGAGTATCGCAAAGCCACAAGTTACCGCCAACGCAAATTGGTCAGACCACTCCAAGTGGTTAGACCAATGGTTTGCTATTCATCCACAAGGACTGATATAACTGCATGAACAGCCTTGCAAAGGTTCTGTTTCTTGAGTGACTCGCTTTGTACTACTTCATGATTTACAGGTGATTAATGAGTATATTGTAGGATATTTTTTTTCAACCAAAATATTTTTTCATGAAAAACCTGATACGCTTATTTTTGGCTTTCTGCCTTTTCTTGTCTTTTTCCGTTCAAGCGCAACACTATCCTTTTGGCTCAAGTTTTATATGCTCCAGCGCGCCAGGAGATTCGTTGGTTTTTTTGGATGCGAAAATCCAACTGGCTAAATCTTTATCCAATCTTCAGAAGTACGACAAGTTATATGGCTTTGATGTGAGCTCGTTTGTAGATAAAGGTGATGATGGTGATTCAACGCATTTTTCGGTGATGGTCTTGGCCAAGGATAAAGCGGAATTTGATGCACTGACCAAACAATGGGAAAAGGATAACGCTAAAGTGCTGAGTTTACTGAAAGAAAAATGCCCTACCCGAACAGATGAACAATTTTGGGATCAGCCGATATTATTACCAATAGTGAAAAACATAGCTGCACTGGTGGTTGATGTTAATGAGGTTGATTATAAGCCTAACCCAAATATGGAATACAAAGTAGTGGTGGACTTTACGGTTTTTGAAAAAATTGATCCCAAGGAAGAGGACAGCCGTGGGATTAAGCCAGACGTTGTTAACTGGGGTTTAGGAGAAATAGGGCGTTTGATCAATCTACATGCAGGCGCAGGTATTCCTCAGAAGAATATTAAGTTTGTTGCTGCAGTACATGGCCTTGCCTCTCAGTCTTTTATGACCAATGAGGCGTATAATAAAATGCATAAAATGGATAACCCGAATATTGAACTCCTCAATGAGCTCAGTGCTGCGGGTGTAGAATTCATGATCTGTGGACAGTCACTAGGGCAAATAAAAAAGAGCGACTTATTACCATTGGCTAAACTGACATTTACTGCCCAGACTGTCCTCACTGAATTTCAACTAAAGGGCTACGCTTTGAAGGTATTAAAGAACGATTAATGTAGGAAGTATTCATCGTTTGAACGCTTTCGTTCAAAGCCTCAAGATGAAAGTCTTGGGGCTTTTTTATGCATCATCCTGCTCCGAAGCTTCGGAGTGTTTCAGTATCTGCTTGCTTTAAGTCATCCTGTAAGGATCTTTTTCAGAAACACAGGTGAGTTTGATTTGTGGGACGTTAGACCCCGAAGTTTCGTGACCTACGGAATGACTTGGAAGATGTTTGTACTGTGAACGCAAATTGGTCTGACCACTCCGGGTGGTCTGACCAATGGTTTAGCTACAGCATTAACGGACAGAGTCCTTTGGCTCATAGAGCGTCACAGGTTCGGAGAACCCGCGACAGTGATTAATGCTATTAGTTCTTCTAGGGAAGTCCTAATGCTTTCTGACTCGCTTTTTTTGAGCATTAACTCTGCCTTGGTTTTCATTCCGCTATAGTTTGCTTTAGGGTAGAGTTTGATTAACTCTGAGAAATATTTGTCAATTCCACCTGCAAATTTCACTTTGCCTGCTTCAGTGAAGGCATTTTCATTATTTACTTCATCTAAATAGAATAGGTAGTTATTTATCAAAATATTGACATTAGAATTAATGCTACTTCTGACTTGCTGAGCGTCTGGATCATCTGCACTTTCTTTGAGTAGGTCATTTCCCAGTTTGAAGTATCTCAGTTGAAGTCCTAAACCAAAATGCCATACAGCCAGCATTTCTATATCATAAAGATATTTGTCTTGTCTGTCAGTTGCTGTATAGATGCCAGACATGTCTTTCCATTCGGCAAAGAATTTTTCTGCAACTTCATTTCTATGTTTTAAGCCTAATTCATTGTCTTCAAGAACAACTTTGAAATTCTGTTCATCAGTAAGTTTTTCTACGATTATCTTATTTTCTGGATTGTCGAACGTTGGTAGCTTTTCATCACTTTCATAATTATAACGTAATTCTTTCCCCACCTTGTCGTAGTCATTGGGGTCCCAATACCTCTTATCAAGAGGGAATTGATGATTTTTGGTGTTGCAGCTTGTTAGTATTAGGCAGCTTACTATAAAAAGGAAGTGTTTGACTCTAATCATTCAAAGTAATTTTAGCTTTTTTAAACTCGGCCAGCAAATTTAACAAACTGTCGATTTCTTTCTCATATCTTTTTTGCTCGCTTAAAACATAGCTATGAAAAGTGTTGTAATCATATTCTTTTTGAAATGCTCTTTCCTCTTGTTTTGCATTTTTAATTATTCTCACAGCTTCTTCTTTTTCAAAAGAACTAAGTTGAGATATGCTCTTTTTGGCCTTTCGAGCAAATAGTTCGGCTATTTTTATGTGATATTTTTCATGGGTTAAAAGCTCTTTGCTGTTCGTGTTCTTTTTATAAACGAAAGAGCGTGACGGGTGAAATAAAGACCAAACGGTTACAGAATTATAATCAACTTCACTTTCAATGGATGTAACAACGTATGCAAACCTTTTATTTCCATAGAGTGATTTCTTGAAGAACTCCAAGCCCCGAAAGTTCTCAAATGTTATTTGATCGTATTGATCGAAGGTTAATGGCCTTTCATAATTCAGGAAATTGGTGTGGTTCAAAACTGCTAATCCGATGAGCATTGGTGTTAAAAACACGAAGCTGTATTTAATGGGTTTTGAGAACTTCATTTTGGCCAATTGTATTCATTTTTTTAAAGTGTTTCCAATCATGACTTGAATTTAGAGATTTGATTGGGTTTTAGTTAAAATCTTCGAGGGATTATGGCTAGGTGCCTTAGAATCACAGAGCCCTCATCCTGTAAGTCCCGAGACTTCTGGTTTTTAGAAACACGGGTGGGTTTGACTTGTGGGACGTGAAAGGATTCCTACGGAATGACTTGCATGATGGATTTACAGCATTAACGGACAGAGTCCTTTGGCTCATAAGGTATCACAGGTTCGGAGAATACACTACAGGGGAATTGCTGTAATCTAACTTGTTTTTATATACCAAACTGTTTAATTATTTGGTCGAAACAGTTCAGGTCATCTCTCATGAATTCTTTCTCCTTTTTTACTGCAACACCTATGTGTATGGCAGAGTTTCTCTTTTTCTGAATGTCTTCAAAATGGGTTAAAGGAAAATCAAGGTGTTTATCTAATTTCAGTAATTTCACGTAAGTTATCAACTTACCTAAACCAAGTGTTCTATCATTTTCAAGCATCTTTTTGTCTGTTTCATTGTCAAGAAGTAATTGATATAAAATAGCTTCCGAAATTGCTCCAGCTAATATTATCGCGGTTCGGTATCTTTCATTCTTTAAGTTTAATCTGTAGTCATTATAAAACCCACCAATTAATTCCCTAAATGGATTCTCCTCAATTTTAATTATTACCTCCTTATTACTTATGTATTTTCTCGAGTGTGGGGGGATTGGAATTACTAAGTCATATAAAACGTGCCTCGGTATTCTGATAAATACACTTCCGCTAGCAAAATGAGCTAAATATTTTTTCACAAATTCTCTCGAAAGAAACCAATTGAGATAGTTGGCTGTAATTCCGTTTTCTAATGCTAAATTATTTAGGATTAGGGGTATTGAAAAACCTTTGTTGGGAGTGTCCTTATCAAGAATTTTCAATCTTATTTGACTGTCATTTGAAGGCATAATTACCAAAGTCCCATTCGGAATGTTACTGCCTCTCTTGGAAGGTGTTATCAATTTCTCAAGGGCAATCTTCTTACTCTTTTTGAATCGACTATCCAGAAGCCCTGTATATTCCCTCTTAGGGTCTTTCATTTTTCGCTTTTACTGGTCTCGGACAACTTATCCATATATCGAAGTTGCCCAAAACTTCCATAATAACCAATGGTTTTGTTTTGATGTGGTGACAAAATTGAATAATCGAGAGACTTTAAACAATAAACCCTAAACAGATTTTCGTTCCCACCCAATTCTTTTTTAAAAAAAGAATTGCCAATTCGGAAATGCATTTTACCTTTGACGCAATGTTACATAACAGCGCACATCATCATTATTACTATTACTACCCGAACGATCGGAACGGCTGCGCTATGTAAATTGAATAGAAACAATTAATCAAACATATATGACCCGATTCCGCAAGAATCGGGTTTTTTGTTTTTAACCCATTCCAGCGGAGTCTTTAAAAAGAAAAGAATGAAACAGATTTACGAGAATTACACAGCCGAAGACCAGAAAGTGTGGGGAATCCTCTTCGACCGACAGTTTCCGAGTTTGCCCAAAGCAGCAACCGTTGAATTTAACAAGGGCTTAAAGCTGGTAAACTTCACCAATGCAGGTATTCCAAACTTTGAGGAAACCAATGAGATACTTCGTGGTTTAACAGGTTGGGAGATTTACGCGGTGCCCGGTATTGTGGAGGACGGTCTTTTCTTTGAGCTTATGGCCAATAAGAAATTCCCTGCTACTACTTGGGTGCGAAAAATGAGTCAGTTGGACTATTTGGAAGAGCCAGATATGTTTCATGATGTATTTGCGCACATTCCGCTGTTGGCCAATCAGGCTTTTGTAGACTTCCTTCAGGCCATCAGTCAGTTTGGTCACGAATGGATTGAAGACGAATGGGCAATTCATTTATTATCAAGGATTTACTGGTATACCATTGAGTTTGGTTTGATCAGAGAAGATGGTGAAGTGAAAATATACGGAGCAGGAATATTATCGTCTGCGGGCGAAACTAAATACTCGTTGAGCGATGAGCCCAATCACTTTGAATATGACGTAGATAAGATTTTGGATACGCCTTACAGGAAAGATAAAATGCAGGAGAATTACTTCATTATTGAGTCATACGAGCAGTTGTATAAGTCGCTACCTGAGATTAAATCTAAAATTGAAGCAAAATTAAAACAAAGAAAAGAAGCGGTAGTTTAAACCGCTTTTTCATTCAAAAATATGAGTGTAGTTATTGTAGATTATAATGCGGGCAATGTACAGTCTGTCACCTATGCGCTTGAACGTTTGGGCGTTTCTCCAGTGCTCAGTGCTGATCCTGAAGTGATTCGTTCGGCAGATCGCGTCATTTTTCCAGGCGTGGGCGAGGCCAGTACTGCCATGCGATTTCTGAAGGAAAGAAAACTGGACGAAGTGATTAAAGACCTGAAACAGCCCGTTTTTGGCGTTTGCTTGGGTTTGCAACTGATGTGCACTCATTCCGAAGAAAACAATACCGATTGCCTTGGCATCTTCGATGTTCAGGTAAAGAAGTTTGAGCCCACTTTAAAAGTGCCTCAGATGGGCTGGAATAACCTGGAGCATACCACTGGACCGTTATTTGAAGGAATAGAAGCGGATAGTTATGTGTATTACGTGCATAGCTATTATGCAGAAACAAGTGATTATACGATTGCTACGACTGACTATGTGAATACGTTCAGTGCGGCTCTGAACAAGGATAACTTCTACGCTTTACAGGCCCATCCCGAAAAAAGTGGAAAAATAGGGGAACGCATCCTTCAGAATTTCCTTAGCATTCAGTGAATCGGTTGATCAGGGAAACAGTGGGTCAGGAATCAGGGGATCAGGAATCAGTAAATCAGTGGAACAGGAATCAGGGCAACCTTATCTGGCATTTAAAGTTTCCCTAATTGACTATTGACTATTGACTATTGACTATTGACCCAATACTAACTACGAAATACTAGATACTAAACAATGCACATCATACCAGCCATAGATATTATAGATGGAAAATGCGTTCGGCTAACGCAGGGCGATTACGCTCAAAAGACCGAATACGCTTCCGATCCGCTGATAGTAGCCCAAAAATTTGAAGCAGCAGGCATCAAACGACTTCATGTAGTCGATTTGGATGGCGCCAAAGCCAGCAAGATTATAAACGAGCCTACACTCAAGAGAATCGCGTCAAACACCAATCTGCATGTCGATTTTGGTGGTGGTGTAAAGTCCGATGAAGCGATTGATATGGCTTTTGCAGCCGGAGCAGCACAAATTACAGCAGGAAGTATCGCGGTGAAGGACAAAGCTCTAGTGCTGAGTTGGCTTAAGAAGTATGGTACTGACAAAATCATTCTCGGTGCCGATGTGCATCACAACGAAGTGCGTATTAACGGTTGGCAAGAAGGTTCTGGAATGAATATTTTCGACTTTCTAGAAGACTATGTGAGCGCAGGAATTGAATACGTGATTTGTACCGATGTAAGCAAAGATGGCCTGTTACAAGGGCCTTCATTCGATTTATATGATGATATTCTGAAACGCTACCCGAAGCTAAAGCTGATTGCTAGTGGAGGAGTAGCTGAATTAGATGACCTCAAGAAGCTTGAGCAGGCAGGTATGTTCGGAACCATTGTGGGGAAGGCGTATTACGAAGGGCGAATTAGTCTGGAAGAACTGGCCTCATTTTGAATAAACAAAGAACTTAAAACCAAAAAGGTGTTAACAAAACGAATAATACCCTGTCTCGACATTAAAAATGGGCGCACCGTTAAGGGAGTCAACTTTGTTGATTTGCGCGATGCAGGTGATCCAGTCGAGCTTGCGGCCATATATGCAGCCGAAGGAGCCGATGAATTGGTGTTTCTGGACATTACCGCTACGGTGGAGAAACGAAAGACACTGATAGAATTGG
>TARA_R110001592_G_scaffold170495_1_pt1 | contig 10943 bp, 8 predicted proteins | sample TARA_R110001592 | Tara Oceans TARA_R110001592 (sample SAMEA4398387) | marine metagenome | biome: Polar Biome; feature: [SRF] surface water layer (ENVO:00010504); material: water (ENVO:00002006), including particulate matter (ENVO:01000060) such as... | depth 5 m | reverse complement strand
CCAATGTATAAATGACCACCTATAGTTACATCATTTTTAACTACTAAAGATCCGGATACACTAACTGATGAACCCGATCCTAATAGAGGGGTTAAATTATTTACATTAATATTGCTCATTATTTTTTATTTTTATTTAATAGTTTTATACTCTTTGCTATTCACGTATATAAATATGAAAAAATTTCATAAACCTAAACTAATACAGTGATTATTTTTTTCATTTATAAATATATTTTTTTTTCAGAAACTATGCAGGAGAAGTTGTTAAATTTCCACTGTTATCAACTGTTACTCTATATTGAGTTCCATTAGGAGCTGTTAATACTATCCCCCCATTAAATGAACCTGTTCCTAAAACATTTACATCTAAACTTGCACTAATACTACCCTGCATATCTAATAATCCTGCTCCTGAAGATGCTTCTACTTTTATTAAAGGATTACTTGCTGAAATGTGTAAATGTGCAGATGCTGAAGGATATATATTGTTATATTGATCATTAAAAGAATTACTTCCTGATGGGCCTATTGCTTGTGTGTCTCCTATTCCTAAAGTTTGGAATAGAGCTATGTCTTTTCTAACTACTCCATGATGAACCCCATCTACCGTTATATCCGCCCCTGATTTTATTGTATAAGTAGAATTGTTTTGAATTGTTATAGAATGAGGATCCGTTGTTATTGGATTGTTATTTGGGTCCTCAGACTGTGTTACATTTGTAGTTGTATGTAAAATTGCTGTAAAGTTTTCTGGAACTGTAGCATTATGTCTTATTGTTGAATCATTACCTACTCCTGCTGTTCCTGCTCCGAACCCTTTCATTAAAGTTGTTTCAGAGTCTATATTAGCTTGAGCATAAGGAATATAATCACCAGTATCAACATCATATCTGTATAATCTTTCTGCAATTGGAGTATATTGTAAATCAACTTGTGCTCCAGCTCTTACTGTATAATCAGCATTTATTGTAAAATCACCTGTATTATTTGTGACTATAGTATTGTTAAAGTTTTGAGGGATTTCTACACTTTCTGTTGTAGAGGTTTGATTACCATTAATTATTAGGTTTGCACTAATTCCACTTGCTACTAAATGTCCAAATGAACCAGTACCACATAAGGCTTCTATACTTCCTTCTATAGTTAGTAATCCTGAACATGTATCTGTGCTGTCCTCTATTTTAACAATTGGGCTACTTGCAGATATATGTAAATGTGCAGAAGCGGAAGGATAAATATTATTATATTGATCATTAAATGAATTACTTCCTGATGGACCAATTGCTTGTGTGTCTCCTATTCCTATACGTCCTACTAGGGCTATATCTTTTCTAACTACTCCATGATGAACTCCATCTACTGTTACGTCTGCTCCTGCTTTTATAGTGTAAGTAGATTGATCCTGTATGGTTATTGAGTGAGGATCTGTTGATATAGGATTATTGTTAGGGTCTTCTGATTGTGTTACATTTGTAGTTGTATGTAAAATTGTAACAAAATTTTCTGGGACTGTTGCATTGTGTCTTATAGTTACATCGTTACCTACTCCTGCTGTTCCAGCACCAAAACCTTTCATTAATGTAGTTTCAGAATCTATGTTTGCCTGAGCGTAAGGAATAAAATCACCTGAATCAACATTATATCTAAATAATCTTTCAGCTAATGGTGTGTATTGTAAATCTATTTGAGCACCTTCTTGTATTGTATAATCTGCACCATTAGTTATTGTAAATTCACCTGTGTTATTTGTAACTAAAGTTTGGTTTGAATGGTAATTTACTGTAATGCTTCCTGTTAGTGCTGGGGTATTACCATGATGTTCATCACTACCTAAATTTGTTAAGCCACTACCATCTCCCATTATGTAACCAAACGAACCTGTTCCACTAGCACTAATATTACAACTTGCTGTTACATTAGCTCTAATTTGAAGACTAGAATCACAATCTTCTCCTATTATTACATCATTTCCTATTATATTATTACCACCACTTGCACTTATATTTCCACTAGCTGTAACAGATGCTTGAGCAAAAAGATGCCCTGATATGTTTACCATAGTAGATTGATCATTAGCTCCTATTTGAAGAGATTGAGCTTGATCTGGTAGTACTTGGTCTAAACTTATGGACCCAACATTATCTATGTTTGCGTCTCCAAAATCAGCTCCATTAGCGTATAACATTCCACTTGCACTTATTTCACCACTAGCAGTTATGTTATGTATAATTAAATCTCCACTAGCACTTATATCACCGAAATCTAAAACATCTAAAGTTCCAAAAGATCCCGTTCCGCTTGCAGATATATTTCCAGAAGCTGTTATATTACCTGAAGAACCAGATATTATTACTGTTGCTTGACCAAATCTTACATTATTTGCAAAATAACCATGCTTTGCAAATAAAGTTCCTCCACTTGAGCTTATATCACCTGAGGCTGTTATATGAGTAAAACTAGCAGAAGAAGGTCCTGCAAATCCTATAGTTGAATTATCAATGTTTATATTTTTGATGTAACCTGAACTACCAGATAACATACTAAAGGAACCAGATGTAGATGTTAAACTATTTATAGTTGCTATGTTTTTATCCCCATCTAATACTAAAGCTTTTTCTGCTTGAGCTACTCCTGGAGTTACATTATCTAAGACTATAAATTCTGCTTCGTTTATATTAGCATTACCAATTATAAAAGAAGTACCTGCTTTTATAGAAGTATCTGAAAGTATTTGTGCATTAGTAGTTAATTTTCCATCTGCATCGATAGTTAATCCTGTATTTCCGTATCCTCCCCCAACAGTAATACTATCAAATGCTGTTGTTCCTGTGATATCTAGATAAGCAAAACTACCTGTTGTAGCGGATATAGTACCACTAATAGTAACAGTTCCATGGTTAACTTCTGTCATGTGGACATAAGAGTCCAAGAAGTTTTCAAACTGGGTTTGAGTTGGTCTATCCCCTGTTTGAAAATGTGTTTTTAATGTTGCTCTTCCTTGTATTGACATATTATTTATTTATTATGCTAGTCCTGGTGTGTCATTTGTTCTTCCATCAACAAAATATCTATTTCCATCACTTATTATAGTTATTCTATCTCCAATTTTTGGGTTTGCTAATGTTATTCTAGATACTCCCTCTAATTCAGTTCTTGCTAATGTAGCTGCATTTGAATTATCTATTATTTGACCAAATATATTACTATTACCTCGTATTATGTGTTCTACAGGACTAGCTGCTACAAATTCAAATCTTACTCCTTTAGCTTCATCTACAGCTGGTAATGTGTATGTTTGTGCTGCTGCTCCTGATGGGGCTAATAATGCATCACTATCATTCTGGGTTAATTCTACTCCTGAAGATTTTATTACTTTTTTAGCTCTTACTGCTCCATCTGCATCATATTTTACTGCTTTAGAAGCTTCAATATCTGCATCTGCTGTTTTTATAAAGGCATTTAATTGAGCTGTTGTTCCAACAAACCCATCCATTTTATTTAATTCAGCTGCTGTTGCTGTCATTGCTACTCCTCCTATTTGAAAACCACTAGCTGCATTTAAAGTACCGTTTGTCGTAGTAACTCCTGCTATTGTTGTTGCTCCACCTATTATTGCAGTTCCACCTATTAAGAGATTTGCACTACCTGAAATATCTTTAGTTACTGTTAAAGGTAAAGCATTTATATCTGCATGACCCACAGTTGATATTGCTTTATATCTTAAAGCATTTACTACTGAATCATTATTTAAATTAAATCTAAATCCTAAACTATCACCTTGTTGGGCTTGAACTGATTGTCCTTTTAATAAACTTCCGCTTATAGTTCCACTTGCAGTCATGTTTCCATCTACAGCTAGTGTTCCACTCATGCTTATGTCTCCACTACAAGAAATATACCCAAATGAACCTGTTCCATCAACATTGTCTCCTCCTGGAGAAATACAATTTATACCCCCCTCAAAAGAACCTGTTCCACTTGAACTAATATTTCCACTACAAGAAATAAATCCAAATGAACTTGTGCTTAATGTGTCTGCTTCAAATCCTAAACTTGCACTTACTCTACTTGCGCTTACATGACCTAATCCTGGTGTATTAGTACCTACTATTATAGATCCTGACACTGATAAAATGTCATTTGTTTTATCATATCGTAATCCAGAATCACTTCCTAAGTTTGTACCTCCATCATTAAATTGTACAAATGTATCTGAACCATGTGCATTAGCAACACCTACACTAGCTGTTACATTAAATAAATATCTTCCATCCCCTGCAAAATAACTAGATGAAATAGTACCACTAGAACTTATTGTATAATTTAATTCATCAGATGCGGATATAAACATATACCCCATAGAACTAGATCCACTTAATATAAGATGATCCATAGAAGATGTTATACTTGTAATTTCTCCACTTGAACTAATATATCCAAAAGCTCCTGTAGCTGGAGACATTCCTGTTCCATCACCTATACAATCGATTCCTCCTCGGAATGATGCTGTTCCACTAGCACTTACATTACCTATTATTTCACTTGTTACTTGTAAAAATTCAAAAGAACCTGTACCTGAAGATGATATATCTCCACTTGAACTAATATACCCAAATGAACCAGTTGCATTAGGAGATTCTATTCCTCCTTGAAACGATCCTGTTCCACTAGAACTAACATTACTTGTTATTTCGCTTGTTATTATAAGATGTTCAAAAGATCCAGTGCCACTAGCACTTATATCTCCACTTACTGAAATATTTCCAAATGAACCTGTAGCTCCTGCTGCATCTACTCCTCCAAAGAAAGAACCAGTGCCACTTGAACTAACATTTCCATTATTATGAATATACCCAAATGAACCCGTAGCTCCTGTTGCTACTACACCTCCTTGAAAAGATCCAGTGCCACTAGCACTAACTGATCCACTAATTTCACCACTTACAAAGAAATGATTAAATGATCCTGTTCCTGCTCCACTTACAAAAGTATCTACACTTATACTAACTACATCTAAAACAGAACCTGTTGATCCTACTCCTGTTAATTGGCTACCATCTCCTACAAAAGAAGATGCTGATATACCTCCACTAGCTGTAATTGAAGTAAAAGGAGGTAATGATAATTCATCAAATTGACCTACAGCTCCATATACTATTCCACTTGAACTTATATTGTGTGAAGCTGTTATATTTCCTATATGTAATTTGTTCCATTTTTTTGCTGAGGAACCTAAATTATATGTTAAATCTGCATCTGGTATTATACTAGAACTTATTTCTGCTGTTAAGCTTACTGAGTCTGTATTTGCATCCCCTAATTTAATAGATCCACTCATAGTAATATTATCAGCTACTATTAAGCTCTGTGATATTATTAAAGATCCTGATATGTTTATTGAGGATCCTGAGTCTGGATAAATTGTATTTACGAATAATGTACTCATATTATATTATGTTATGTTAATAACTATAACTTGTTCCTGTTCCACTTGTATTGTTTGACACTGGTTGTGTAGTTGTTTGTGTTGAACTTATAGTGGTAGGAGAAGTTGTTGTTGTTTGTGTTGTTTGTGTTGTTATTGTTAATTGTTGTTGTAAACTTGATAAAGTGATTTTTGTAAAATGTACATTAGGTCCTAATTTTAAAGATTGTTTTAAAGTTAAAGCAGTTCCAAAAGGAATTGTTGAAGAATTATCTGTTTTATAAGCTCCATCTGGTAATATATGGTAATGTCCTACATAATATCTTTGTTTAGCTCCACGAACCATTTGATGAGGTAATAAAAATTCATTACCTTTAGTATAAAATCCTGTTTGAGTAATACCAGGATATTCTAATCTAAAAATATCTCCTGCTGGTATTAATAATTCTGGTGGTAACCATGCTGCACAATAGTATTGTTGTCTTACTTGTGCGTTCCATTTTGAACAATTATTATTTTTATAAAAAGCACAACCCATACAGTTTTGACCTCCATTTGTGGGTAAACCATATGCTAATGGTAAATTAGAAGATATAGCTTGATTTGTATCAGCATATACTCTATCACCATTACGTGAAGATAAAAGGGCACTAGCTTGAAATTCTGTAGGTATAAGTAAAGGAGCATTTCCTTTAACTCTTTTACCTTTAAGTACAGTACTATTTTTTAAATTATTATTATTAAAAGTATAATAAGCACCTTTATAAACAGCTCCTGTAGTATTAAGTACAAATTTTTGTCCTTTAGATAATTTTTTTCTTGCTGAAGGAATATTTAGAGAATTTCCAGGATTAGGTCTGTTAGGTTTTATAACTATTTGAGGTCTTACTTCAGATACTAAAGTTCTATCTATAGGTTGTATATAATCAGTTTTATTATTATCTGTAATAAAATAATTTTGGCGTGGTACTTCTCCTCCTATAGGAGCATAATGACAAGCTCCATTATTAATTGTTGCTTGAGGATTATAATTAATAGCAGCAGGATCTGTACATCCAAGATAACCACATGAACCATCATCGACACTTGCTCCTGGGTTGTAATTATATGCATTTGGGTCTGTACATCCATAAACCGGATATCTACATGAATTATTATCTAATGTTGCATAAGGATTATAATTTAATGAAGTAGGATCTGTACATCCTCCATATATTGTAAAATTAATCCCATCTACAATTCTTAATGATGCTCCTTGTTTTATTCTTAAACTACCTGTTCTTGTAGTTCCTGAGCTTCCCGTTGTTATTCTTAAAGGACCCTCTAGGTTTTTTGTAAAAACAACTCGAGATGTTTGTCTTTTTGTTGAAGTTGCTACATCTTCAATAAGTTTTTCTACTCTTTCATCTTCTTCGAGATATTCTTGTTCACGTCTATCATATTCTCTTTCAACATCTCCAATAGCATCTGATGATGTATAAGTTGTAGACCTAAATGTTACTGAAGGGTCTGATAATGTATATCCTACTTCTAAATTAATTCCTGCAGTAAAAGCTGCACTTGCTGATAATAAAAAAACTTGATTAGAACCAGAATAAAATACTATAGAAGAAGTTGGTGTTCTTTCAGAAGCACTAATAGCTAAAGAAGCTGTTACTCCCATTGAACTATAAGAGATATAATCTCTTTTACTACCTTTATATAAAGGATTATAAATAGACATTGCTATTTGTCTTCCTGCTTCATCAATATATGCTGATGAAGTAGATGGTAATGTTCTAGAGGGTTGTGTGTAATTAGCCATCTTATTATCCTGTAAATACCATTAAATATTTTGAACCTGAAGCTGATCCTCCACCACTACCAGATAACCATAAAGCTCCTGTTGTTAATGGTTCCATTGTTGGTAATCCTACTAATGAAGAACTTCCAAAAGCACTTATAGTTCCACTTGCACTTATATTACCTGAGGCTGTTATATTTGTTACTGTTGTTATATTACTACTTATAGATAATTCACTTAAAGTACCTACTCTTGTTACGTTTGGTTGAGTTGCTGTTGATAAAGTACCTGCTAATGATCCAAAAGAACCCGAGCCAAATAAAGAATGAACCCCTCCTGTAAATGAACCTGTTCCACTTGAACTAATATCACCTGATGCTGTTATAGGGCCTAAAATATCTATACTACCTGTGTTTTCAGTATCCATTATTACAGGAGTATCTATTAAATCAACATAATTTGCTCCTGTTGGTATGTCTCCTGTTTCAAAATATCCTTTTAATGTTGTTCTACTTTGTTTTGCCATTGTATTATCCTATTTGTTGGTTTCCTATTTGATCATAACCTATACCTGCTCCACCATCTCCTACTTTATTAATTCTTTGTCTTTTTCTATCATTTTGAATATCATTTCCTTTAGTATTTTCTACAAAAGCAGTAGTATTATGTACCGATTTTGTAAATGTTTTTTTAGAGTATTGTTTTAATACGGCACCCATAGCATCAGGTATAATATACCCCTGTAATGTCATTTCAAAATTTGTTTTTATCATTCTATTTTTGCCTTGTGCTACTTCTACATTATTTGCAAAACTATCTATTCTTGCATTAAACTTAAATCTTTCAGGATCACCCCAATAAGAATCTGAAGCATAATTTACAGCTTCTACTATTTTATTATTTTGGGCAATAAAATCAGTCCAAATAATAAATGAATATTTTAATTTAACATAATCAGGTATTACTACATTATACATTTCTTTTTGAGGTATTCTACCTTGTAATACTGAAAAATTATCATACTGGTTTCTTTTTGAATATTGTTTTTGAAAAGAATAATACAATTGAGGATTATTAGCATCCATTTTATTACCTAAATCTCTTCTTTTTTCAATACTATCTCTTTTAAACATAATAAGAGGTGTCTGTATTTTACCATTTTTATCTCTAAAATACCCATCTCGTTGGACTCCTTTCCATCTTTCAGGAGAACCATAAATTAAAGGAGCTTTAATTTTTTCTCCATTTAATACTACAGAAGGTTGAATTACATTATTAAAATAATATTGTATAGCTTCATCATGGTCTTGTATTCCAATTGTTACATCTTTTACATCATCATCATCTCTACGTGTAACATTAGCTCTATTAACTTTATCTTTTAAAAGTCCTGGTGGTTTTGTATCAGGAACTAATCCTTCTATAGGAAAATCAATTTCTTCTATTTTAGAAGATTCTCTAGCATAATCATTTCTTCCTTTTGCTTTATCAGATAATGAATCTAAATCATAAGCAGGAGCTGATAAATTTTTTCTTAAAAGTTCATTTTGTCTTTGTGGTATAGGTCTTTTAAAATCTGTCATTATCCGAGTAAGTTAGCTGTTCCATCAGTTATTTTAGTTGTAGTTGGATATTTTCCACCTCTTAAAGGTATTAGGTTTAATTTTTCTACTGTTGATAGATGACCTGTTAATATTATTGAATGACTATTACCAAAATCAGTTGCACCCGTAGATATAGCATAATCAGGGTCTTTACCTAATATTAGTTGGTTTTCTACTTTAGTATCAACTTCATAAAAATTATTTTTAAATAATAATATATCTCCTACTTCAGGTACTAAATTTATATCTTTAAGTTCTTTTTTTAAAAAACGAAAATCAATGTTTTGATCAACATCAGATCCAAAGTCATCAGACGACCATGCTTGGTCTTCTTTTTTCATTAAACACGCTATTCTTACGGGTTCATAAAATACTTTACCCATAGATTCACCATAAACATTAGATGTTGTACGTTCAAGAACAAACTTATAGTATCCAACTTCTAATTGAATAATATCATTAATAAGTTCTCTACTTACTGTGTTAAAAAGTGATATGTCTCGTGATCCTCCAAATAAGCTCATTATATTCTTTTTAAGGTTTCTGGTCTAAATTTTACATTTTTTAATCCACTTATTCTCATATCTGATATTTTTACATCAGAAGTTAACATATCTTTTTTAAACTTTTCTAAATCTTGTTTAGGGTCTGTTCTTGAAACAAATTTCATTTTTATTCTTGTATATTCTGTTTCTTTCTTTTGAACATATTCCTCAGGTGTAATATTATTTACAATAGTTACTTTTTCTAAACCTCTAATTTGATCCAGTATATTAGTAATTCCTGCATTTCTATCAGACATAAGAGATGCTTGTACTTGATAAGTATTCATTACTTCAGATAATATGTTTTTTAATTTTATCATTATGCTATGTAAATTGGGTATGGTACTTTATAAAATGTTTTTTGAGTTAATTCTGCTTCTTTTTCTTGTCTTTCTAATTGTTTAACTCTTGTTGTTTCATCTAACAATCTTTGTAATTCTTCAATTAATTTTAATTTTTCTTCTTTAGCTTCCATTAACAATCTAGCATAATCTAAAGTTGTATTATCACCAGGAATAGGAACAGATTGATATTTTCCTCTTACACTTCCTAACATTTCTTTAGCTAATGCTAAAGCATATCTTCTAATCCATTGTTTTCCAGGTTCATTAATATAGGCATAAGTAGGATTAGTGTAAGGTACATTTGATACATCTGTAATTAAATTAGTTGATGTATCTTTAACAGGAGCATTTGCTACTGATTTTAATTGATATTCATACCAAAGTACATAATTATTAGTAGGAATAGGGAATAGTTTTAAATATCTATTATCTGTTATTTCAAAATGATATGCTGATTTTCTTATTTGATCATTTAACTCAATTGCTTGGATTTTTAAAACATCAAAATATAAAGGCATTAACATAAAATTTACACCTGGTGAATAATTACCAAATCCAAATGTTTGCATTAATGATTGAATTCCTGTACCTGTACCTGCATATGGGTCAAAATACCTATTTATAGCTGCTGGTTGGTAATGGTATATTCTTTTAATATATGCTGATTCAGAACCTGCTGTTGTTGCAGCATTAAGTGTAGAGTTTGGATCTGTTAATAAGTCATATTTTGATTGACCTGCTAATACTACTAAAGAACCTGATTCTTTTTTATAATCTCCTCCTCCCCCTATAGTTTCATTACCATATTGATCTGATATATTAATAGTACCACCTAAATTAGGAGTAATTAATTGATTGTTATAATTTGAACCTGTAGCGTTGCCTTCTAATGTATGAAAGTTGTTTATTATTTGAAAATTATATAATTGAGCCCCATATTCATTTATAGCTTCTTCAAAACAAGTATAAAAATTTACATCTTGTAATTCTATATCTACAAGGGGGTATCCTAACCTCTTAGCACACCAATCTGAAATATTATCAGCATCTGTTATAAAAGAAGTATCAGTATCATAGAATGCAAAAGGTGTTGGATTAGTAACTGTTGCAAAAGATGATGATCCGGGCCATATTGGGATTTCTGCCATTTTTAATTTAATTAGGTTGTTCCCCTATAAATATGAAAAGATTACGGAAAATTTACATTCCGTTTAATAACTCAAATACTTCGTCTATTGCT
>TARA_R110001592_G_scaffold15684_4_pt1 | contig 10943 bp, 8 predicted proteins | sample TARA_R110001592 | Tara Oceans TARA_R110001592 (sample SAMEA4398387) | marine metagenome | biome: Polar Biome; feature: [SRF] surface water layer (ENVO:00010504); material: water (ENVO:00002006), including particulate matter (ENVO:01000060) such as... | depth 5 m | reverse complement strand
TCGCCTTCGCTGGAGCAGGGTTCGGGTTTGAGAAACTTGCGGATTATATAGAAAAGAAGACCAGCGGACCAACTGATACCGCTAAGGCAGTTGTTAGACAAGTTATCACGGGTTCGTCGGCGGCGGGACAACTCATGAGTTCCCAAGCATAAAATTAATTATTTTTTTTTAAAATGATTTTTTAAATATAATTAGAATATATATAAAATGTCAAAAGCACAAATGGATACTATAGTAAAATATCAATCACGACAGGGCGGTAATTTCACAACCACACTTAATAAAGTAGATTTTGATATTCCTGAAGGGATTTATGATTTTAGTCAATCACATATAGAACTTTTAGTTAGATACCCTCGCTCTACATTCCCCGCTGTCGGTGGTGGAGACGGAGTCCATAACTCACGCAATTGCGTCGTCCCTTTCCAAGTTCTTGCTCGTGGTAATGAACCTAAAGACTGGACACCAGCGACTTATGTAAGGCGTTGCCGTCTCATGTCAAACAATCACGGCGTATTAGAAGATATTGATAGAGTTGATGTATTAAGAAATACTCTTGCGAGTTATAAAGAAGATGTCGCAGGTAAAGAACACACCTATTATAAATCACCCGCACAAACTATCCAAACTAATACGACATACACTCCTTTTAGAGACCTCCGTTATGAAGGTAGCGTAGTCTCAACTGCTCGGGATGAAAGAGTGATTATTAAACTTAGTGATTTATTTGAGTTAGGTAGTGAAAGTCTTGTGCCTATGGATAGACGGCATTTAGGACGAGGTAATATTCACCTTGATTTAGAATTAGACAATATCTCCGCAGTTAGAACACCGCAAGATATAACAGGTGTCGTTGGAGGTCTCTTCCCGATGGCGTTGCGGTCAAGTCAAGTTTTAACTGAGAGTGCTGGTGGGACAATCGCCGTCAGCACATTAACGACAATCGCATTCCCCGCACGAGCAAACTGGGAGGACGCATTTGACCAACTTTATGTTGGGGCGGCAGTCACCCTGACAAATAACGCAGCATCTACGGCAAACGGAGCAATCCCAAGTGGAGGTGAATTCGTTATCACTAAAATAGAAAAAGGACAGAACCCTACACACTATCCTAATCCAGGGGCAGCACCCAACAATAATCTTCTCATTACTTTTGACAAAGGAGTTAATCCCGCTATGACAGCAGCACAAACCTTTATATTGGATATGGTATTAACCGCTCCAAGCGTCGCCCCTGTCCCCACTTATGTAGAAGCACAACTGGTTTTACAACAGAAGAATATGATGCCTCCCCGTGTTGATAGTTTAAATTATATGACTTTTACGACTGAACTTGTCGCAACAAACGGCAATTCATGGCAGAATCAATATGTTGTAGAACCATCCGCTATTAATGTATTTATAACAAATTGCCCCGACCAAGCAACTCTACCTTTCTCTACTATGGAGAATATTGCCGATTATCGCCTCGCCCTTAACTCAAAACCTATTATCCCCCGTGATATTAGAATACAGGGTGGGGTATTCTTTAACACTTTACATTATGAATTAATCTCACAGGCATTTATTAATGGGACTATGAAACTTGATAGTTTATTAGAAAGTTGCTTAGGTATGGATGACACCAACCCAAGTGATAAAATTAAACCCGCTTATACGGCGGCGAATGAAAAAAATATGCTTATTGCTACTCCTGTCCCTATCACAAACGGAGTCAAACTCTTCCAACTTCAGTTAAATAGTCTCGCTCAACCAGGAGCGATTGGTAATTTACAATTATATAAACAAGTTGTTAGAAGTATTAAATTTTAATATTTGTTTATATTAGACGAAAGTGTGAGTTGCCTGTAGTCCATTTATTTTTGGTCATGTTATCCAAATTTTATCATTTAAAAAAATAATAAAATTTAACACTAATAAAAATCTTTTAGAATAATATAAAGAAAATGAACTCAATTAGGTATATATCGCTTGACCCAGTTAATTTAAAAACTTCGTATGGAGAATACGACACACTTGATTTTGATGTTGTATTTGCTGGTAGAAAACTTCGTCTTAATAACATTCGTTTTGCTGCTACAATAGATAGTCCTAACGCTACTCAAGCGACGGGTGCGTTGAGGACAGACAACACTCTTACTGATTTTAATATTGACCCTATGACTGGTTGCCACGCTTTTATAGATAGTATCTCAACTGAATTCTCAAATGCGGGTCAAAATTCGGGTATTGTAGAATCTCTCCAAGAATATCCACGCTATTGTAAAATGTATTTTCAGGGAACACAGACATCAGCGGGTCAAAACTCCACCGCTTCTGCGTGTGAAATGCGGTCGCCACAAATGAAATGGACGAACTCTATGCTTCGTGGCGGTCAGGCAGGAAAACCAACTGGTGCTAATGTTTATATTGCGTCTAATCCTAATGAAAAAGCGAACTTTGCCGTCCGCCCACGCTTCTTACTTAACTCTGTATCGTCTCAAGCAGGAGAACCAACCATAAGTGAGCGTCAAGTAGGTAGTGTTAGAATCAGCATCCGCCTCTCACGCTTCTCAAATGTATTTAATGGAAACGCAGCGTTAAACGACATTACTTCATATTCATTAACTAACTGCCGTCTTTTATACCAAACTTACGCTGACGATGGAACGGACGCTCCTATGGTGTGCCGAACAAAAGCAAATTTAAAACAGAATGTAAATGGTGATGCTATTACTCTCGCCGCCCGATTACCTATTCGTGCTAATTCTATGACTGCCTCATTCTACCCGACTGCTGATATTAATGACGCTTTAAAGAATACTCTTGCCTTACCTGAACCTCCAGGAGTTAATCGTTTAGAATTTAGTTTTAATGATAGCACGAATAGTTTTATCTCATATGAATTAAGGGATAGGAATACTATTTTACAAAGAGCAGTTCAGTCGCTTAATGACTTTGATGAAACTAATGATATTCGTTTAGATTTAATTAAAGCGGGGGACGCCTATATGATAGGATTAGGTTGGGATGAATTTATTGATTTATCACGACAGAAATTTTCACTATTATTAAATTCTACAATCGGGTCGGCAGGGGTTAATTATACTTTATTTTCATATTTTCATGGAATATTACAGATAGGTTAATTAATTTTTTAATTTAAATTAGTGGTTAGTTTTTTTATATGAATTCATTATATAAAAGAATGGCATTCTATAATAGCGGAGTTAAAACTAATATCTATGACCCAGTAATGACACTCAGCAATAACAGAGTAGAATGGAACTTACCCGCAGATTCTATGTATCTATCAAGTCTTCGTATTCATAATATCGGTGCTTTTGCGACTGGTGGGGCGGCAGCGTGGAATAAGAAAGGCGGTATTTTTTCATACATTAGAAATATAACATTATACGACGGCGGTGTTATTTTAGACCAGTTGCGTTTTGTCGGTGAATATATGAGTTTTAAAAATTACAACAGAGCAAATAGAAATAATGTTGGAATGGAAATTGTTAAGAAAGGACATCAACAGGGTTTTATTTTAAATAACGAAGATAACGGAACTTTAGACCAAGCATATACCGCTGCCCCTATTAGAACTACTGACGCCACAACGAGTAGATATTGTATTGACTTACGAGAGGTTTTACCTATGTTAAGAAATTCTCAATTTTTACCAGGTCAATTATATAGAAATCTTCGTGTTGTAGTTGAGTTTGATGTTGATTCATTAAAGACACTTCACGACAACACACAAATCGCTACACTCGCTTCTCTTACTGATAGTTTATTAGTTGTTGATGAACTTGTAAATGCCCAAGTCGTCCAACAGGCGATGACCTCTTATGCTGGTGTATCTTTCTCCGCTATAGAATATGATGGTTTTTCTATTAATCCCCCCTCCCCAGCGTTAGCAGCAGGAGGAACAGACACCGCCACCACCTCTACAACTCTTCATGGTTTTCACGGAAAATTCGTCAATCGTCTTTTAATGTATGTCGCTCCTACAACTGCTCTCGCCGCCGTCGGTGTTGCTGGAGGCACAGGAGTCTTAACTTCATATGGTAAATTTAGGGCGGCACGACTTAATGGTGAAAGTATCCAGGTTAGATTAAATGGTTCTAATATGTTTGCTCCGCCCCTTGCGTCCTCCGCTCAAAAACTTGCTCTCCTTCACGATACTTGGGGAATATGCGACCACGCTCCTATGTCTCACGAGTTAGGTGTATTCTCTTTACGACAGAAGGCGTCGGGTCTTGCGAGTGATAACTATGTTGCGGATATGGTTAATGCTAATTCATATTTAGGTATGTTTATACGAGACCGAGTAGAAACCCTCCAGTTAGATATTACACAGACCCAATTTATCCCCGTCGGTTCAGCAAATCCACAAGTTATTGATAATGCTATAGGTAATAATCAGGATATTTTACTTGGGGGACAGACACAGCAAGTCAATATATTCGGTGAAGTTCGTAAGTCTATCTTGGTTCAGGGTGATAACTATAGAGTTATTTATAATTGAGTAAAAGTAGTATTCGCATTCCTCCTCAGTTAATTTGTCTATGTCATCAGCGGTAAGCATATCCCACTCCTCTTGTGTAGTAAAAGTATCGGTCGTAGAAAAAGGCATCTTTTCGTCATCGCTTATTTTATAATTAATAAATCAAATTTTAATCGTCTCTATAAACAACTATAGATGAATAATATTATGAAAATATTTCGTGAAGAAATAAAAAACATATATAATAAATGCCTTATGGAATGAAAAAAGTAAAAGGTGGTTATAAAGTAAAGAATAAAAGGTCTGGTCGTGTCATGGCAAAGAAGACAACTAAAACAAAAGCAAAAAAACAAATAGGACTTTTAAATAGAGTAGATAAAAAGAAAAGGAGAAAGAGAAAATATTAAAAATCTTATAATATATTAATATAAATGAGTATTAGTATATTAGAAGCAAGGCAAACAGACACAAACTCCATAGTTAGTAATAATGGTGATTGGGAAACAATCCTTTTAGAGGAGGTTATATTAGAAAATGGAGATACACTAAGTATGACAGAAGCATTTTGCGATACTACAGAAAATCAACCTAATAGTATATTTATTAAGGAAGATATAACACTTAAGATAGATTATGTAATGTATCAAACTCTTGATAGTATTAATATCCCTAATACGGGAGGGACTGTGGATGCGGCGGGAGATGGTTCGGTTATGACTTTTAGTCAAACAAGAATATGGAATGTTAATGGGATAATCACAAAAGGATGTTCTCCCTCACCTCTATGTAAATGGGCGACTCCTATTAACACATCAGCATCTCGTATAGATGGTTTCACTATAATGTATGTTGATGTTAGCAAGAAAATGTTAGGGGGCATACCCCTTATTTTAGAATATACTGACCTGACAGGACGAGTGGTGAGACAAACAATACAATTCCCTGAAAGACCAGCAAATCAAAATATTTTAGATATAACCTATAATGCTATTGTAGTTGTTTTAGATGAATTTAAAAAGACTGAGGGATTAAGTTTAGGAGACGGGTTTTTGGTTGATAATCGTGGGACTATTAGGATTCTTAATCCCGAAGATGCGAAGGCGGGTAATTTTATTTTTGTAGAGGCACTTTTAGTCCCCGCCGACCACCAAACTTTAGTCCCTTATATACAAACTTGGGAGTATAATTTACCAGCAGGACGCTATCACCCTAAAGACCTTGCTACTATATTAACACGAGCAACTCAAGAAATAGGAAATGATAAATGTGAGAGAGCGGAAGAACCCGACCCCGCTAACGCAAGTGAAGCATTTACATCTCGTATTGCTAAAGGTTATGAACCTAATACAGGAGGGAGTAGTCTGGATGGACAACCATTTTACACAGACCAAAGATATTTTGAGATGATTGGACCAGCGAGAAATGCGTCCAGCGTGACGGGGACTAACCAAATAATATTAGGAGCAGGATTATATAATAAGTTTGCTTTTGTATTTAATGAGAGTCAAATGCCTTATGTTTTGCCGACAGAACAGGAATTAACAAGACAAGTTTTCTCCTATAAAAATGAAGCAATAAAAAGCGACCCAGTAGGAGGAACTGACCCTCAATCACAAGACATTAATACTCCCAAAATGATGAGATTAATAGGTAGTAGTGAGGCGATAGGTTTTTCATTTGACGAAGACGCAAATCGCTTCCAGATTGATTTTCTACATTCTCCATATTATAGAACGGCGGGAGACGCAACAGGAGAAATAGGCACTTATGCTAATTACCATGTTATTGCCGACCAAATCACTAACCCATCCACGGGAGGTGTTTTACAACCCGTTAGTGATTATGCCTTTGATACTGGGGGTAGTATTGGTGGTGTCCTATTAACGGCATTACAACCAACTTCTTTTTGGAAACAATTAGGATTTGACCTGAGAGAATTAACTTGTGTTCTATCTACTGAATCAACTGCTATGCCATCAGTTGCGGGGACTTACGCATGGAGCAATAATACCCATTTAGAACCAGGGCGTAAAAGTCAATTCCAAAATTGTGGGCAACCCGATTTTGATGCCGCCCTGAACGACATAGATTATACACCACATCTGCCTTATATTGTATGTCCTTATTCATTTAATAATAGGTCAATACAAGGAGGGGGTAGTATGAGAAATTATTTTTATGGTAGAAAAATGACTGCTGCCTATATAGAGAAAAGTGATATTATAACATTTAATACTTCATCCGCAAACCCCCCACCTGATAGAGCGGGTTATATTTGGTCCAACGCCGCATTCCCAGGGTTTTGGGCGGGGACATACGACAACTCCACATTCGCTCAAAGAATAGAGATGACGGGATATATCGCACCTACAGAAAACACCTCAACCTCTACTACTCTTATACAAGCAAAAGATTTCGCATTAGGGACTGAATTATCTTCGGCATATTATTTGGTAGAAATAGGGGGTATATTTAAAAATAGATTTATTGGTTCTTCTACTTATAGTAGATTTATAACAGGCATATTAAATAGGTATTATTCGTCAGGTCAATTCACAAGTGGTAGCACACCTTTTACTTATACTCATATGGGTAATGAACCATTAATTTTAAAATCTTTAAAAGTAAGAATATTAAATCCTGATGGAACACTTGCTAATGCTATTGGGAGTGATAATAGTATAATTTTAACTATAACAAAGAGCAATAAAAATCTCGCAAGAAGTAATATCCCCATATTAGACCAGTTTTCTACTAAACAGGCAATAGAGGGTGTAAAACAACTCCAACAACAAATCGGTTAATAAATTATTTTAAAATTTATAGTAAATATTTTTTATTTCATCTATATATACTTATGAGATGGTTTTGGTATATGTTAGGGTATGAGAGCGATGAGAAAAAGACACGCAAAATTAAAGAAAAAAGAGTTTTAGACTTTCACTTCTCCAGAGCAGAAGACTACTTTAATAAGAAAGATAGTCGGGAAGCAAAAAAAATAATAGGAGGCAAAGTGAAATGGGACGAACTCTCGCAGAAACAAAAAGAACAACAAAAAGGTTGGTCTAAGGATTACGCAAGTGTAGTCGCACCTCCCCTTCCTGACCGAAAAGAAAAAGAATAAGTATCATTAGTGAAATATAAATTAATATTTTATGTTTTAAATTTTTAACGCATAATATATAAATGGATAAAGAAAGCGACCTATTTATTAAACCTAAAAAGGTTATTAAAAAAAGAAGAACTAAAGCAGAAACAATAGCACGAGCAAAAGAATTAGGTATTGATACAACACAAAAAAAATTAGGTGAATTAATACGACAGGCAGAACGCACAGCAAAGTTAGGCAAACCTAAACGAGCGAGACGCACAAAAGAACAAATGAAAGGGGTGGCGAAGAAACCTGCTCCCAAGACAACAAGAAAAAGACGAACAAAAGCAGAACTAAAGGCACGAGCAAAAGAATTAGGTATTAATCCTAATGCCGTTAAACTCCCACAAAAGATACGCAACGCCGAACAAAAACTAAAAAGTGGTAAGGAGACACGAAGACGCCTAACTAAGAAAGGAGCGGAACGAGCAAGAGATACTATAAGAAAAGAGAAGAAGTATGATAAAGACTTTAAACCAAGAAGAACTAAAGCACAGATTAAAGAAGCACAGGAAGCGGCGGGTATAGATATGTCTCTATCAGCGAGAGAAAGAATTAAAAAATTACAACAGGTAGAAGGACGAGCAGGAGGCGTGAGAGTCAATACTGATAAAGAATATAGATTAGAAGGTCAAGCGGAAAGGGCGGCACAAGAAAATAGAACAGGGGTATATAGGGGGGGCGGGAGAGAGCGAGGAGGAAGAGGGTATTGGAATAGGGGACGAAGCAGGAGAACCATAGAAAATCCAAGACCCGAAAGACAACCTATACAGGATATTTGTATTAGACGAGTTAAAATTTTAGAAATTACATTAAGAGAAATACCAGGATACGAAGATATATGGTTGCCTAAGATACAAGAAGTATTTGGTAAATCATCTCGGTTTTGGAAAAAATTAGATATATTCGGCATCGCATATAAAGACTATAAATGTTTTTTAGATTACGCTCGGGCGATGAGTAGAGTAGGCAGAAATTATAATAGTGAAAGTGAGATGATGAGGAGGCGGAATGAATATGACTTAGAAACTGGTGCGGGGGCGAGAACATTAGCGAGACAGATAAGGCAGTTTGATGCGGCGGGGGAGGAAGCAATAGAAACATTTTTAACGGACAATAACTACGGGTCTAAAGACGATTATATTGCGAGATTGAGGAGAAGCATATTAAGAGGTTATGAAGGGGCAAGTGTTGGAAATAGTGAGACACCCTTCGCTGCTGGGAAGTTGTCATTAGAAGAATGGGAAAAGAGTGATGGGTCAAGATTACCATTAAATACTATTGGAGGTGAATATACTTCTGCTCCAGGATTACGAAATTTTGTAAAGGACGGAGATATAATAGTTAATTATTATTCAGGTTTAGGATTCGTGTCAGGGGGGAGAACAAGGAGGTCTTCTTATTATTCTCAGCGGAGCGAGGATATTGTAGTAGAAGGGGACTTAATTATTGACCTTGTCGGTGGATTTTTGGGTATGGAATACAGAGACTCAATAGCAGGAGAAAAGAAAAGAGTATCACAACTGCCTTTACACTATGACGCCTTAACGATAGGACAACCCCTTACAAAGGAGATAATAGTAGGTAAGGGGACTGAAAGATTTACGAGTGCTAAAGGTGCTTTAATGGTGGATTTATTAAATGCTTGGAGTGCTTTTAAACAAGTAGATTGGAAACTTGTGCCGAAAGCGTTAATGAAAAAAATAGAAGGTGAATATTTAACAAGTAAGAAAGAAGCAGGAAAACCAAGAAAGAAACTAACAAAAGAAGAAGCAATAGAAAGATTACGAGCAAGTGAAGTCATGACTATAAAAACAACAACAAGAGAAAAAATTACTACAAAAAAGTTTTTAAATCCTTTCACTAATACAAAAGAAACAGAGGCATATATATACCTCCCTAAAGACGATTTAAATAGTTTTGATGACGGGGTCAGTAAGGTGTATGACGCTATGGATAATTTATTAGGAGGACTGACGGGAGTCTCACGAGACGCCCCAACAATAGACCCTAATTATATGTCATTTACACAACGAGAAAATATGATTAGAACCCTCCCAGGTTATAGATTTTGGTTAAACGATGATTTGGATGATGATGAAGAGAGAGGACAAGTCATGGAGTTTCTAAACGCTCGGGAGTTGGAGGAGGACGGGCAACCGACGACATATCTGGTCGCACCACCAAATTTGGAAAGAGTAGCAGTTCTTCAGGGAGAAGACAAAAATCCTATTTGGATATATAAGCGGAAAATACAGAGAAAAACAATACGGGGAGTGGAGGATTGGGGAGGAATAAATAGAAAACTAACACACCACCCTTGGTCTCAAGTTGATGGTTTTTATAACCAAGATTTAGGAATGAGTGTGAATGTAGGGAAGAGTAATCGCCCCCCTGATTTATATTTTGCTTATATGGCGTTTAAAGGGGTGAAGGACGGAACAAATGTAGATTTTACAAAACCTTTGGGTCTTGTTAGACCTAAACTTAGAGGTAATGGAACGCAACGCAGACAAGGAGCAATAAGTAGTAGAGGAGCGAGTAAAACTAAGAATGCGGAGTATTTAGATATATATGAATTTGTGCCTATGGATGCTTTACGCCCACAATTTTATAAACAGAAGGAATTAGTATTTAATGAAGAGCAGAAAAGTTTTGATTCTGATGAGAGGCGGACTGGTAAAATTGACCCAGCAAAAGGTAGATGGATGTTAGAGGCACTTCTGCCTGAACCCGTCAAACCCTTCTACTTCACCGAACCACGGGGCGGCGAAAGCGACGAAGACTATATGAAGAAGGTAGCAGCGACTTGGGCGGCGGTAGAACCAGGGTTAGGCAACTTGCCCAATCAACTACCAACATATAAATTTTGGATTAACGAGAACAGCGACGACTCCAGGTGGCAGTTGTTTGGTAAAGTCCAGTATGCGAGAACTACTATGGTTTGGAAAGATTCAGGATTGCCTATGAAGGAGGGATTCACCTATTTTCGTGATAGGTTTTATATATCCGTGTGGGGTGATGATGTGGAAGATGGTGATTTACCTGAAGACCTATTTTTAGAGGAGCGTTAAACCTGCTCTACTTTTTTTTTACCCTTAAGTATAATTTTACCACTATTCTTGCCTTTTAATACTATAGAATTTTTATTATAGTTTTTACTTTTAAAAGGTGCTTGGTCTTGTATGTCTCTAAACAGAATTTTTTGATAGACAGAAGGCGTGTATATATGTGGGTCGTCCTCCTTAGTCTCCTGCTCTCTTGCGTGTATCTCATACCATAATGTCGGGATTTTAAGTATAG
>TARA_R110001592_G_scaffold66438_7_pt1 | contig 10950 bp, 7 predicted proteins | sample TARA_R110001592 | Tara Oceans TARA_R110001592 (sample SAMEA4398387) | marine metagenome | biome: Polar Biome; feature: [SRF] surface water layer (ENVO:00010504); material: water (ENVO:00002006), including particulate matter (ENVO:01000060) such as... | depth 5 m | reverse complement strand
GGCGATGTAAAAAATGGGATACAAAACCCGCGCAACAATAAACACCTGAGCGGCAAGCGCCGACTTGGCTGGATCAACTCCCGCCAAATGTGCAATGATCACCGCTGCCGCAAATACTGGCAGCGCTTCCCAAGCATTTTGCTGCGCGGCGTAGGCGCGCGCACCTGGGCCGTCAAGCTGGGCATATTGCAGGCGGGGATGCTTGTTATCGACTTTACCAAACTGTTTGGCACGAAAATATCCACACACCCACGCCATTACTATGGGAAGCAAACACGCAATAAACACACACCAGAACGCAACTGTCATATTCTATTTTTTCCTAGTATTTTATTATTAGTACTTCTCGATTTTATATTGTCAAAGCCGTCACATTCTAATGCTGACGACCGTGCCGACATTATAAGCTGACACCCCGCGCTGCGGTAGCCAAAACCCTGGGACTTCGGCATTCGCATCGCAAGTCCTTACTTTATTGCGCGCGCAACGCTCACTTCAGGAATTTCGCTAGCAAAAGTACTGAACAAATAATCACGAGCCTCTTGGCGACGCAACTCACTCAAGGCAAATTGTGACTCAAAGAACGGGAACACCGCCAGCGTAGTTAACCATTGCTGACGCACAGGGTTCATTGCCGGCGGCAGCGGATCGGTAGTACACAGCGCCGTCTGCGGCACTAACAAAATACCTTCTTCAGGCTCACCCAACTCGCTGGCCCAGTTTTCGTCAGCGGTTTTTTCTAGACCGCGCGTCAACATGCCACAGCCCAATGAATCCGCATTCTCAAACCATCTCAAATACCGACCCGGCGCGGCAAAGCCGGTATGAGAGGCGTTATTCATAGTCACTACAACAGCGCCTTTCACGTTGGGGAGAATAGTTGCCGCATTAGTTTGATAGTCAATCATGGCGTCTATAGGCGACGCAATCATCATGAAAGGAACATCTCTAGAATCATAGAAGGCCGGTCCAAACATAAAGGCCGGACCCGCAATCGATACCGCTGCAGATATGCGCAAATCAGCGCTGCGAGGATGGAAGGTCGCCAAGGTCGACGTCATACCACCCAAAGATAAACCCATCACTCCAATATGCCTGTCATCGATACGCTCATAAAACTGATTGCCCGAATCCGCATTCCATGACACAAACTGATCGATTAAAAAGCTAACATCGCCGGGCTGACTAACAACATCTTTTACCAATGGCCCACCAGGCGCGCTCATCGTAGTAAGCGGGTAATCCATCGCCGCAACAATATAACCGTGACTAGCAAAGTGCTCAGCGAGATAGCTGCCCCCGGTGCGCGACGACATAAAACCATGGCTATAAATAAGCAAAGGCGCCGCAGCAAGCAAGTCCTCGGGATACCAAATTCGTGTTTGCAACTGACGCTCACTACTCCCGAGGTACTCGCCGTTTTTCTGGGTGGGACGAGTATCATCGACCAGGTCTACATCGAAATAGCTGACGTCGTAAATGCCTTTTTCTAGCCAACGACTACCCTGGGTATCCGCCGACAAGGGCTGGGGCAAATTGCCAAACTGAAGGTATGCACCGGAAGCAAGCAGCAACAACAGCAGGGATAATAAGATTTTTTTAAACATAGCGCTCTCGTAACCAGATCAATTCCAAGCCCTAAGTTATCAAGCCTGCCAACAGGACTCCACAATAAAGCCCTAATCAACTTATAAATAGTGAAATTAATACCTTAGGGCCAACAACAGTGTATTTAGCGTCGCCAATGCTGAGGAAGCAGCAGGATAGTGAGTCGTGTCAATGGACGTATCAGACAAAGAAGAATAAAGGCCGATTACTTCAAGCAGCTCGACCAAACCTCATCCCGCCCACATAGAACAAAGCCCCTATCAAGGGGCTTAAGAAGGGCCTTAAAATACCGTACAAAGGGAGCTAGTGTTCTACAAAAGCACGTTCAATCACAAAATGCCCATACTGACCGCCACGTGTTTCTTGAAAGCCAACCGCATTAAGCAGACCGCAAGTATCTTTGAGCATGCTAGGGCTGCCGCAAATCATAAACCGATCATCGTCGATATTTAGCGCCGGCAAACCCACATCTCGCATCAACTTACCGCTGCGAATTAAATCGGTCAAACGCCCCTGATTTTCGGACTTCTCACGTGTGACCGTGGGGTAGTAGACCAGCTTGTCGCGAACTATATCGCCAAAATATTCATGTTGCGGCAAGTGATTGCGAATGAAATCTTGGTAAGCCAACTCACTCTCATAACGGACCCCGTGTACCAGCACTATTTTCTCAAACTTTTCATACACTTCTGGGTCTTTAATAATACTCATAAAAGGCGCCAAACCGGTGCCAGTGCTGAGAAGGTATAAATTCTTACCAGGCAATAAATTGTCTGCCACCAAGGTGCCAGTCGGCTTACGACTGATTAAAATCTCATCACCCACCTTGATCTGCTGTAACTTTGACGTCAGCGGACCATTGGCTACTTTAATGCTGAAGAACTCAAGCTCCTCCTCATAATTTGCGCTCACAATACTATAGGCCCGCATCAAGGGACGATCGCCCTGCTTTAAGCCAATCATGGTGAAATGGCCGTTTTCAAACCGGAACGATGGATCACGGCTAGTCTTAAAGCTAAACAAAGTGTCATTCCAGTGATGTACGCTGGTCACTCGCTCAGAAACTATATTACTCATTGCAAACCTCTCCTCAGTATTAGCGCCATGTCCAGGCGCTATCCCCTCTTGCTTGCCAACACTGTAAGGGAAAGCTATGCTATCGGCAAAACGACTTATAATGATTTTTAATATCGGTTTTACGAATATGCACTATACACTACGCCAACTCGAAGTTTTCCTAGCCGCGGCCCACACCGAGAACATAACCCGGGCGGCAGAACAGCTCTCTATGTCCCAGTCGGCAGCCTCTAGCGCCCTCAAAGATCTTGAGCAGCAATTTTCAATACAGCTGTTTGACCGCATTGGTAAACGTCTACAAATTAATGAATTAGGTCGCGCGCTGCGCCCCCAGGCAGAGGCGCTCCTAGATCAAGCACTCGCGCTGGAACAGGGTTTCCGCCGCCACGATCAGGTGGGGGAGCTCAAGGTGGGCGCCACGCTGACCATTGGCAATTATCTGGCGGTCGATATCATGGCCGAATTTATAAACCGCTACCCCGCAGCCAAAGTAAAACTCAATGTCGCCAACACCGCGGTCATCAGTCAACAGGTTTTAAACTTTGACTTGGATATCGGTCTGATCGAAGGCGAATTGCACCACCCAGATTTAGAAGTGACACGCTGGCGAGAAGATGAGCTGCAAATCTTCTGCAGCCCCCGCCACCCTCTGGCCAGCAAACAAAATCTCACTGATGCAGATTTACTCTCTGCCCAGTGGATTTTACGAGAGGGAGGCTCCGGCACCCGTCAAGCCTTTGACCGCGCCATTCATGAGCTATTGCCAGAACTGAATATTCGCCTCGAGTTGCAACACACCGAAGCAATTAAACGCGCGGTCGAAACCGGACTAGGTATCGGCTGCCTGTCGACCTTGTCGCTGCAGACTGCCTTCGACAGCGGACGCTTAGTGCCGCTCACCGCTGCCAATCGCGATTTCAAACGCCACTTTTACTTTATTTTGCACCGTCAAAAATACCGCAGCGAAGGAATCCTACGCTGGCTAGAACTGTGCAAAAACAGCTAAGCATCAACAAGCTCAATGCGCATGCAAAGTAGCTGCGTCCGGAGAAGACATAGAGTGACGCAAGACACTCTGATTTAACGTCCGCACATCGGGGCTGAACACCATTTGTCGCGACGGCCCGGCTAAAGCGGCGACCTCACCATCAGACAGTGCGCGCCCCGAAAAAAGAAGCGCATTAAGATAGCCAGGCTCCGTTTCAAAGCTATTATCCGAAAACAATATTGCGAACTCATCTAGCGCCCAGCGCCGTCCTATTTCACCATCGGTTTTTTCGCCGACCAGTTCACCGTCGATAAACACCTTAAATGTGCCACCCGCACCATCACTAGTTGGCGCCGCATAAAAAACCAAGGCCAGGCGATGCCAGCTATCGGCAGGCAAGCTACCAAAATATCCCGAATCAGATGTCGCCACCCCCACACCACCGGCAATAGCCCGCTCAACAAAAATGTCGGCGTCATCGCTATTATTTAACGAGGTCTGCAATAGCGCGCGCCACCGGTTGTCGCTGGCCTGCGGCCAATACAAATCCATGACTACCGTATAGTCAGAAACCAAACCAAGTTCAGCAAACGCGCCGTTGGCGGCGCCATTGTGGCGCAACACTAAGCCCTCATCTGGGCGGTAATCACCAAACGCCAAAACCCCTGAGGCGCCATCTGGAAGATCGCTAATACCAACATCCGTCGTGCTAAGGAATCGAGTCACTGCGGCACTGCCACCGCTTGCACCAGGGTCATAAAAAGATAATTGCGCCGGCCCAAAATCCGCGGCAAATGGCTGCGTCGAATCATCAAACTGCCACACCGTGGTTTGCGTTTTCGGAATACAGGCAATGAGGGCCTTGTCAGTGTCCAGATGTAAGCACTGACTCGTTCGATATCGCGCATACTGATCTAATGCAAACCAACTCTCAGACAATAGTGCCGCGCTGACATTAGACTGCTCATTAAACGTCTGCGGGAAAAACAGGGGTAAATTAAGCGCCGGGCCTTTTTGCAACGCCACGGTATAGGTTTTACCAGCCAGGAGTGGACTCGGTAATTTTGCAAACCACGCCGGCTGCTCTACTGCCATTCCCTCTAACTGCACGCCACTCACCGCAACACCATACATGGCATTAAATCCCGGTGTATTCGAAGGCTGACGTTCAACTTGGTAACTATTGATAAAATCTTCCTGACTCAAGCTGCCCGGCAACCATAGCGCCGTAACCTGAGCGGGATCTAATAATGCAGCATTGACGCCGTGAACATGCATCGCTGCTTCTGCAGCAATTCGCGCAATACCCAGTTGATCAGGATAATTTTCAGACACTGCTATTTCAGTCTCAGCATCCGGCGCATAAAGCCCCATGATCTCGTCAATGGTCGCCGCAGTATTCGCATCGACGCTTAAAACATCGGCAGTGGCGTATGTCTTGTAATCGACATCTGTAACGACCTTATCGCTAAGTCGAAATACTAACTTTAGGTCTGTATAGCCTTTGCCATAAAACTCCGGCTGAATAACTAGGGTTCCATTATCAAGTGTTTCGAAATTCTCACCGCCATGAGTATGGCCACCCAGGACCAAGTCTACGCCACTGACTTTTGCGGCGAGATCTTCATCCGGCCCGCGCCCCATATGGCTCAACATAACCATGTAGTCCACATCGCCGCGATATTGATCAACAATAGATTGAGCTACCGCCTGCCAAGACCAGTTCATAGAGAAGTCGGCAATAAAATCGGGGATTGGCGCCGCCTCTATCGGCTCGTCCAATTCATTCCAGGGCACTGACGTCATGCCGAAAACACCAATCGTGATACAACCAACATTCAGCGTCGCAAAATCAACTGCCGCAAATTCGCCACTGCTGCCGGTGTACCAAGTATTACTCGCCAACACCACCGCGCTGTCATCCTGCGAGTATTCGAGCAGCTGCTCGGGCCCCCAGGCATAGTCATGATTACCCACCACGCGGACGTCAAATTCCATCGCCCTGGTCGCGGCAATAGTAGCCGAACCCGAAGAGAGCAGCTCAGCAACGGTGCCCTTTTCAAAATCATCGCCGCCATTGGTAAATACGGTATAGGGCTCTTCCCCTGCGGCTTGGAGATGCGCCGCTTTAAGTCGACTGTAAAGCTGCTCCCGATAGCCAAAACGGGAGTGTAAATCGGCGACATGAATAAATCGCACCGATTGCTCTACCTTATTCGCGACACATTCAGGACCAATGGTTTTATCTGCCACGCGCGATTCACGGCGCAAAACCGCATACTGACCAAATTCACTTATTGATGCGCTTACTGCGCGGCCGACACGCGAAGAAGATGCATTAGCCTGCCACTGCTGACCGACCAACTTAGCTATATAAAATGAATCGCTGGCCGCAATCGCGCCTGAAATAGGCAGGGTTATGGTTGCCAGTTTAGAAAACCTTAAATCGCTTGGAGAAAACTCAAACACCAAGGAAGCGAGTTTATCCGCATTAGGAAAGCCCGTGCTTTCAGAGACAGATATGCTGTATGGCGTGTCTTCGCTAACGGCGTCGCTGGGAACACTCAAGCGGCCGCTCTGCTCAGCAAAGCTCACCTCTAGGCCAGTCACCGCTGATATAAACTCGCCACCGGCGAGCGGGTCATCTGGCAAGCCGCCAGAACTACTATGGCCGCAGCCGGCCAGTCCGAGTAAAACAGTAAGCAGGACGAATAAAATGATTTTCACTCGTTTGAATCTCCCTGTGGTAGCAAGCATCTTTGCTGTCGCTCACGATTAGCTTAGCTGTGCTCACAAATAATCCCTATTGCTCAAGGAATTTACACTGACACCTTACTAGCGCTAGGTTTTGGCACGATCCACCATGCGGCAGCGGCGGCGACAAACATCGTAACTGTCATTGGCCACATTTTGTCACTTAAAAATAAAGTAGACACACCACTGATAAGCCCACCAATGAGATACTGCGCACTGCCGAGCAAGGCCGACGCAATACCACTGTGTTTGGGGAAAAATTGCAGAGCGCTAGCCTGCGAGTTACCCATTACACCGCCGAGAGCACCAATACTCAGCATGATCAAAGGCACAACTACCCACAAGGCGGGCGTAAAGTCGCTGATCAATAATAATCCCGCCGTGCCCGCGCATTGCAACATCATCGCCTTAGGCAAAATTCGCGGCGCCGGAATGGTATTTAATAAATAATTGTTGATCCTGTTTGCGACACCCAATGTCACCACATTGGCAGCGAACAACATCGCAAATTGGGTTTCAGTGGCACCATATTGGTGAATATATACCAGCGCCGCATTCGCTAAAAAGGTCACCATAACGCTGAAAGCTAAAGCCTGAGAAAATAAGTAGCGCATCGCCGTCGTATTACTCAAAACAAAGCGGTAGCGCGTCAACAAGCCATCTTTAGCCAGCGTATCATCCGCCGCTGATAACTTAGGCGCGCCGCGTATAAAAATGGCGCCCATAAGGCACACCAACGCCGCGTACGCTGCCAGCACTACAAATATCATACGCCAGCCGCTCACGCTGTATAGAAATGTACCTATGCTTGGGGCGATGGCCGGCGCGATAATAGTAATCAGCATGATTTGTGAGAATAGCTTGGCGGTAGCCTGACCTTCGGTATGATCGCGAATAATCGCCGGTACCACTACGGCAGCAAAACCACCCCCTAAAGCCTGCACAAAGCGTGCGACCCAAAACACCTCAAGGGAATCTGTATACGCTATCAGCAAACTCGCCAGCGCAAAAATAACCAGACCAATAAATAGCACCGGCCGCCGCCCAATATAGTCGCTGATTGGGCCACCAAAGAACTGACCGAAGCTTAAACCCAAAATATACAAACTGACCGTGATTGCGACGTCTTGCACAGGCACCGCCAATTCTCCCGCTATCGCAGGGATCGTCGGCAGGTACATATCGATAGCCAATGGCGATAGCGCAAAAATAAGCGCCAAGGAAATTATTAGTCGCATCGGCGGCAGAGAGGGTGTCATAAAGTTTCCATATTAATATTATTAGAAAGACAAAATTTCAATGTTAGATAGCATCTGCCTATCCACTAAAACCAACATCTGTGATTCGCTCACAGGCATAGACTCATTGAGAGGCGATCCATGAACAGCAACGGCAGCAGTGTTCAAACTGCACAGCCAGCACCGAGCTTGGCCGCCGTGTATTAGTGGGGCTCTGCACGGAAAGGAAGTAATGAATTGAACACATCGTCGGCGCGATAGCCTAATGACACCCTGCTCGGCGGCGCTATTTAAGCGCCATACAGTAGATACCATTAGACCACGGTTTGAAAATAAATACGTTTACATAAATATCAGTAACGGCCTTGATAAGCTAAGAGCGGCTTAGAAGGTCCAGCGTAAGCGCCAAAAAAAATCAGCTTCTAAAGCATCAAGACGCGCTTTATCGACCACATCATCCAGCAGTGGCGTCGCCGCCACGAACTCGGTTTCAAAGCCATAAGCCAGTGTGGCACTCAAACGCACACCGACATCCGCCAAGGCCTGCGCCGACGCCAATTCACCAGACACGGCATTAAAGCTGGTCGCACCGTACTCGGCGAAAAGGGATGCTTCCAAGGGCATTCCCCAAACCCGGTGTTTGGCGGTTATGCTCGTTTGCACAAAATAGCCATTATCGCCAATCAATACCCCCGGCAAATACGCGCTAAGACTGTTCATACCCCCCAAGACATATTGCTGTTGCTGCGGCAGCTGGGTGTCATCTGCAAACTGACCATCTAGATTGACGGCTAATTCGTAATGCGGGGCCAAGGCAAATTTATAGCCCAGCTTTGGGCGCAGCATGAAAAATTCTGCCGATCGCTGGCCTACCCCAACCCCATCGCTGCTATCACTTTCTAAGCTACCGCCATCACCAAAACCTGCCCTGACTGATAACTGTGCTTTAAAGTAAGAGGGCGCATCTGCCAGTGCACCCCGAACTGAATACTTAGCGCCTAACTCGATGGTTTGATATGACTCATCTAGCAAGGGCTGGGATTGCACGTCAGATTGAATCTCGGAATTAACATACTCAAGACGCTCAAACACCGACCAGCGCCGAACGGGATTGCTATACAACACCTGCTCACCAGACAGGGTGACAATGTCGATTTCAGCATCAAGATTTACCACCGTCCCGCCGGCAGCAGGCGTGCAAGCAATTAATGGTGGCAAGCAAAAGCCAAGCCCACCACCCCCGGTAGTCGCTACCCTTGGCTGACGTTGGTATTGAATACGTGTGGCATCTACACCATACAAACCAAAGGTGAACGGGTGCTCAATACTAATATCAAGCTGTTCATAGCCTTCGCCGTCACCCGCCTCACCCAAATCTTCGAATATAGTTTTATAAGCTAAGCTCGCTTCGGTGCCGCTATCAAAGCGATGCCGCAGGCCAGCCAAACCAAAGTAACGGCCAAGAAAACGGCTGCCCTTATTGTTCATTTCCAGCACCACATCAGTGGCGTCGACATCCTCAACTGGCACTTCACGAAAATCGAGAATGACCTGATTATCGTAGTGCTGCTCATACGCAATGCTATACGCTAGGCCAGCTCGCTGCGCCTGTAAATCCGCCAGAACGCGAGCGCGATCAAATTCGGCCAAACTTAAATCGGGGTCGCCAATAAGCCCGTCGAAGTGCGCTGTAATCGCCGCATTGCCGCGCATCCCTTTTACCGTGGACTGGTTCACTAAAACGGTAACGGTGTCATCAACACGAAAGTAACTGACACTCACCAGCAAATAACCCGCATTGTAATAACGTCGCGTTAATGCCGTGATCGCCGCAGAGGGCGTTTCTGCCGCCGCTAATATCGCTGTAATCTGAGCCGGAGATAAATATTTATTACCCACAACGCGCATTGTAATGCCGGCCACAACTGCGGTGATCGCTTCGGCATTAGTCTGGGCTGCGGCCTCAATCTGAGTATGGGTCGCCAATTGCGGCGGCATGACGGGAGGCAGATCAATTGCCATTCATATTCTCCTAATACATTTAGACTGCGACGCGACAGAACGCGCCACATCATGATTCGCTATTATTGGTCGCGCTCTACTATTTTTAATTCTACTCGGCGATTCTTAGCACGCCCTTCTGCGCTGGTGTTTTCGGCTCTTGGCGAGTTTTCACCGTAGCCTTTGACCTGCAGGCGCGATCGCTCAATGCCGAGACTGTATAAATAATCACGGACAGCCATCGCCCGCGCCGCCGACAAACGCAAATTATAATCTGCGTTACCGACATTATCGGTAAAGCCGCCGACCTCAATAAGATTCGCCGACGACTGTCGAATCACCTCGGCAACATTGCGAAGAACTTGCTGCGCCATCACGCTTAACTCTTGGCTGTCGTTGGCAAAATAAACCCCCTCTAGCGCCACTCCGCGGGGACCGTCGAGATAACATCCGTTGCCGAGCACTTTGATCCCTGCCGGGGTTTTTAAACACTGGTCATCTTGATCACAAACACCATCGCCATCGCCATCACTGCAGCGATATGCTTTGGTCTGAATTTGTCCCACCACAAATACTGGGTCTAGGTTAACAAGGGGAACTAAAGCCGGCTGATCGTCCGCAGGTGCAGGCGCAAAGATCACTGCCACAACATTACTCACCACGGACAGAACCGGCGCATCCATGGCCAATAAGTTACTGCTTTCCTGTGCCGACATGCTCAAGTCCGTTGCCGCGCCATCACCGCCAAGGACGCCGTCAACCACACCGTCTAAGGTCGTAATCGTATCGTCCAGCTCAATTCCCACCGCTGTCGTCACCGGTGTCACAATGGCAAGAATACCGGTTTGAGTCAGTACGTCTCGCAACAAACCAGCGTGAGCCGGCCCGCCAAAAAGCAGCACGGCTAAGAATAATGCGGTTATATATGAGTAATTTGTTTTATGTTCCATCATCTAGACAACTCGACCCCTGAACGCCGCCTCACCTCCGTGATACAGCGTGTAAATTAACGAGGGCCCGATCACACTATTTGATATTAGTATGAGCAGGCCCCGCACAGATTAAATCGTATTTATTACAGCAGCGCATGATGTTTATTCGCGATGACGCCCCTTTTCACGCTAGGGCGTCTTTCAGGAAGGTGTTTTGTGACCATAATCACAAAATAACCCGCTATGCCAGCTCATGTTTTGCAATCACCGACGCTTTCGCCTGCTCAAATTCCATATCGCTCAGGGCACCAGACTTATGCATAGTGTCCAGTCCCTGAAGCGCATCCACCAG
>TARA_R110001592_G_scaffold7591_1_pt1 | contig 10954 bp, 11 predicted proteins | sample TARA_R110001592 | Tara Oceans TARA_R110001592 (sample SAMEA4398387) | marine metagenome | biome: Polar Biome; feature: [SRF] surface water layer (ENVO:00010504); material: water (ENVO:00002006), including particulate matter (ENVO:01000060) such as... | depth 5 m | reverse complement strand
TTTATTAAGCAGACGTCACTCGGTACAACCGAGCGACTGGCTGTAGTAGCTTATAAAATGGTTAAAACCATTGATCCAAACATTCATCCCCATAGCCCACGGTTTAAACCGTGGGCTATGTGCTCTCCCTCTGGTCTTAGCGTCTCGCTGAGACCCCAACTAATATTAAAAAATAGATTGTAATTACCCCGCCCCACTAATCTTCGTTTGTAACGAGGATTTAAGCCCACCACCACTAATTAAAACTAATCAGCTTTGTCTTTTAGTCTTAGCGAGATGATAAGACTTGTGGGGTAATAGCTTAAAAATGGTTAAAACCATTGCTCTAAACATTCATTCTCATAGCCCACGGTTTAATACCTCATCATCAAATTTCCAGTTATCTGGGCATGAAACCACAATCTTGAGTAGAATTCGAAAAAGATTATCAGACCAGAAAAAATAACGCCCACATTAACTTTAGTGAATGTTTAAAAAACTTATGCCAATTACTTTTGTAAGAATTAATGAAAAAAGTAATTCAGGAAATTTTTCGATTTTTTATTTTATTACTAATCACTTTATCAATGAGTCTAGGTTCCTCCAATCAGGCAAGGGCACAACAAATGATAGATTCTTCTCAAATCTATATTCATGCTGAAAAAGTAACTTTCAAATCTCAGTTTATTCAAAAAGCAGCAGCCATTTTTGGCGCAAAAAACATTATTGAGAAAAAAATCAGTAAGAATAAAGTAGATCAAAAGCCTGCCAAGTTATCCAAATCAATAAAAAAGAATTTGGATGTAACTGAAACTACAAAAAAAGGAAGACAGACTTGGGCCTTGAAGCCAAGAAATAAAGCATCTGAAAAGGTTATTCTTTATTTGCATGGCGGAGCATATTATTGGAATATCTCCAAATACAATTGGTCGTTTGCAGAAAGGTTAATGCAGGAAACGAATGCAACTGTAGTAATACCCGATTATCCCTTAGCTCCTGACGCTACATGCAATCAAGTTTATGAATTCGTAGGTGAAATCTATGACGAACTAATCGCAAGACATAGTCCGGAAAATATAATTCTGATGGGAGAATCAGCAGGTGGAGGCTTGGTATTAGGGTTTTCAATGTTTCTGCGCGAAGAGAAAAAGCATCAACCTTCACAATTAATATTACTCGCTCCATGGTTAGATGTATCCATGAGCAATCCAGATATTTTGGCCGTTGATGAAAAGGATAAAATACTAGGAATAAAAGGGCTTCAAATGGCTGGGATAGGATACGCAGGTCAAACGAAACTAGATAATTATAAAGTAAGCCCCATCTATGGTGACCTAGCAGACTTACCACAACTTTCAATTTTTGTCGGAACGCATGATTTACTTTTAGCAGATGCTAGGAAATTAAAAGAGAATGCTAAGACATCTGGTGTTTCTATAAATTACTTTGAGTACCCTAAGATGTTTCATGTCTGGATTCTATTAAATAAATTAAAAGAAGCTCAAGTCGCAACCGCACAAATCATATCACTAATTAATGATTGACACTAAAATAGATGCTAATAATATAAAAGCAGCATTAAAAAAACTGGCTAGACCAAATAAAAATGACACAAAGAATGAATAAATCGAAAGAATTCTGGGATATGGCTTCAAAAAATTATGATAAAACAGAAGAACGTTTTGAATACATTCACACTAAGTCTAGGGAAAAAACTAAAAAATTTCTTAAGAGCGGTAATATTGTTTTGGACTATGGATGCGGTACTGGTACAACATCCTGTGAACTCGCCAATCAAGTCAAAGAGATTCATGCCATAGATATCTCATCAAAAATGATTGAAATTGCAAAAGAGAAAGCATTCTTCAATAAAGTTGAAAATGTAAATTTCGAACAAACGGATATCTTTGATCAACGTTTCGGTAAGGAATCATTTGATACAATTCTAGCTTTCAACATGTTGCACACTGTTCCTACCCCCCAGGTTGTTATGCAGAGAATACATGAATTATTAAAACCTGACGGCTTATTTATATCTATAACCCCTTGCTTACGGGATAAAATGTCTTTTTTAGTTAGAACTCAGATTCTACTTGTTCAGGTATTGTGTAAAATCGGAATAATTCCCATAGCTATCAGAAGACATAAAAGTTCTGAATTAGATAATTTAATGGCAAATGGAAATTTTCATGCCATTCACACAGAAAAGATATTTAAAGGAGCTACCAGTTATTATATGGTGGCAAAGAAGACGGCTGAGATATGAAAAAATTGTCAAAAGATCAGTCACCGAAAGGTATTTGGGTTTGCTCGTTCTGGTCTTAGCGAGGCGCTAAGACTAGTGGGGCGAGTATTCTCAAATACGCTTAAAAACTCGCAAATCATTAAGAGGGTAACCTTACACTCCTTACGGCATATCTTCGCTACTCATCTTTTAGACAGCAGAGTGGACATTCGTTACATTCAAATATTACTTGGTCACAACTCAATCTAAACCACCCAAATATATACACATATAACTCATCAATGATGGAAAAAAATAAAGTCATCTTTAGACAAGATAAAACTGAATATGTAACTTAAGAGTGCACATTAGCATGTACCTAAGGTAATCGCTAACGTGCACTTTTGATAAACTATTGGAAATATATCGTGCACAAAAGTGCGCGTTACAAAACGTTACAAACAATTAAACTCTCCACCATGATACTACAAATGATAAAATTGAAATCCAATCTTCCTGAAGAAGAGTTATTAAAAAGAGCAAAGGAAAGAGAACCTCAGTTTCAAGCTATCCCAGGGCTCCTTCAAAAATACTATGTAAAGACTGATCAATCAGGTGAATATGGAGGAATTTATGTTTGGGATTCTCCAGAATCACTGCAATCCTATCGACAATCTGATTTAGCCAAAAGTATTCCTGAAGCCTATGAGATTAATGAAGCTCCCGTTATTGAAATAATGGATATTATTTTTCAATTAAGAAAATGAAAAAATTAGTGCCTAATAGCAGGACTCAATTGTTACGTGCGTAATTCCGCCCTTGTTGGTGTTCTTCATCAACAAGCCACCTAAGGTTGAAAAAGACGAGCACCATTAGATAATTATCTCTAAAGAATTAACTTTAAAGTGATGGTTATATGGTTGGCTATCGCTCATAAAAGTGAGCCTCAGCCAACGTTATAAAACAACCTTATTTAAAACCCTCTTCATGTCATTTCAATCTGAATTTTCGCAAACAATAAGCGAGGAAGAATTAATTCGTAAGGCACGCAAAAGCTACAATGACGCCATTTCAAGGCGAGATGTAGACGGAATTTCAAAATTCTGGCTGGATGATTATGTAGTCGTCAGAGGAAGTGGTTCAGTTGAATACGGAAAAGAAGCCAACAAAATTAGTTGGAGGAAAATGTTTAAGGAAACCCCACAAATATATTTTGAACGCTTTCCATCAGAGGTTGTAATAAGCAAAAGCCAACCTGACCTGGCTTGGGAAAGTGGGGAATGGAAAGGATTTAATACATACAGCAAAGGCGGTCGCTACAGTGCACAATGGCATAAAAAAGAGGGCGAATGGAAATTGCAGGCGGAACTATTTGTTGCATTAGAGAAGTGAACCAACAATCAGCTTTCAATATTTCTGACCACCTACCCCACTAGCCCACTAATCCTCGTTTGTAACGAGGATTTCCGCACCTCGTTGGTGTTCTTCACCAATCAGCCACCTAGAGGTGAAAAACACGAACACCATTAGATAATTATCTCTAAACGACTAACTTTAAGAGTGAGCGTTAGCCAACGTTGTGCGTAATTAAAAACATGATTGAGTGGGTTTAAAAGAAAAATTAAGAACAATGATCAGTAAATTCAAAATACTGAACAAAGAAGAAATTGAAACCCTTGTTGAAAAGACCATTGTACATGAGTTTAAAAAAGGAACACTGTTGTTAAGAGAAGGGCAAGTTCCAACAAAATGTTTCATGGTAATTGAGGGTTGTGTTAGAGAGTATATAATAAAAGATGGAGAAGAAAAATCAACGGCTTTCTTTATGGAAGGCGACACATTTACACCTTATTCCAATGAAAGTAAACCCTCTAATTATTATTGGGAATGTACAGAAGATTGCATTTTAACTGTTAGTAATAGGAGTTATGAAGAAGAGGTTCGTGCATTACTTCCTCGACTTAACGATGTATTTCAAGAAATTGCCATTCAAAAGATAAACAAATCAAAAGAGGAATGGAATCATTTTGTTACTTCGTCACCGGAAGAAAGGTATCTGAATTTACTTGAAACAAAATCTCACCTCCTAGAGAGGGTCCCCCACCACCAGGTAGCTAGTTACCTGGGAATTAAACCACAATCATTAAGTAGAATTCGTAAAAGAATCTTAGACCAGAAAAAGTAGTCCGCGAATGATCCATGGTTGACTTTCGAAAGCCTTCTTGGTATAATCAAAGATATCCTTTTCATTGATTCGAAAATCTAATCTCCTGAAATTGAGAATAAACAATGCCCATTAACTTAAGTGAATGTGTAAAAAATTCATACCACTTAATTTTGCTGTATAAACATCAGAGTTAAGACAAAGAAGTATGAGAAAAGTTAAGATCTACCGACACAAGCTATCAATATTGTCGGTGTACACTACTATTCTGGTAATTGCTTCCTTAACATTTGCAAGTTGTTCAACACACCATGCGGTTCGATTAAGAAATAAGAATATTAAAGAATCGAGTACTTTTCAATGGAAGGAAATAAAAACAAGTCGAGATAGTGAAGATGAAAAATGGACTATCTATTCCCGAAATATCAAAGGAACCAATTTCTCAGAATATAAGATTGAAGGAGAAATAAAGGCATCATCAAAAGCATGTATTGCAGCCTTTAAGCGGGACATCCATACTCAAACCGCTGATTTGGAAAATAAGAAATATCCAACCTATGAAATCGTCAGTGAGTCAAATGACAGTCTCTTAACCTACGTCATTCACAATGAACCTTTCCCATTGAAAGACACTGAAATGAGTGTCATGTACGTCTTTTCCAATAATGAAGACGGAACCACAGGAGTAACATGGTATGAAGCATGGGGAGAATCTCAAGTACAGCCTTCCAAAAAACTAAGCCGAGTAGAGACGTTCAGAGGCTCTTGGGGTTTTACCCCCACATCTAGTAATGCTACCCAAGCAGTTAACAGCGTACAATTTGACCCGAAAGGAATGCCCTTATGGCTGATTAAACCAATGGTAATCAAGTTTTTAAAAAGCGGATTGAAAAACATTAGAGAGGAAACCACCAAAAAAATATGAAGGCTGTAATTTGCACGAAATATGGACCACCAGAAGTTCTACAAATTCAAGAAGTAGAAAAACCTGTCCCAAAGGATAATGAAGTACTTGTGAAAGTTTACGCTAGCACAGTAAGTGCTGCTGATTATAAAGTGAGGAGCTTCGATCTTCCAACCTCTATTTGGCTCCCAGCTCGATTATTATTGGGGCTTAGAAAGCCTAGAAAATCTATTTTAGGAATGGAATTATCAGGTGTTATTGAATCTATTGGTAAAGATGTAAAGTCATTTAAGGTAGGAGATCAAGTTTTCGCAGCTACCCTACAAACATTTGGGGCTTATGCAGAATACATATGTTTACCTGAAGACGGACCAATTGCTTTAAATCCAATTAATATTAGCTTTAAAGAAGCTGCGGCTATACCTATCGGTGCTCGAACCGCATTTCATTACCTCAAAACAATAGCTCAAGTTAGTATAGGTCAAAAAGTGCTTATTTATGGAGCTTCGGGAAGTGTAGGAACCTATGCTGTACAGTTAGCCAAATATTTTGGCGCAAAAGTTACCGCCATTTGTAGCACGACTAATATGAGTCTGGTAAAAAGCCTAGGTGCTGATGAGGTGATTGATTATACGAGACAGGACTATATTGAACAATTAAAAACGTACGATATCATATTTGTAACCGTAGATAAATTGCCCTTTAGTACTTGTAAAAAAGTCCTGAACTATAAAGGGACTTATTTAAATGTGGGTAGACCCTTAAAAAATCTTGCTATGCTGTGGACCTCCTTAACAAGTAGCAAAAAAATTGTTGTGGGCGAAAACTCTCCAGAGAATTCAGAAGTGCTTAATATTTTGAAGGAAATTGTAGAAGAAGGAAAGCTTAAAGCTGTCATTGATAGAAATTATACATTAAATCAAATAGTAGAAGCCCATAGATATGTCGACAAAGGACATAAAAAAGGAAATGTTACTATCACTTTACATGACGATGAAAGTAACTGACGCACAGTAGTAATTAGAGCAAAGTATTTGATGATAATGAATTTATGAACCGTAATAAATAGAAAATGAAAAAAATAACACTTCTAGTTTTACTTTTAGTTTCAACAAACTGTTTTGCTCAATCCAATACAGAGGTTTTTCTATTGGATATAGTGAAGAGTAATGACAAAACAGAATTGATCAATCTTAAGAATATCTCAAATAATGACGGCTATGATAACCAGCCTTCATTCTATGATAATAATACGGTTCTATTCTCTTCTACAAGAAACAATCAAACTGATATTAAAAGTTATAATATAGATAGAAATGAGAATTCATGGAAAACAAACACTTCTTTCGGTAGCGAGTATTCTCCTTTAAAAATCCCCAATAAAGAAACCGTTTCCGCTGTTCGTTTAGATGAAAACGGATTACAACGATTATATCAATATAATTTTTCAACTGGAACGTCCAAAGCCCTGCTAAAGGATTTGAAGGTAGGTTATCACGTCTGGCACAATGAAGATATCCTTGTTTCATCAGTTTTAGTAAATGACAGAATGGACTTAGTTGTCTCTAATTTAAAAGAAAACACTAATCTGACATTACATAAAAACATAGGGCGTTCATTACATAAAATTCCAAATTCCAATTTAATTGGCTTCATAAGCATCGAGAATAATTCCACGATTATAAAATCCTTAAACCCTATAACTGGCGCTATTAAAAGCATCAAATCGTTACCCATCCTAATTACCGATATATGTTGGTTATCAGAAAACACAATCTTGATTCCTGATGGTAAAATAATTGCCCAATTGAGTACTTTAGATGATAGTATGAGTATTTTACGTGATTTCAAAGAAGATGAAATCAATGGAATTTCTAGAATTTCTATAAGCCCTGACAGCAAGCATTTGGTTCTGGTTTCAGAAGAATCTCCAGTTATTTTGATTCAAAAACAAACTCTTGCATTTAACAATAGGGATTTAGAAAGTTTTGCATCCTATTATTCTGATAATGTAATTGTTCAAAAATTCCCCAATGATACACTGTATGCAGGTAAATCTAAATTAAGATCAAATTATAAAGACATCTTCTCAAACAATCCTGAAGCCAATGTTGAAGTTGTAAAACGAATAAATAAAGGAAATATAGTTATCGATGAAGAACGCATAAAAATAAACGGGAAAGTACTTCATCGGGCTGTATTGTATGAAATGAATAATGGAGAGATAGTTAGTAAGACTTTCTTTCAAGAGAACGAAAAACTACCCGAAGCAGAAGCTATTGTTCAGCAACAATTAGAGGCATTCAATACAAAAAACATTGATGCTTTTGTTAAGACTTTCGATAGTGAAGTAAAAGCCTATGACTTTCCGGATAAGCTTTATGTGCAGGGCGAAAAACAATTACATACAACTTTTAGCGACTTTTTTTCACAAACATCTGATTTACACTGCGAAATCACAAACCGAATAATTATTGGAAGTGTAGTTATTGACGAAGAATACTTGACAGTTAATGGCGACAATTTTAAAGCGATTGCCATCTATGAAATAGAAAATGGTAAGATTTCGAAAATGACTACGGTAAGATGAAGATCTTCTAGTCAGTTTGACATTTACAAAATTAGATGCTTAAACAACTCAGCTAATCTTACGTTGGCAACAACTAAAGAACTCACCATAAATGAAAGAACAAGTCAAAAAGTATTTCAATCGATATGTTGAGTTTAGTGACTCTGAAATAGATGAAATATTTTCAAAATTAAGACAGAAAACATTTCAAAAGAAAGCTTATGTGCTTCGTGAAGGGGGGATTTGCACCGATAGATATTTTATAATAAGTGGTTTAGTTCGTTCTTTTTATATAGACCATAAAGGGAACGAAAAAATAACTCAATTCGCCATTCAAAATTGGTGGGTAACAAGTATGGAAAGTTTTATTAAAAAAACTCCCTCTGCCATATCCATTCAAGCACTTGAGAAAACGGAAATATTGATAATTGACAAAGATGAATTGGAAAAACTCTTTCTCTCTATTCCAAAGCTCGAAAGACTATTCAGAATTATTACTGAAAATATGTTGATTGCTACTCAACGTAAAAACGACATCTATCTACAAATGAAAAGTAAAAATCGATATGATGATTTCATTAACCATTTCCCAGATTTCATCCAAAGAGTTCCGCAATATATGATAGCCTCATACTTAGAAATCACACCTGAATACTTAAGTGAGCTGAGGAAAAGTTAAGAGTTTCATTTCTTAAGATACCTTAATCATTATAGAAAAGAGACACCATAAATTTGCTTCATAAATCATTCAACAATAAAATTATGGAACGAATTACTTATCAGGACATCCCAAATGGAATGTTTGAAAATTTAAGAACTATTGAAGACTCAATTATCAATTCTACATTAGATAGAAAATTGATAGAAACGATAAGGTTAAGAACAGCTCAATTAAATGGGTGTGCCTATTGTGTAGATATGCATTACAAGGAGTTGAAACATTTTGGAGAAACGGAACTACGATTATCTTCATTGTCTGTTTGGGAAGAAGCTCCTTATTTCTCACAGAAAGAGAGGCTTGTATTGGCTTTTTGTGACAGCTTAACAAGACTAAAAAGCAGTCCGATTTCTCAAGAATTATTTGATAATTTGAGTAGCCACTTTTCTAAAGAAGAGATTTGCTACTTAACACTAACCATTTCTCAGAGTAATACTTGGAATAGGCTAATGAAAACTTTTGGGTTTACACCTGGACACTACAAAGTAAGTGAATAATTTCTATTGCCAACACATTTAGACATTCGGGTTTTAGTGGTTAACTCAGACCTCTGTGCTTATTAAAAGTCCACGAAATTTACCTTTTTGTGGGCTTTTTTTAAAAGTAAAACTGTAAATTTTGCTCAGTATTAACCAAAAAGTAAGTGTTTCAAAATCCCTTACCATTCTTACATAAAACGTTATAGCCCATTAAGCAAAACCAATGACATCACTTTTCAAAACAGAAAAAGGTAAGGAAGAAATTTTAAGTTTATATGACCAAAAATTAGATGAACTTAACATTGAATTTGAATACCTAAAGATTGATTCTTCTTTTGGAGAAACTAATGTTATTGCAACTGGACTACCCTCAAATCCACCAATTATATTAGTTCACGGTTCGAATGGCTGTGCTCCAATTGCACTCGAAACATACCCTAATTTAAGTAAGAACTTTAGAGTTTATGCAATTGATGTTTTGGCTCAACCAAACAAGAGTGCTGAAACAAGATTGGACATGAAAGATGATTCTTATGGGAAATGGGTAAATGAAATAGTTGATTCTCTAAAAATTGAAAACGTTATTATGGTTGGTTTTTCTTTTGGAGGATTGGTGATATTAAAAGCTCTCGAGTTTAATGAAAGTAAAATCAAAGAAGTTTATTTATCAGCGCCAGCTTACATCGTAAACGGGAATCCACTCCAAGCTTTGTTCAAAATATTTATTCCTATGCAAAGGTTTATAAAAACGAAGAAAGTCAAACATGTAGAGAAATTTTTGTCAGAAGTTTTCACCGAACGTGACGAATTTGCAATCAAATATTTATCAAAAGTGTTCTTACATTTCACAATGGATTTTACACCTGTGCCCACCATCTCTAGCGAAAAAGCAAAACTCATCAAAACTCCAATAACCTTGATAGCCGCAGAAAATGACATACTTTTCCCTGGAAATAAAATGATTAAAAGAGCGTCAAAGATATTCCCTACTTTGAAAAGTGTAAAACTAATTGAAGGTTCTAAACACGTTCAAAACAAGAAACAGAACGAATTGATTGAAAAAATCATACTGAAAAATAACGTACTATAACAACATATATAGAATAGGGTAAATAATTCCTAACCCCAGAAATTTGGGCTGATTGATGAAAGAAACAGTAACAAGAAAATTTAAAAATTAGACTTGTGTTTATCCGGAAAACTATCACACTTTAGCCGTTCTACTTATCATATATAAGACCGTTGCACTGTAAAGCCTTACTAATCCTCGTTTATAACGAGGATTACCCCCCTACTTAAAGACTACCACTTTCTTAAACATACGTCACTCAGTACAGCCGAGCGACTGATTGCAAGCGAATTACCACCCGTCAACAACCATTCGCCCTTGTTGGTGTTCTTCACCAACAAGCCCTACCTCTCTGGTCTTAGCGTCTCGCTGAGCCCCCATCTAATATTGAAAAATGAAATGTAATAATCTCTTTCAGCCTTAGTAACCACTGCTACTACTATAAAATCTAATCAGCTTTGTCTTTTAGTCTTAGCGAGACGCTAAGACTAGTGGGGCGACTGAGCGCAAGCGAATTCCCGCCCGTCAACAGCATTAACGTATCAACGCTTCAATACAGCCTTTACCGCATCATAGGCATTTACGAAGCCGTGCCCACTTTGATAATCAAAGCCCTTATCCCCTATGTCTTCAGCAGTCTCTATGAGAATTTCTTTGATTTGCCATGGCAGCAAATCTGGATTTGCCGAGAACATTAACGAAACAATACCGGCCATATGCGGGCTAGAAAGAGAATTCCCATTGGCCTTGTTCGCCAAGTTACCTTCTGGATCTATGCAAGGTATCTCGAAGTTTAGTGTGGCAAAATCCGGCTTGGCTACCGTGCCCTCTTTATAGTAATCAGTATT
>TARA_R110001592_G_scaffold136001_3_pt1 | contig 10954 bp, 9 predicted proteins | sample TARA_R110001592 | Tara Oceans TARA_R110001592 (sample SAMEA4398387) | marine metagenome | biome: Polar Biome; feature: [SRF] surface water layer (ENVO:00010504); material: water (ENVO:00002006), including particulate matter (ENVO:01000060) such as... | depth 5 m | reverse complement strand
ATTTTAGTGAATTATTATTTCCGAGTATTAATAACATAACATATACAGATCAAAATCCATCTGTAAATATTATAGGTATTCAACATGATGATGATACAAAATTAAAAGATGGAGAATTTGTTGTATTATTTTCGGTTGAAAATATGACACCAGAAAACCGAACCTGGTATAAATTTCGTAATAAATTTGGTCATTTTGGTAATAGGCGCGTAAATGCTTTTATATATAATGATATAGATAAGCACGGATACATAGGAAACGCAATGGTGATACCGACAATATATTTTCGAATGGTTCATTATCATAATCATCCCGAACGAAGTATTGCATCTAAAAGCTTTGAAAATAAAAAATTAATATTGTTTATTAGTCGGAATACACTGAACGGTCTTAAAACGGAATTTATGAATCTATTTAACAATGCGTATCCTGATCAATGTGGACATATAATGAATCATCCTGAAATAGTAGGAAAAACGTGTTACGCGTCGCCTGAATTAATAGAGGCGATGAGTAACTATAAATTTGTAGCGGTAATAGAGAATAGTATTCAAGATGGGTATATAACAGAAAAAATATTTAACGCATTTTATGCAAAAACAATTCCAATATACGATGGACCAGTAAATAGCGAACGATTTATAAACGATTATTCTATCATAAGAGCTCGCGACCCACAATTACTACAAAAAGTGAATATGTTGGCAAACAACGAAGAAATGTATAATAACGTTGTCAATACGAATAAATTAAATGAGCAAATGTTGTATCAGGCTACATCAGTGGTAAATGAATTTTGTCTTAAGTTGGAGAGCAAGTAGATTATTTAGTTTCAAAGAAATTGTTACCTGTATATGTATTATTATCAATTAAATAATCATAATGAAGCATATCTAGTTTTATAGTAGTATATTTACATTTCCAATCTTTTAATTGTTTGTATAATAATATTGTTTGATTCTGGCCTGTTTTTTGTTCTCTGTCTGAATTGTAACAAATAGTATGTCCGTCATCGAATAATTTATTAATAATTTCAATTCTATCTTCATATGGTGAAGATTTTTCATAATCAGTTCCATTAGTTTTACAAATAATATTGTCTATTCCGAAATAATATATCATAGTATAAATTAATATATTTTTTTAAATATTTGTTTCGTTTATGTATTTAAAAATTTATATAACTATTAATATATGAATGTTTATCATATTTCATCGTGTCGTTTTGATTTAATGGCAAAATATTTATATATTAAATTCAAAGATAAAGGTATTGCTAGCAACTTTTATCACGAATTATATTGCAATCATATGATAACTTTTAACAATTGTAATGAATTTGTTGATAGTGAAATACCTAACCAAAAACCCAAGAAATGTATTGAAGATTTCATAACATCGTTTGATAATCTTATAATTAGTATTAACGAAAATGGTTTCAATAGTGATTACCCAATTACATTAGGCAACAATCGAGTAATAGTCAATGGCGCCCATCGGCTAATGGTTTCTTATTTTTATCATAAACAACCGATATTTAAAATGATGAATGAATCAGGAAATATGGGTTACAATTGCGATTTTTTTATGAATCGAGGTGTTTATCCATCACTTTCACCATTATATATGGATACGATGGCACTCGAATACATAAAACATAATCCAAATATCAGAACTATGATTCTGTACCCAACAGTGTATCCTCACAACAAATTTGGCGAGTTGGTGCAAATCATAAACCAATACGCGTATATTTATTACAAAAAGAGAGTAAATCTAACACCGAATGGTGTCAGTAATCTAATTAAAGAAATGTATCGAGGAGAAGATTGGATCGGGGGATTATTTCCAAAAGGGTTTTCTCCGGGTGGTAAAGCGGAGAGATGTATTGGCAACAATGCGTTCCCTACTATCATATTATTGTTGGATATGAAAGATTTGAGTAAATGTGTGGAATTGAAAGAAAAATGTAGAAATTTATTTGGATTAGGAAAGCACTCACTACATATAAGTGATTATACAAAAGATACTTTTAGAATAGCAAGTAGTTTATTGAATGAAAACTCAATAGATTACTTAAATAAAGGAACTAATGATATTAGCGAAAATACAAAAAGGTTGTTGACACAATACTTTGAGAAGGTGGGCAATGACAACGAGGACTATTGTTTGACGTCTAGTATTATCATGGAAATGTATGGGTTAAGACAAGCAAAAGATCTTGATTATTTACACACTTGCGACAAAAAAATTGCTATGAATGATGCCGGTATACATGATGGAAAATGGTTATCGTATTATCATACACATAAACATGAAATAATTTATAATGTATCAAATCATTTTTATTTTAATGGGTACAAATTCGCAAATTTGAATGTAATTATAAAAATGAAAGAAAACAGAAACGAACCCAAAGATCAAAATGATCTAGAAGTTTTGAAAAATCCATTTGATATGCTTGTTTGATCAATCATATAGAATATAATGGTAAACCAGAATGTTGGAGCAGTGTTAACAGAATTTTTGAAATAACTATTTTCATAATAAATAAAGCAATCGAATATATATAATAGTATTTAAATGTATAACTATTTTATACATATATATGAGTTATAAATATAAAATTTATTTTACATGTCCTTGGGAAAGTAGTGATTCATTACTTAATAAATTACAACTTAATACACCTTCTAATAAAGGTGTGTGGAAAAACATCGCAGGTGTAAAAAATATTACTGATGATGATTATATGGTCGTGTTAGATGATATACATATTTCATTATTAAATATGGGACCAGAATATTTTGAAAAAGTTGTTAAAAACCTAGACAGAATAATATACTTTCAAAGAGAAAACACCAGTATTTTGAAAATGAATAAGAAATCGTGGTTTCAAACACAAATTATCCCAAATTTGAAACATAATTACAGTTATGAAGATGATTTTTTTTATACATTTACTGGTGCCTCTTTTTTAAACAAAACATATGATGAGTTTAAAGCAATGGAATATCCTAGTAAAACAAAAAACATATCGTGTATAATATCTAATAAAAATTTGGGAATTACTTATCAAAATAGAATAAACTTCATAACAAAATTTTCTAATAATTATAAAATAGATGTGTTTGGAAGAGGTTGGAAAAATGAATTTGGAAATAATTCCAAGGGTGAATTAGGTTCATATCATCAAGAAACGAATAAAGCAACTAGTAAACTAGACGGATTATCGTCGTATAATTATTCAATATGCTTAGAGAATTTCCCTAACGAGAAGTGTATTAGTGAAAAAATAACCGATTGTTTACTGGCGTGGTGTATGCCGATTTATTCGGGACCTAATTGCACTAATAAGTATTTTCCGGAAGAATCGTTTCATTTAATTGATATAACTGATGGAAATTGCTATTCACAAATAAATAATATAAGCAATCAGCAACTCACGGATAAAAACATACAAGCTATAAAAGAAGCAAGAAATTTGATATTAGATAAATATAATATTTGGGAGCAAATATATCAAATTGTTAATAATCCTATTAAATTTGAAATAGATTATAGATTATAATTTGAATTTATGTTTTTGTCATTATCCAAAAAGAGGAGGAATATTAAGATTGGCAGTTCCAAAAATCTAAACTACTATTATTTGATAATAAAAAAGATAAAAAACTGAACGAACTACCTGCAGACCCTACAAATTTATCCAACTTAGACAAAACATATATTTCATAAACAGCATTCATCAAGCCATAACTATTATCTGAAAATTTATCATTATATGTATTTCCAAACGGATCGTCTAATTTTATAATACTTTCTCCATATTTATCTATTAGTGTATTTTCTACAACGTTATTGTCAGTTGCCACATATATCTTCCAATCTTTATTATCCTTTAAAAATTCTTCAATAAAAGAAAATAATTTATTCTGATCATATAAATCAATATGTCCTCCGTCTAATGTTCTAATATGTAAGCCTAATACTTTACATTTTAAACCATTGATGTAATTATTTATCTTGTTGTTAATAATATCTACCGGTGTTATTAATTTTGCATACATTTTTAATTCTTGTAAAAATCCATTTATTTTAAAATTTTTTGTAGGATATGGTTGATAATCAAATATTTTATCATTTAATGTTCCAAAGACATGACATACATTATAATACAAAGTATTATTTTTATCATTCTCTGTAATTATATTTTTTTTTATATTCCAATTACAATCGCACTTGACTACATTATTAGGAATAGTTGATGATATTTCAATATCATAATTAATATTAAATATATTATGAATATTAAATGTTTTATCATTTAAATTAGTATGATTATATGCCATAATTTTATTTGATATCACGTGCAGTTTGAAATTGTATTTATCACAAATACGTATCATACTAATTAAAGGAATTAATTGGTTACCAATACCACTTTGTAAATAAAGATATTTATTTATAGTTTCCTCGCTCATATTATAATAAAATATTTACATATATATTTAAATATAAAAATTGTTTTAACTTATATGAGTAATATTTGTGTTATAGTTCAGGCACGATTAGGTTCCAAGAGGGTAAATAATAAAATGTGTAGACCATTTGGAAATTCAACACTATTAGATATAACTTTATCTAATCTACAAAAATCAAAAGTGATACGCAAAGAAGATGTATATGTTTCAGTATATGAAAATGAATTAAAAAATATAGCAAGAAAATATGATTTTAACATATACAATAGAAGTGAACTATCTGCGAACACAGAGAATGATATGAAACTAATGTTCGAATGGTGGAATAAACTACATTACGAATACTATATAATTATTAGTGCATGCCATCCATTTTTATCAATTGAAACAATTGATAACTTTTATATTAAATTTTCAGAACACCAACAAAAGGGGATATTCGCTGTTGTTAAAAAGAAAAATTACTATTGGGATAATTCATATAATATGATAACAGATTGGCCTGAAAATCAAACAACATTTAATACCAAAATGGTAGAAAATACATATGAAGCAGCACATTGTTTATATGGGGGTAATATGAACGATATAGGTAAATACATATACATGGGGGATTTCAGCAAAAAAGAAATTGAATTATATGTTATTCAAGATGAAATGGAAACATTAGACATTGATTATCAGTGGCAATTTGATATATATGATAAATTTATTAAAAACATATAAAACAATATATTATATGAAAATAATAATACATTGTATAGGAAATGATACCCAAGGAACCGGTCATGTTTATAGAATGTTGCGATTAACTAACAGTTGTTTATCTTCTTCGAAAATATTAAATACTAAAAATGATATATTATTCATTATAAATAATAAAGAATATCTGGCAAATAAAATATTAATAAAAAATAATACAAAATGTATAAAATACACTGATAACGTTGATTTTTATAATGTATTATCACAAAATGAAAGTGATTTAATTATAAATGATTGTTTAAATACATCGAAAGATTTAATTAAAAATCAAAAAAAATACACACATAAGGTTATAAATTTTGAAGATTATGGTTCAGGTGCGTATGAATCAGATTTAACAATAAATTCGTTTTATAATAAGGATATTATAAATGGAAATAACATTTATGCAGGATTAAAATATACTTTACTAAGCCCGTTACTATCAGAATCAGAGGTGAGTACATTTAAAAAATCTCCTAAGAAAATAATATTAACTTTTGGTGGTTCAGATCCAAATAATATAGTTTTAACGGTATTAAAAATTTTAATAAGAAATAATATAGAAAAAAAAATACATATACTAGTGATCTTAGGGATTGGATATAGACACAAAGAAGAAATAATAGAATTATTTGAAAAACATAATAATATATCAATATCGATAGATGAACAAAATATGATATCTCAATTTCAATCATCTGATATAGCTATTACGAGTTGTGGGTGTGCTATGTTTGAAGCATGTTATTTTTTATTGCCAACAATATGTATATCTCATAATGATCGTGAAATATTACATACAGATTTATGTCCAAAAAATACTATAATTAATATGGGTTTATTCTGTAATTTAGATGAATTAACATTAATAACACATCTAAATTCGTTAATAGATTCCGAAGATAAAAGAAATAATATTAGGACAAATATGCTAACAATACATAATGAAATCAAAAATAGTTATAAAAATGTATTTGATTTAATTTTTAAAGAATAATACCAATATAATCATTCAAGATATTATGAGTTAAATTTTTTTGATCTAAAAATTGTAAATTTTCTGTTCCGTCATTATTTGAACCATACCACCAATGTAATAAAATTCTGTATTTATTAGGATTAGTAATTTTTCCACCACGATGTAAATTGCGTGTATCCTCTAAAAAAATTGTACCCGATGGTCCAGAAAGTATCTTTTTATTTTCTTCTAATATTATTTGTCCTCTACGTAAATTATGAGATTTTAGTATTTGACTGATAGTTTTTTTGGAATTACTTATTATTTCATGAGCTCCATTAGTTTCATCTACATCATTTAAATATAAAAATACTTTAAAAAATTTATGGCAGTCATTATCTGTATGCCAATCTTGTGCTGCAAATGCTTGTTCATTATTTTCATCTGTATAAAATGTTATCCATGAATTAATTGCTTGTAATTTAGGTAAACAACCTAAATGATTTTTAGCGGTTTTTAAAATAGTAGGATCAACAATTAATGATGCTAAAGCTTCATTATTTAATAAATCAGTAACATCTTTATGATTATGTTGATTCATGAAATATGTATGAATATTATTATTTCTTTGATTTAAATGTGATGGTATTTGATTAATTTTTATATATTCATTATGTACTTGTTTTTGTGTATTTCTACCATAAAAATTTATTTTTTCTAATCCTTTTAAAATTTCAAGTATTATATTATCATCTAATTTATTCAAATATGCATAACCTTGATTATTTATTGTAGGAGTTAAAAAAGCAGTATCTTGTTCAAAAAATGTTTTTTTGTTATCTAAATTTAAATTTAAATTATTTTTTTTTTCTATTTGGTCAATATGTTCACAAATAAATGTTTTACAATCTTCATTTTCATTTAAATTTTCATTAACAATTGATGTAATTTTTGCATTAGAACATAATCTTGTAGGTTTATAATTTTGTAAATAATTAACAACGCCATCAATATCAAAATTATCATAATAACCCGCACCATTCTTAATATTTTTTAATGATTCTATCATATTATAAAACAATTATATTTATTTTAAATATTTATTTTAAAATATAAATTTATAATTATATTATTGTATCTTTAACTATTTATTAAATAATTTTTTTTTAATACATCGTCTTCTGATAAATCACAATTTATCGTTTTACCTATAATATTATCTATTTCCATAGCATCAATCCCAACATTTGGCCTTTTACATATCAAGTCATCAATACTTAAAATATGCCCTTTTTCAAGATTTTTTGTAACATATATTGAGCGCCTTGCGTTTATATGAGACACTTTCTCACAATCTAATACTTGTTTTTCTTTATGACCGGTAATTAAATCTATGAAAGAACAGTTATTACTAAAATTTTTTAAGTCATTAGAATCCATAGAATGATAGTGATCATTTCCTGGTAAAGTTTTATCTAATGTATAGTGCTTCTCTATGTAATTTGCACCTAATGTATATGCCGTTGATACAATAAACATATTACTGTCTGGTTTAGTATGATCAGAATACCCTACTTCGTATTCTGAAAAATATTTTTTAATACTGGTTATCATATTTAAATTGGCATTAATATCATCTGTAGGATAACTTAACACACAATGCATAATTACAATGTCTGTATTTCCTGTACTTTTTATTAAATCGACCGCATTTTTTATATCTATTAATGATGATGCTCCCGTAGAAAGTAATATTTTCTTTTTTTTATTGGCAACAGCCAACACTAACGGTTTGTTGGTTATATCAGATGATGATATTTTATACACATTAACAATATCATTAAGATATTCAACAGAATCTACATCAAACGGAGTACAAATAAAATCAATGGCTTGTTCTTGACAAAATACCGATAACAATTTAAATTCTTTCTCACCAAAGGAATCATATTTTTTAAAAAGTTCGTATTGTGTTTTTGTAGTTTCTAGAGTTATGTCCCAGTATGCTGGTGAGTTTTTACTCGCCAACTTGTCTGCTTTATACGCCTGAAATTTAACAGCATGTGCACCATTGTTTTTTGCGTCGATAATCATAACTTTACAAGCATCAAGTGGGCTTATATGATATTTTTGTGCTATGTCAAAATGATTTACTCCAATTTCTGCAATAATGTATACCATTTGAATTTAGTAATATCATATTTTTAAACTATTTTTCACATATTATAAATAAAGTATCAGAATACTTTTTATTTATTAATGTCTCTTTGTAAATTTTATTTAATTCATCATTATCCATCAATAATACATCATTACCTGGTTTATTATGTGATAACCAACCAAAATGATTAGATATATTATATCTTTGTACGTATTCAACGGTAATATTATTAAATCCAATTGACATCAATAAAAACTTGATAGCATCTTCTGAGTATATTACTTTTCTTAATGAAGTTATGAAATTCTTGTATCCATCATTATTATATACATTGTATAATGCTTTATTTGTATTACTGGTTTCAATTATAAATTTACCTCCTGTTTTTAATTTGTTGTAAAATTTTTGTAAATAACCAATATGATCTGGTAACAATTCAAATGACTGAAATATACTTATTACATCAATAGTATTGTTTTCTATAATGTCAATGCTATTATAAAATTTAAATTTAAATCTTTGTTTAAGTATATTAATTGCAGAATCCATTATTTCTATACCTATTATATCTTTACATATGTCTGAACATTTATCAATCATTCCGCCATAACCACATGCGAAGTCTAAATATATTTTCCCGGTTATATAAGGTTTAATTTTTTCAAATCTTCTAATATTATCATAGTAAAAATTTTGTGGTCTTTTTATTATAGAATCTATATTTCTGTCGGGTGCCTGGAAATATTTGTAAACATCCATTTTTTTATAAATACTAGGTTGATGGCAATTTAAAATACTATCATTAATAAATTTAACACCATTATTTTTGCAGATATATACATGTTTCAACAAATCAGGTGTTGGATTATCATTATAGGAATATTCTCTACATATACTGAAAAAATATATTTCATCTTCAATAATTATTTGGTTTTCTATAAGAAATAAAATAACTTCATTTTTAATTTTTTGGTCTATTTTTTTTTCGTTAACTGTAATAGTTTTTATATCAAAATTAGAAGTAATTTTCTCAACTAATGTATTCTCCATATTTATATAATTTTATTTTTAATTTAAGTAGTAAACTTAATAATTATACATAATATGTATACGTTGGCAAAAACATTATACCCATTTCATCGCAGTATAACAGGTGATAACAATAGAACTACATTAGATGAGATAAAAAAAACAATACCAATCAATATAAAAGAGGTAGAAACCGGGAAACAAGTGTTTGATTGGAAAGTTCCTCAAGAATGGAAGGTAAAAGAAGCCTATATTAAAAATAAAAGTGGCGATAAAATTATTGACATAAAAAATCATAATTTACATTTGTTGAGTTATAGTATCCCCTTTAAAGGTATGTTAACATTTGAAGAACTGAAGAAACATTTATATTATTTGAAAGAACATCCAAATTGGATACCGTATAGAACATGTTATTATGGAAAAAACTGGGGATTTTGTTTAACCTACAATCAGTATGAACAATTGGATAGAAATGAAGATTATGAAGTTTATATTGATAGCGAATATTATGATGGTAGTTTAAGTTATGGTGAGTTAATAATTCCAGGAAAATATAGAGAAGAAATTCTATTGTCTACATATATTTGTCATCCTTCGATGTGTAATGATAATTTATCTGGAATAGTTTTAACTACATACCTGGCAAAACATTTATTACAACAAGATAATTATTACACATATAGAATAATATTTGTACCCGAAACAATTGGAGCTATTACATATTTAGCTGTAAATGATTTAAATCAATTAAAGAAAGATATAATCGGAGGTTATGTCATAACATGCGTAGGTGACATTGGTAAATTTACTTATCTACAGACAAAAAAGGAAAATACAATAACTGATAAAATTACACTATTTGCTTTAAACAATAGCAAAGAAGATTATAATTTAAGAAGTTATCTTGATTGTGGTAGCGATGAAAGACAGTATAATTTTCCTGGTGTAGATTTGAATATTGGTTCATTGATGAAAACAAAATATCTAGAATTTAATGAATACCATACTTCCGGTGATAATCTTGATTTTATAAGTGAAGAAGCATTACAGAAAAGTCTAGAAATGTATAAAACATGTTTGAATATATTTGAAAATAATTTTTATTATATATGTAATACTATTTGTGAACCACGATTAGGTATTCATGGTTTATGGAATAACATAGGTGGAACTAAAAATGTCCAGGATAAATCTATATTTATTAAAATTTTATATTATTGTGATGGCAAGCACGATATATTAGATATATGTCATATATTGAATAAGGAGTTTAATGATATTATTGATTGTATATCATTGTTGCAGTCTAAAACAATAATACGGAATGTAAATCAATGTGTGATACAAAAAATTAAGCGATTAAATTTTAGTTATAATAATTATAATAACGACTACAACATGAATGTATTATATTCGGGATTGAGAGATAATTTGACTGAAAATAATTATGATTTTACCAATATAGTCAATATATATAATGAATATAAACACATTGAGTCATCTGGTGTATGGAAATGGATAAATAGTAAACAACAAGATTTATTTAATGCTCTTGAAAACAACAATTTAGAA
>TARA_R110001592_G_scaffold359847_1_pt1 | contig 10956 bp, 8 predicted proteins | sample TARA_R110001592 | Tara Oceans TARA_R110001592 (sample SAMEA4398387) | marine metagenome | biome: Polar Biome; feature: [SRF] surface water layer (ENVO:00010504); material: water (ENVO:00002006), including particulate matter (ENVO:01000060) such as... | depth 5 m | reverse complement strand
AATAATTTTTACGAATCCAATCCGTTTATGTCTGTGGGTGTTATAAAATCAGTGTCAGTATAGTATTGAAGTGGATCGGACAATACTTTAGTGATTTCAGATAATTTTACTTTGGCTAAATTTATTTGTTCTGTATTTTTTGTTACAACGCCTTTCTTGGTTGCACCAGCTGTATATTCATCTTGTTTTGGACCTGTTATATACCATTTAATTTGTTGAAACTTATACAATTTTCTGTCAATTAAATTGTTAGATAACGAATCATATGTTGTTTTATCTGTCTCAAATATTTTGTCATTATCATATTTCTTAACAAAATATCGATTCAATATTCCAGACACAATGTTTTCACTTGTTATTGTTGCTGTACCCGGCTGAAACGATTTAAATTTTGTTTTTATTTTTGGTTTTAATTTTCTATATTGTATTGTACTTTTATTAACAGTGCTAGGAGAAACATAGGGAATTAGTTTTTTTGATGTTTTAGAATTCCATTTAGTCTGTGTGTATATTTCACCAGTTAAGTATCGATGATATGCTCCTTTATATTCAACGTTGTCAGTAGTCATCCATTGCTTACCTTTAGTAAACAAATTATTAGTAGTTTCGTCTGCAGTGTAATATGTTTTCTGTCTACTCATATTAATCTATATTTGGTCTCATTATACAAGTAACTTTTGTTTGCCAAAAACCATCTGTTGATATTGTGTGATTTATTCCTATAATGCTAAAAACTGTGTTTGCAGTATATTTTTTTGGTAATGAATCAAACGTTAACACATCTCCATATCGTAGTCCGTTAATTCCGTCAATAGTAAATGATGCATCAAATGGAAATATTGGAGCAGTCATTTGTTGTGTTTTTCTAATATCATTGGTTGGATATTTTAAATATTCTAATAATGCTGTTTTTAAATCAGCAGCTGTTTCTGAATCTTGTGGGGATGCTCCATATTTATCTGCTGCATTTTGTAATTTCTGTACAGCTAGATCGTGAGTTGTCTTATAGTCATCTATAATTTTTTGTACGCTAGTAGCATTGTCGGCATTAAACATAAAATTCATATATGGTGCTATATTTTCTTCTGATATATCAGTACCTTGATTTAAAACATAGCTAAGATTTTTTACACTGCTAGGAAGTTTTGCACTTAATTGAAAATTTTGAACTATAGTTCCAAATGGATGATTTGCAAACATTGGAACAGAATATGGTATAACACCTTGTTTGTCAATATAACCAGAATCTGCAAATACTATTTTAGTTTTATCAAGTTTATTTTCTGTTAAAACTAGTTTAATTGCACCAGCTGTAGCTTTATTAACTAATGAAGATATAGACTGCAAGAAAGTTCCTAGTTTAAAATTAGCTTTATTTTCAGAAAGCCCTTTTACTATTTCATCAATTTGAGCTAGATTAATAAAAATTCTACTTGGTAATATTTTAGAAGACTCATCCGAACCACCAACTTGATATACTCCAGGCCATTCTTGATATAATCCATCATCTTGTAATTCATCACTATACATGTTTGTGAAGTCTACTACATCTTGATAATAAGGAGTTGTCCCATACCAATTCATGCTGTTATCAGCATTCGAAATAGATGGATCTTTTGGTAATAATAATACATTTTCTGGATCATTTGATTTTAAATGCTTATAATATGTACTCCCAATTTGTACATCGTCTAATAAAATTCCTATGCCTTCTTGTTTGCTAGCAACATATGTGTTTAAAAAATGAACTAGTCCGCCAATAGTTATGTATCGATTTTCATCTGTTAGTATTTTTAATACTTCATTTTCTTCTTTTTCATATTGTTCTCGTTGATCTTTTTTGTCTTGTCGGGAACTACTTTCATATTGTACTATCTGGGCGTCAAATTCAGCGTCAAGGCTATCTTCAAATGCTTGTGATGCCGATGCGAACAATAAGTCATTTGGAACAATTGGTGGTGGAACAATAACGTTAAATTCGGGGTCTGTACGTTTAGGTCGTTCACTTTCTGCGAAGGCTGATCCAGAATTAAATTCAAATGGATCGGGCGGTTCATATACAGCTTCAAAATCTGGACGTGATAGATCTGTATTAAATGGTTGTCCGAATAATATGAATCTGTCAGTGGCTTCTACGTTTGTACCTGGTAGTTTAAATGGCACAATGCCAGTACTGAATCCAGTAGAACGTTTAAATGCGTTTCTCAAATGATCTACATCACTCGACAATGTTTCATAAAATTCAGACTGAGTATCTGAGTTTGGTGCATTCACTTCTGGTTCTGCGGCACCAACTTTAATTTCACTTGTAGTCTTTATTGCTGTTTTTTTTTCTTTATCAGGATTCATTAACAAAGAAATGTCTGTATATATATCACTAGTACCAGTTAATTGTAACGTAATATCAGCCGATGCATCTTCCGTATATGATAAATCAAAGTTTGTTATTAATCCAGAAAATGTATATTCATTCATTAAACGTATTTCGTTTTTTAATTCTTCAATGTTCCAATCTGGATATAGCTTTTTTAACTTTTCATCATCCGGTAATACTAAATCGGTTAACATTGCATTTGTAGGGGTTTTGCCTCCTGTTTTTGTAATGATAGCAGAGTCCGGGTGCCTAACTGTTAATGTTACATGTCGCCCGGGGCGCATCCACGTGGATTCAAAGTCATCCAAGTCTCTTGTTGGATTTGGTACAGTTATTGCAATAGTTGCTTTGTTTAAAAGTCCCATCGAACCATCACCGATACTAATATCACAAGTTTTTATAAATGGTGCAATACGACGACTATTATCAGTTAATGGTTTAGTTTCTTTTAATGCGGCTTTTAAATTGTCCCCATCTTGCGTAATTTCTACAAATGATCTTGTATATGTTTTTTGTAAAGAATTTAGATATCCTTCATCTCCGCTAGGCATATATCTTCCGCCTCTTGTGCTATAACCACCCAACGTACCAAATTTATCGTCTGGTCGTTGAGGTCCTCTAGCTCTTTTGCTTTTGGCAGGTGGTGGTTCATATGCTGTTATTTCAACATTAGCAATCTTTTCAGTCATATATTTTATATAACGATCGGAACGTTTAAATCGACCGGCTGAACCTCGTTCGTTTAACTCTGATTGTAAATTAGCATCTACTTCTGAATAAAATATATTGCTCATCGTGACAAATTTGTTTGATTTATAATTTCTTGTATGTTGTTTAGATTTGGTATTCGAAGTTTAGTATTTTGTGGTACTATGATAGTTCCTTTACCCAATGCATTGCTACATGCAATTACCCACCACAAATTAGAATCGCCATAAAAAGTATCAGCAAGGCGATCAAGACGCTCCATGGAGGTTGTTTGAATAAACGTATCTGAGTCACTTACTGGTATAACGGGTATAATAATAGAATCAAATTTACGTTGTTGTCCCGTACGTTTTGTTATATTTCCTGTTGCGTATCTACTCATGTTAATTTCTTTTATATTGGTCTAGTCTGGTTGTTCGTTTGTAATAGTTTTACTATCAGTAAGGGGTATCCGTTTTTCCTTTTTCTTTTTGTCTGTTTTTACTTTTTCTATTTCTACTGGATCAACATTGTCTTTGAAATCACTCAACCAGTTATCACTTCCTCGTTCCGGCATACCTTGACTGTTATAATTCTTGCCTGCTAATGAGAAGAATCTTCCACCTTTTTGTGGCAAGAAATCTGTAATCATGTTAAATTGTGTGGTTACACTTATTTTAAACGGAACTTGCATGTTAGTTGGATCGTCTTCAATATTAATTTCCCAAGATGCTTCTGTGTCATAATCAAAACTCAAACTGTTTAAAACTACCGGTTGTTGCACAAACAAGTCTCCTATTGTAATTCTCATCCATGGTCCGCGTAGAGCAATATCTTCAAAATTATATTCTGGAGTAGTATATCCGGCTAACGCATTTAATTTTCGCCATATGGGTTTTAATTCGTCACGGCTTGTTGCATATATATCAAAACCTACACTTAAATCTCTACTATATCCGGTGTAGTGATAATTGGGATCGGCACGGCCTATAAATTGTACTGGATTCCAGTTAGAATTAAAATTATCAGATAAATTAGTTATACTAGCTCTAAACACCATTATATCATCTGTTGTATCTTCTGGGGCTCCGTTTTGTAACGATGGACCAGTAAAAAAGAACTTAATAAAATCTTGTGTTAATGAATCAGATGCAATAAATCTACCAACGGCGCCTTCTGTTTTAAGAAATGAAGTTGGTTTCCATTTATATGCTTCTTTGAGCGTTCTTTGATTAAAATCTATAACGTTTACTTTGTCTCCTCTAAATGGAATTATTTTACTTGTTGGTTCAATTTTCCATTTTGGCTTTTTCGCATCTCGTTTTACTTTGTCATTTTTTATTTTTTCAGCTTTACCTCCTGCCCATCTAGTAGTAACTTCCGAACCAATTGTAAAGTCATTGCGAATTGCATTTGGATTATCATGATCTCCCCATCCGTATCCAAATTTACCGGATGCATTTAAATTAAATATTGAATATGCTCCTGCAGGAGATGCAGCCGCTGCAGCGTATGCTATCATTTTTCCATTTCCAATTTTTCTTCGAAACGTTCCAAATGTTCCATCTGCTCTGGCTGTTAATAGTTTTCTAGGATCTTTTATAACTTGAACGGCACTATTTATTCTGCTTCGGAAATCAGCATATTGTATGCCTGGTAGTCTTTTCAATTTATCAAGTGGTAAAGTTGCATATGGGGTATTTGTTGCTCCGCCTAATAGAGTATTTGTTACTGATGATAAAAATGGAACTCCGCTTATTCCTGCTGCTAATGAAAGTGCAGTATTAACAGCACCGCCGTCTGGTGCGTTAGTATTTTGTGCAGAGCGTGCATACCAATTTGCAGCTGCAATGTTTTGTTCGGTGTCACGTCGACTAAATTGATCTGGTAATGCCGGATCAGTGTTTAGTGTCGGGTTTACAAATACAGTTCCTGTAGGTGGTATGTCAAGTATATCATATGTATTAAATTGTCCTCCTGATAGCACTGGCGTTGTAAACTGATAGTTGTTGCCGATAGTTGGATTAAATTTAGTTAAACTAGGATTAGGTAGTATGTCAAACGGCTTGATAAATTGATTTACACCTAGTGTTGGGTTAGGAAATGATATTGGAACATTATTATCTAAATGAATTGGATCAGTAAACTGTGTTGTTGCTAATGTTGGATTGGGTAATGATATTGGCATATGACTATCTAAATGAATTGGTCTACCAAACTGAATTATTCCTGATGTTGGATTTGTGTATATAATGTCAGGCAGTATGTTAAAAGGATTGGTAAATTGTGCGCTATTTCCTAGTGTTGGGTTACTCATTTTATTTTCCTTTTATTATGCAAATCCTGCTGCTACTGGATCGACTCCAATTTCAAATTTACCATAATCTCGTACGGCTCGGACGATTGCCGTTGCAAATGCATTTGGATCCATGCCTCCACCACCATCACTTGATTTTGTTTGTCCTGTTATAGTATCATTGTCGTTAATTGCAAATGATCCTGCAGGTCCAGATAATACACGTTGATAACCAGCCATACCTACCGGCGACATTTTAAAGTCATCTTTTTTTGCAGTAGCATCAAAATTTGTTTTTGCTTTTAAAAGTGACGCAATATCGTTAAATGCACTTACAAAATTGTCAGTTGCAACTGCAGCTTGTCCGGCGGCTGCTAACGGGCCAGGTTTCAATTTAACTCCCATTGATTCAGCCGTTAATTCTACTAATTTTGCACTAGAATTTTTAATCATTTCTGATTGTTGAGTTCCTAGTATTGTGGCAGCATATGTTTCGTTGGCAATTACAATTTGCTCGTCTAATTTTTCATCAGTTGTTCTGGTATCTTTTTGATTTGCAATTAGTTTGTCTAGGTCAGATGCCGCCATTCGGCCAGCTTGTACTTCTTTTCTTGCTTTTTTAATTAAATCATCTCCTTCAAGACCCATTAATTTTCTTCCTGCATCACCAGTTGCTTCTAGTATTTTCTTTTTTTGTAAAGCTCGAGCTAATTTTGCTTCGTCTATTCCTAATAATTTAGACATCTGTTCTCGAGCGAAAAGATTGTTTTCTAGAGTTTCTCCTTCATCTTCAAGAATTTTACTCATGACGTCTGCCTGAGCATTCATGTCGCCTCGCAGTGTGGCTTCTCGATACATGTTAGTTAAACTTTTTCCATTATCATCTGTTAAACGCCGACCACTTAATAATTGGTATTCTAATTCGTTACCAATACTACTTTCAATGTCTAGCATCTGCTTTCCACTTGAAGCCATTTCATCAAGTGAAAATCCTAAACTTTTTGCTTTTATTGCAGCCATCTCTAAAGTTCCAGGCATACGACCAAATTGCATTTGTGTAGCAGCGCTAGCCATAGATATTTCTTCAGTTATTGTTTTTAAAGCGCCGCTCATACCGGTCGTTTTTTCAATTGCAGCTGCTACTTTTATGGTAGTTTCTAAACGGTTAGTCATGAATCCAACTTCTTTACCGTTGACCTTTTTTGTCATTGATGCATAATATTGAAACTTTTCTGCTTGTTCTTCTGATAATTTCAAATTACGTGTTAATAACGTTTGTGATGCAGTTAATTCTTGTCGAGATCTACGATTGCCGTTGGCTGTTAAGTCTATAGTTGTAGCTAATTTCTTAAATGTGCCTTGCATTTTTATAATGGAAAGTTGAGAAATACTTAATTGTTTAGAAAAATTTGTAATTTCCATGGAAATCTTTGCAGCTTCCTTTGTTGTAATTCCTAAACTTTTATTTAAAGATGCATTGCGACGCTCTAACATTAACGCACCACTGAGTCGTTCTCGTGTAATTTTTGCTAATTGTTCGTTAACTGCAAATTGCTTTTCTAGACCAATACCAGTTGTAGTTGATGCATCGTCGAGTGCTTTAACGGAATTGGTAATGCTGGTTAATGCATTCGTAGCTGCCGTTCCTAGGGCTCCCCAATCGCCAGCGGTCATATCCAGAACACCTACTCCTATTCTAGGCTGTTGCTTTAAACGTTGTATAAATTGTGATTGTGTCATATATTAATAAATATCAACGGCTGCGTTTTGTTGTGTTAGATGGGCTATTAGATTTTGTCTTTCTTGCGTAAGTTTCGGCACGGTCTATATCATTAGTTATTTTTTCATTGACTCGTTTTAGCCAATACCGTCGAAGAAACACCGGCATAGTATATAGATCATCCCAAGACCACCGTCCTTCACCATACCATATTAAATCAAATATACTTTCGTGAATTAATAAACGGTATTCAGAATTAAAACCAGAAAAAATCAGACCTGATTGAAAACCCGGCACGAAAAGTGCCTCCTTGTTCACTTTCAAATTCTGCGGTCATGTCTAGACCAGGTGCATTATCTACATAATGTAAACGAAATTTCTTTGCGTCGATAGCCATAAATCGATATCGAACGAATTGCTCAATACTTTCTTTAGTCCTAGACCCATCAACTTCTGTAATCACTTTATTGCAAAACTGAGATGGTGTTATATCGTCGACGTTGTCAACGTTATATGTAAATTTTAATTTATTATCTCCTGCAGTATATTCAAATTCTCCATTTTCGTCTGATATCAGATTGAATAATTTTGGCTGTATTTTAGATAAATCTATATTTTGTTCGATATTTTTTTTTGTCTTCGGATCTTCGATTATAACTGGATATTCAGAACCATATGATAATATTCTAGCAGAAATAATTAAACTATCTTTATCAAATGTAGACATCTCCGCAATATCAAATTTTGTTAAACTAATAGATTCAATTAAACGATCTAGCATAACTCCTTCTTTTATATATGAAATATTGGTTAGTATGTCTTCATCATATGCAGTCATGTATCGCATTTCTATTTTACCTTCACGTAATGGATGATCTTTAGGGTAAATTTTACCTTCACTAACTAATGATACTATGATACTAGGTAATTTGTTATGCTGTTCTTTTTCATAATGTTTTCTGGCTTGTTCTGCAGCTACCGATGTGCTTATTCGATCTGTCATTTTACTCATTTGTTTCCTTATTATAACTTTATTATAAATATATGTTCACAAAAAAAGTAGGGAGTTACCCTACTTAAATTGTATAGTTTAATATAATATTAGAAGTTTAAGAATGCCCAATCATATCTAATAGTCAATGAAATTTCTTGAACTGCATCGTCTCCAAAATCATAGCTACCAAATTCTGCATCTGTAATAAATGCACCATTCAATGTCCATTCTTCTACTATTTCTCCGAGTGGAGATAGTTGATTTAATTTTAAACTTTTTTTGTAAAAGTCAGAATATCCATCTCTACCTGTTGCAGATTCATGATGTAGTCTAACCCATTCCATTACTGTTTGAGCTCCACTTGGTACAATTGCATCATATAATGTCATAGAAATAGAATTCCATTCAGATTTACCTTTTACATAACGTTTAACGTTTAAATGATCTAATGTAATTTCACCATTGGATATTTTTGGTTTATCTGAAGCTTTTATTAAGTATGCAGGTATACCAGTATCAGCCATAGAAAGTATAAACTGATGTTTCTTTTTTGGTTCCCAGATAAATGCTTGGTCGAATAACTGATTTTCATCTAATGGGTTCAAACTACCATTAACTTGATCTAATAATGCCATATTGGTCCTTGTTTATTTTAATATAAATATAACGTACAGTAAAAAAGGTAAGACCGAAATCCTACCTTTTTAAAATTATTATTATTACTATTCAGGGAAACTTGCTCCAGTTGGTTGAATATTAAAGTCTAGGACTATAAATTCTGCCGTACGAGTTGGTTGAATAAATAACTGTCCGTATAAAATATTTTGATCTATTAAATCCGGAGTGTTATTTGTACTATCCATTACTGCTCGGAATGCAAACAAACCTTGCTTTGCTTTTACATCTGCTAAATATGGATTCACTATGCTTAAGAATTTATCTCTTGTAGCATTTGTGTTTTGTTCAAATACCAAGAATCTGGTAGATGATGCAATAAACTTCTTAACTGCAATAAGTAAACGACGCACATTTACTCTGTCTAATGCACTCGGACGTGATTGAAGAGTCTTTTGACCCCAAATGCATATTCCGTCATTAACAAAGTTTGCAATTGGATTAACACGTGCTTCATACAATGTGTCTCTGTTAGATTGTGTTAATCTTATATATGTATCCGATGCTGAAACAACTCCTCTATTCAAACCTGCGGGTGCATACCACGGATGTTGTACAGCATCATTAAATGCTAATACTCCTGGTAATACTACTGACGGTGGTACGAATAATGGAACGTTTCTACTAGGATTAACTATTCTAACCCATGGCCAATATGAAGCAACATAATTATTATCCAATGTAGTCACTTGATTTACAACAGTTGTAATACTGTCTGACACTGGATTTGTATCCATTACATAAAATGTGTCTTGTCGATCTCTTACTAAGTTACGAGCACCAACTGTTACTGCACTATGCAAACTGTCAATAATACCTGGAGTAACTAAAAGATTCATATCATAATAATCAGTGTTGCTTAACAATGTAAACGCTTTATTATATGATTTAGTACCAGTAGATGTTGATGTGCTACAATCAAAACCAAACGTGTTATTAGAAGCTATGTTTGCTCCATTAAGCTTAGGTAAGTTAGGACGAGCTCCATCAAATCCTCCTTGAAATGGAATCATAAACTTTCTAGTATCTGGCGATACATCTTGATTGAATGTACTTCCATTTAATGCGCTTTGCAATGAGGCCGTATATGGAGCTGCCAATGATGGCCAAGCTGCTCCTACATCTTGACTAACATCTCCTAAATAGAAATCAATATTTGAAGCAATACTACTACTTTCGGTAGGAGTAACTGCTAAATAATTTAAGTTGTGAGTATTAGTATAATCAAAACCTAAATAATTAGCACTGCTATATCCACTTGAATCAGTTTGTGTTGTTTTATATGTCACTGCTGATAAATTTAATGAGGCTGATGCATTTGGTATTGTAGATAATAGTGCTTTAAATCCAAATGGAACTAATGTCGGATCATTACTACCATCACTAACTCCTGCTTCTACACTTACTCTAATAAACTGAGACATATTTGGATAGTCCCCATTAACAACTACATCTCCTGCATCTGTTACGGTTTGGAAACGATCTCCTATCACTCGGGAAATATATCTTGGAGAGTTAGGATCTAAATTTACATTTAAATATGTTTCAACTCTTTCTGGTGTTCGATCCGTGTCTTCTGATTTAAAAGGAGAATTTGGAATTTCCAATGTATTTACTCTACGAGCTTCTACAGTAAATGTACCGTAGCCATTTGAATCAGATACTTCTGATGGTAATCTAATGTCTCGAATACCTATTTTAATTTCTGTGTTAACAGAATCGCCATGTGATAATGTGTGAAATTGAAATAGATTTTTTGTGGCGCTGCCAATTTTTTGTGAAGTAATCAATGGAGTAGCTGCCGTAGAAAAATCTTTTAAATATTTGTAATTAGCATACTTGTGTAATGACATTGTAACTTCACCGTTTTGATTAAATAAATTTAACGCAGCTTTATTTTCGTATTGAACATATACTGGATAATCTAATGATTTTGGGGAACGGCCGAATAGTTTGACTAAATAGTCATTATCGCGATCATTAATAGAAGATGATATCGAAGCTCCATTACCAGCTAAAAATGCAGTTGCTCCAGGAACACCATAGGTACCAAATGACCCGGATATTTTAATTTCAAATGAACCTGACACATTGGCGTTTAATACGGAATCTTCAAAATATGCTGCATCAACAACGCTACCAGAACCTAATACATTTTGAGTAGGATGAAGAACGTGTGTTACCACTTTTACTGATCCTGACTCTGCTTG
>TARA_R110001592_G_scaffold10298_2_pt1 | contig 10963 bp, 5 predicted proteins | sample TARA_R110001592 | Tara Oceans TARA_R110001592 (sample SAMEA4398387) | marine metagenome | biome: Polar Biome; feature: [SRF] surface water layer (ENVO:00010504); material: water (ENVO:00002006), including particulate matter (ENVO:01000060) such as... | depth 5 m | reverse complement strand
ATTGTCCGCGGCAGCCGGGGCATCAAAAGCGGGGTTATTTTAATGAACAGAGAAGTGATGGGTCGTCAAATGTTTAATCAAGGCGGAATGGTTGATCCGATGATGGAACAAGGAATGCCTATGGAACCACCGATGGCTCCTCCTATGGCTCCTCCTATGGCTCCTCCTATGGGTCCTCCCGGGATGGCTGATCCAGAAATGGATATGGCTGCCCAAGGCGCGATGGAGAACGGCATTGATCCCGCAGAGCTGGAAGGTATGTTAGCTAACTACTCTCAAAATATGGATGACCTAGAAGGTTCTGAGAATTATGAGACTGTAATTAACACTATCCGAGGCGATGAAGCGCCTATGGAAGCGCGGTACGCGGAACTCGCTTCAATGGTTGGACCAGAAGACGCTCAAGCGACGCCTGAGTCTGTTTTAACGTTAGTTCAACCCGTTATGTTGATGAATTCAATGGATCAGGGCATAGGCAGTCTGGCTGAAGATCAGATGGGAACGCCTGTTGAAGGCCCTATGGCTGGCGGCATTATGTCCACAGTGGATATGGCTCCTCCGGTAGATCCTATGATGGCTCCTCCGGTAGATCCTATGATGGCTCCTCCGGTAGATCCTATGATGGCTCCTCCCGCGGGAGTACCCCCTGTAAATTTTAACCAAGGCGGTGCCGTTCGTGGTGCCGTCCAGTATATGGATGGAGGTGGTGTTGCTGGCCTTGAAGAATTGCTAAGGCAGCAGGACGCAGTTCTTTCGGCCCAAGGTGCTGAAAGAAATATTCTTGACCTTAATGCAGGCGACTCAGAAAGTTACACAGGTCCTGCTGACTCGGAACGACTACGGGCTCTTTACGATGCTAGAAAGGATTTATACGGGTCTATAATAGATCCTAGCGACCAGAGTGCGGACCTACAAAAACAGACCGATTTGACAAAAGCTCAGATGCTGTTTGATGTTGCTCAAGGTGCCTTAGCCTTTGCGGGCCCAAGTGATCGTCAAATGAGTGCTGGAGAAAAACTAGCATCTTCTTTTTCTCCAGTGTTGGGAAATATAGGGGCCAGAGCAGGTGAGTTAAATAAGTTTAAACAAGCTCAAAGGCTAGAAGACCGACAGATGAGGATGGCTGCTTTGCAGTCGGCGGACAGAATGTACACGGCCGAAAGAGCGGCTGAAATGGCGGCTGAAGACAAGCAAGTTTCGGACACTTTTGTCGTCACGATAAAAGATGAAAAGGGGGAAATAGTTTCTTCTTCTCAACGACCTTTAACAGTAGGTCAGTTCCGTATATTGAAAGAAAAGCATGGCGCGGGTAACGTAAGCGCTCAAAAAGTATTTAGACCGAGTTCAAAAGGGATTGTCCAAAAAAACTTTCTAGGTAAAAATGGAGAAGTTTTTTCGGCTTTTGAGGGCACTCAGACCTATGCTGATGCAGTTGCCGCGGGTCTTGCTGTGGTAGGAGACATTCCTGCCTCTGCTGCCATAGGAACCACACAGTACACGCTGACAAAAGGAATAAAGCTAGGTGATGTAACCTACGCTGAAGGTAGTTCGCCTTTACTTACCGATCTCCAAGTGCTGGCTATTAACAATTACGCTGGAGCAGATACTCTTACGGAATACCAAGAGCCTAACTTCAGCTATATGACTGTCCGCGGGGGTCCGGGTGGAGGTGTTGATATCGTCCAGATTGACGAAAACAATCCTGACGCTAAACCGATAAGTATTTACAGTAAGGAGATTGTCGGTAAACCTGATATGTACAGTGTTAAACTGGAGGATGAAAAGGGTAAAGTAATAAATAGCGTTGTTGATTTGTCTACGCCAGAGGGCAAGGCAGTAGTGGGTCGCGTCAATGAACAGATGGCAGATGGTAAAAATGCTACCCTGAAGAAACTCCCAACTGAAAGTATCAAAAGAATGGCTTACTTGTTACCGAACTCTGGTGAGGGAGGGGGTGCCACGATGCGTTTGTCTTATGACGGTGGTGCTACTTACGTCGATGATAAGGGCTTTGCTCGCCCCATTCCGAATAATGCGGTGCCAGTGGGTAACGACGTAGCTTACGATGTATACTCTCGCAGTAAAGTTCGGAATGATGCAAAAGCTTTTCTTAGTAAAGAAGACACTGCCCTGAGTTCGGGCATGGGTTTTAAAGATTTGAAAGGCGACGGCTCAAAAGAGCTTGTCAACGCCTACCAGCCAAAAGATAAAGCCTTGGTTAAAGACGCCTTTGCACAAGTTCGAGCAGGTATGGGACCTTGGTCCACTATCTTTGCAGGGCTCAATGCTGTCGTAGGTGGTACTCTTGCGCCTGAGACTTTCTCTAAAATGTTTAAAAAGACAGAAGAAGGTCGTCAATTTACTAAACTTGTATATGTGCTAGGTCGCTCGGCGTTAGCAACCTCTCCGAGATTTGCTTTGGGTGACCTTACAACCACTGGCGAACTTTTCCCTAACGTCGACGACTTCTTCTCAAACCCCGTAACAGAAGCGAACAAACTTGTTGCCTTGGCTAAAGTTCTGAGGGGTGAAGAGATAAGACTACAAAGAATTAGAGCTTCTGATAGCCCTGTAGACGATGCCATCCTCGCCACAGCGGAACAGAAGTTGGGTGAGATAAACAGGCTTCAAGATCTGCTTGGTCCTGTTATCAATATGAATAGTAACATGGCGAGCGATGGAGATATCTCGGGAGCGATAAATATGATGGAAGAAAAACAAAAAGGGATGCCTCCCATTGTAAACGGAGTCTTGTAATAATGGCTGAAGAAGAGATTCTTGTAGAAGAGCCCCTTGCGAATCCCATTTTAGCAAGTGCAGAACAGGTTGCAGAACCCGTTGCAGAACAGGTTGCAGAACCCGTTGCAGCGGACACCCAAGGCTTTTCAGGCTCGTTTCGCATGAGTTTTACACCACAAGAGTTTGTGGACCTTTATGATACTTTTGACGCAGAAGCAAGAACTCCTACCGCAGAATTTAGGACGGCAGAGCAAGGGTTCGCTTTCAACTTAGTAAAAACCTTGTCTTACGACCCTTATCTAAAAGACAAGATGAACTACAATGATTTGCGTACAGGTTCGGCTCCGATTTTATCCGAACTAGGGCTAGAAAATAAAAGTTTAACTGACAAACAAATAATCGAGTTGTTTGCTCAAGACGACCAAGGGCGGGCTATTGAAGCCGACCCCGGGTTTTTTGAAGGTGTACAAAGAAGGGCTTTACCCGGTAGTGGGTTTATGGGGGGTTTTTATTACGGAGCAAAAGGAACCAACCTTGCTTTAAGCACTGTTCCTCCTGTAACTCCTTGGACTGCGGCACTTAGAGTAGGCGCTCCTCTTGTAGTGGGTACTATTACCGGAACGGGGGCTTCTTTTGCTGGAGAAAGAATTACAACCGGACTTATGGGTTCAGAGCCTATTGTGCTTCCGGGTGCCAGTGCGTATGAATCTGGAAAAACTTTTTCGGATACGTTGCCTTGGCTTCTTACTCCATGGATGGTAGGCAGAGAGGGCTTTAATCTTGGTGGAACGGCTGTTCTTAACAACTTAAACAATTTTATAGGTCCCATGATAAAGGGACAAACAAGAAATCCTCTTTCTGCTCGTTTTGTTCGGGGCGCTGAAAACCTTTCAGGGAGCATGGGTCGATATGCTTACGAAAATCCTGTTAAATCCGGGTTGATTGAGACAGGAGCGGTAATAGGCACCACTTTAGCCGCAGGCAAAGCGGAAGATGTTGCTCCCGGTAACCCATGGGTACGGTTTGGTTTTGAAGCTACAGGGGGAGTATCCGGAGCCCTTGTTACGGACATTGCTGCAAACAGGGTTCCTGCCTTGGCAGCATGGAGCGCCCGCGGCGTTAAGGCTTTGTACAACAAGCTCTTGAACAAGAACCCTGATGAGATGTTCGACCAGTACGGGATTGGCGAGAGCGACTTTCTTTCCGTGTCTTCTTTTATTACAGATCAGCTTGAAAAAAATGGCGAAGATCCTTTGGCGCTTTTAGAAATGCTGAACGACCCTACGTTTGATAGGTTGTTGACTGACAAGAGCGGGGCGCAAATTGAATTAGATCCCGCTACGAAAGCGGCAAGCATTACTCTTCTTGGGTTACAAAACCAGTTTGCATCGGTCAATCCTGCTGTTGGCAATGATGCAAAAAGCAGAATGGTATCGTCAATAGATGCTTTACGTCGAGGCCTGCTGGCGCTATATGCCGATGGATCAGAAGAGTCGTTACAGGACGCCGCTATTATCCAAACATCCTTGTTTGAAGCAACTTTAGAATCGCAGTTAGCTTCCGCTACAAACAAAACCATAGAGGCTTTTAAAAGAGTTCGCGGGGACGATTCTGAGTCTGACCTTACCTCTGCCTCAGAATTGTTTGAAACGTTAAAAACAGAATTTAGCGCGGGACGGGCGCAAGAAAGCCTTTTATATGGAAAAATTAAAGAAAACCTTCAAGTTAATAGTTTTATAGATGAAACTGGTAAAGCCTCCGACACTCCTAATTTTATAACAAGTTACGAAGATAACATGTCCGACCTTCTGCCAGAGACTAGAGCGGATTTTGAAGGAGGTGACTTAAGTATTCTAAAACGGTTTGTGAAGCGAAAGCGCGAGGAGCTAGGAATAGGTGAAGAAATAACTCCGGAGACCACGTTTGACACCGGAGTTACGATAGGAGAGCTACGCAGGGCTCGTAGTTCTGCCTTAAGCATTAGTAAGAAGATGTACGCTGAAAGCAAAGATAATGAAGGACGTATAGCCTCTAATTTTGCTGACGCGATACTGGCGGACATGAACAGTATGCCCGTAGGAATATCGCGCGAGTATGATACCGCTAGAAGCTTTTCGGCCGCGTTTAACGACGTATTTACTAGGGCTTATGCCGGGGATGTTCTGGGAACAAAGAAAAATGGCGCACCAAGCATCCCGATTGCAACTCTTGCTAACAACCTGATGAAAGGAGATGCTGCTTTTATGAAAGCGGCGGCTTTAGACGGTATCGCTCAGTTTCAAGCGGGTCAGGCCTTAACCAATGTCCTTGAGTCAGAAACAGGGGGCCAGTTCTCAGCCCAAGGTCAAGCCTTAACGACCTCTCTTAAAGAACAATACGACCCCGTTACCGGCGTTATTAACCTTGATAAAATGAGGCTCTGGTACTCTGACAATAAAGATCTAATTGAAAGTATCCCGGGCTTGAACAAGCGTATTAGTGATTCTTTAAACACGGCCAATAGTATTCGTGCCAGCGAAGAAAATATACTTAGGACTATCAGGGCTGACGCCTTAAACGAAGACGGTTCTTTAAACACTACGGCTTTGTCTACTTGGATGAACAAAGAAAGTAACAAGCGTCTTCTAGACATGTTTCCTAGCTTACGTGCGGACCTTTTAGATGCTAGAAAAGCTTCTAATTTAATTGGTTCAACAAGGGAGAAAAACAAAATATCGCTTAAAAACGATATGGATTTAATAGGTCTTAACGAACTTCTGCCGGACAAGACTTCAAACGCCACTACCGCTATTACCTCTGCCATTTCAGCAAACCAACAAATGCCTTTTGCAATTTTAAATCGATATATGAAAATGATCGAAAGGTCGGGAGAAGACGGCTTTACGGTAGGTCCCAATGTAAGCTCTGATAAACGTTTTCAAAGTCCAAATGTTGGCTCTAGTTGGACACAAGCTGATTTAAAGAATGGAATGCGGAGCGCCCTGTATAACAGTATTTTTCAAGTTACGTCGAATGGGGAACGGTTTAGTCCGGCAGCGGCTTTCAACAAACTTTTTGTGCCACACAAAAACGGCAAAGGTGTTTCAATAGCTGATTGGATGCTTAGTAACGATTTAATAGGGAAGCCTCAATTAGACGATACTAGGCAGTTCCTGAAAAAAATGGCTGAGATTGAGATGTTTACAATGAAAGCCAAACCGGGTCAGACGGATGAGTTTTATAAGGATCTGGGCGAAGGCGCTAAACTTATTGCGGCGATGGGTGGTTCCGCAATCGGATCGGGTATACGAAGCCAAATAGGGCTAAACAGCGGTGCTGGCGAAATTATTTTTGCTGGTAGATTTGCAAGGTTTGGTCAAGGGTTAGCCGAAAGATATTTCGCAGAGCTGCCCGCATCTTTGCAAGCTAACAGAGTTCAAATGATTTTAGAAAACGAAGTTCTTCTGAGGAAAGCATTAAAGACGGGAAAAACTGATCGGGAAAAGAGGGCTTTAGCCGCTGAGTTTGCCGATATGGCTGTCCAAAACTACATCATTTCACCTGTCCGACGGATTGGTGGCGAAATTATACAAGAGACTTCGTCTTACGAAGGTAACCTCGAAGGAGAAATCATTCCTCCTACACCCCCACCTGAAGAAGTTGTACCAAACCCGCCAGCGAACTCTACTCCCATGGAGCCGCCTAGCGGGCCTGCGCCTAGCCTTCGTCAACCAGTTTCTGCGGCCCCGCAAAGGCCACCTGTTGAAAGTGTAGCCCCGCAAAGGCAAGCCGCGACACAGTCAGGACCGGTTGACCGGGCTAGGTTTGCAGCCTTATTCCCAGAAGACAGAGAACTAATGGGCATTGGAAGCCTGATGGAGAACGTTTAATGCCTATCTATGAAGACTATTCTGGACGAAAAGATTTTTACACACCGGACGAAAACGCCCGCTTAGAGGATCCCGAAAGATACGGGTACACACAAGCTACTTATAACGCTTTTGCCGAAAGGACTAGGGCAAAGGCCGAGGGGAGAAGAGAAGCTGACGAGCGGGCGAGAGAGGCTATACCTAGTAGTTACACACAATCAGGCCTAGCTTCGACTAATCCGTTCTTCAGCTTGGGCGGTTATTCCGGTCACTCCGGGGGCGAGTTATCGGGCGGCGCGGGATTAGCGTTTTACGAAGACGGTGGAATGGTGGCTCCTGATACAGATCCGAGTACCGCGGGGATGTTTCAGTACGCCCAGCAGCCCGTCCAAGGACTACCGCAACAACCCTTTAACTACGACTATCAGCAGGGCTTGCCCGCTGCGATCAACCAAGGATTAGGGTCTCTCGCTCCCTTTGGCATGATGAATAAGCCCGGGTATTAAGTCAGCCAGCTTTTCGTAGCTTCACCGAGAACTTGACCTGCAATGTCGATTTTCTCACGCAACGCTTGCAGAATTTTTTCGTCAATAGTTCCCGGGGATACTAAGTCTACATAGGTTACCTTGTTTTCTTGTCCGATCCGATGGGCTCGGTCCTCACTTTGGAGCCGTATCTCTAAGTCGTAAGAGTTGCTGAAATAGATAACAGTATTAGCCTCCGTCAGCGTAATACCAAAGCCACCTGTTTTCGGCTGACCGACAAAAAACCTAAGAGGATTATCTCTGTCCTGAAAATCGTTAACAATCGTCTGTCTTTCGTCCTGCTCAGTCGCGCCGTAGTAGGTTGCGACAGAACCAGTCCCGAACTCAGCACTTAAAGCTTCTGCTATCGCTTGTATATCGTGCGTATAAGTCGCCCAAATAATGGCCTTTCCTTGCACCTCCTCGATCAACGACATTAGCTCATTTAATCGGTTACTTTTGATTAGCTCTAGTTCGCCTTCATCGGTCATCAAATGCCCACAACATATTTGTTGTAATCGCATGATTTGCGTCAAAACACTTGCCGTAGTAGCTAATTCTCCGCTGGCTAACTGCGCCAAAGCCAACTTTTTCATCTGCACGTACAGCGTCACCTGTTCCGCAGTCAACGAGACCTCGCGCTTTGTGTAGACTTTTTCGGGCAAGTCCAAACAGTCGCTTTTCAGCACCCGATTGCTAAATTTATCCAGCTTCTCGCTCAATTCATCTAGTCGCCGGTAGCCTACTATTTGCTGAAATGACCTGTGGCCCATGTTTCGACGTTGTACGTTCGCGTACCGCGATTGAAAAGCGTAATAGCTGTTAAACCCGAGTGCCTTTTCTTCTAAAAAAGCGCATTGACTAAACAGGTCCATAGGGCTTTTCGTGACGGGAGACCCGGTCAAGATACGACGATATTTAGAACGGCTTTGGAGCGCCATGATGTTCTTTGTTCTAGCTGCTTTCCTGTTTTTAATGGTAGTTGATTCGTCGACGATGATCATATTGTCGGGATTTTGATAAAGAAAAGCGATGGCGGCATTCGTTCCCCGGGAACTGCTAAACGCCTCAACGTTCATTACAAATATCTTTAGACCGCGATCTTTGTCAACAATAAAAGAGGTAAGCTCCTCTTCAAACTTCTTTGTTTTTGCGGGAATCCATCGACAGATCTTTCGCGGTATGCGCTCAGGCAGGTGTAGCGGTATTTCGCCCCTCGACCAGTTGTCGTAGACGCCTTTGGGTGCAATGATCAGCACCGATTTTAGCTGATCGGCTTCATATAGCATAGCCATCGTGTCTATCGCAACTTTAGTTTTTCCAGTACCCATCTCCATAAGAAGCGCGTAGAATTTCTTGCTCCACGAATCTTCCAGCGCAACTTCTTGATGCGCGTAGGGCTTCGTCTTGTAATCGTAGTGCCTCATTTCACCGCCTTTTTTGAAAGTACTTGACAGGGCTTCAATATACGATAATATCCTTAATTGTCAAGGCCCAACCGGTGCCTTTAACCACGGAGAAAGAAAATGACTGAGAAAATTACCACTCTTGATAGTCTTAGCGAACTGATGGAAAAAGATTTTGAAGAAAATCAAGCTTCTTCGGTAGAAAGCGTAGACCAAACTGGATTGAAAAGCATAGCTGAATTGGCCCGTCAAATCAGAGACATTGAAGAATTGATTGAGGGTCAGGAAGTAACGCTTAAAGCACATAAGAAATCGTTACAGAAACTGACCGACGAAGATCTTCCCAGCATGATGGCGGAAATCGGCGTAGCCAGCTTTAATTTAGACGATGGCTCTACCGTAAACATTAAGCAAACCTACGGGGCATCCATTCTAGTTGAAAAAAGACCCGAGGCTTATCAATGGCTTAGGGACCACGGCTACGACGATATCATAAAGAACACCGTTTCTTGTCAATTTGGCAGAGGCGAAGACGAAAAAGCTCATGCTTTGTTTGAGGTTTTGTGTGGCGCTGACGGCAGGCCCGATTATTCGCCCGCGCAGAAAGAAGAAATACATTCTCAAACGTTACGGGCTTTTGTCAAAGAGCGTTGCGAGAAAGGAGACGAATTCCCAATGACGCTTTTCGGAGCTTACGTGGGTCAAAGAGCAGTTATCAAAGGGAGTAAAAAATAATGAGTAAAGAGAAAGAAGTGGTCGTAACAGAAAAGATGAACGAGGTTGCAGTTTTTGATGCGAGCTTGTTTGAAGCAGATGCGGGAAAAGGTATGGAAGGCATGGGTCAAGACGACCTCGCGTTGCCCTTTCTAAAAGTGTTGTCCGGAAATGATCCTATTTTGGACGAAAACGAGGAAGCTCGAAAAGGTGACATTTACAACACGGTCACAGGAGAGGTTTTTAAGGGCAAGGACGGTCTTCGCGTTATCCCTTGCGCTTATCAGCGTCGATTTCTCCAATGGGCACCACGCGGCTCTGGAACGGGTGCGCCGACGGCTATCTATACGCCTTCGGAGACGAGGCCTCTTACTGTCCGGTCGAGCGAAGATAATAAGGATTACGTAGATGACGGCTCCGGCGAGTACATTGAAGAAACTCATCAGCACTTTGTGTTGTTGGTGGGCGATGATGGGCCGACTGAAACTGCTTTGATCTCAATGAAATCTACGCAGCTTAAGAAATCGCGGAAATGGAACTCGATGATGGCATCGAGAACAATGAAGGGCTCGAACGGCTCTTTCACGCCGCCTAGATTTTCTCACATCTATCACTTAAAAACAGTGAGCGAGGAGAACTCTAAGGGCTCATGGCACGGGTGGGAAATGTCTTGTGAAGGCCCTATTACTGATGCGGACACTTATGTCTCGGCTAAAGATTTTGCTGAGAGCATTACTTCTGGCGCGGTGGTAGTCAAGCACACTGAGGAGGAAAGTACGTCGTCCGGCTCGGCTCCGTTTTAACACAGCGGTAATTTGAGCGGGGTGTTAAGCCCCGCTTTTTTTTGTTATGGAGCTATCGGATGTTTTTAGAAGAGTTCAGGGCTATTTTTGAGGGACTGAAGCAAGCACACGGCTACTTTAAGATTGAAAAAACGTCTGCGACGGGTAAAGCGCAGGGTAAAGCAGGAGTGTTGAGAGAGCCACAAACGAACGAATTGTGGAAAAACCATTTATCTGGTGATGGGAATGGTCTGGGGATCATACCCATTAACGAAGAAAACCAATGTAAGTGGGGGTGCATTGACGTAGATCAATACCCCTTAGATCATCCAATGCTGGTTGACAAGATTAGACGCATGAAGCTACCGCTGGTTGTTTGTCGATCAAAAAGCGGCGGGGCGCATTTGTTCTTGTTCACCACGGTATTTATTGACGCAAGGGACATGCAGAAGGCCCTTCAAGCGATGGCCGCGGCACTCGGATACGGTGAGAGTGAGATATTTCCCAAGCAAATACGACTGCATCTTGATCGAGGGGATGTAGGCAATTTTTTAAACTTACCTTATTACAATGCTGAAGAAGGTCTTCGATACGCTTTTCTAGATGATGGCACATCGGCTTCGCTCGAAGAGTTTGTGGAACTCCACCGGAAGTTTGTTCAAACGCCAGAAGAGGCTATTAAACTGCACGTTATTGGTGGCAGTGAGACTAATCTCTTGAGCGACGGTCCCCCGTGCCTTCAGATCCTATGCAAAGAGGGCATCAGCGAGGGCGGAAGGAATAACGGTCTGTTTAACATTGGGGTCTATGTGCGTAAGGCTTACCCTGATAGCTGGGAGTCTGAGATTCTCAGATACAACATGGAATACATCGCGCCGCCGCTACCGCTCAATGAGGTGAACGTGGTGGCGAAGCAGGTAGAGAAGAAAGACTATGCGTACAAGTGTAGC
>TARA_R110001592_G_scaffold109432_2_pt1 | contig 10974 bp, 10 predicted proteins | sample TARA_R110001592 | Tara Oceans TARA_R110001592 (sample SAMEA4398387) | marine metagenome | biome: Polar Biome; feature: [SRF] surface water layer (ENVO:00010504); material: water (ENVO:00002006), including particulate matter (ENVO:01000060) such as... | depth 5 m | reverse complement strand
TCTATGATTATAAGTGAAAGTATATCTAGTGAACATCTCAGCTAAAGCTTTAGATTTATCTACATTAGGAACTTCAATGTATAATTTATCACCCCATTTAGAAGTATGTACTGTAGCATTAAGATTATCATACTTAGTATTTAAAGCTGATACAAGCTCATTATAATCAGTTACTGTCATGTTTTTTACTTTGTTGTTTTGTATTTGATTTCTCATTTTTATAATGTTTCACTTATTAAACAATCACAACATACTATTAGATGCTCTAATGTACTATCTATTTTATGATTTAAATCAAAGTTAACTTCTGAAATTCTTAATCTACTTACTATTTTTACCTGTAAATTATTTGAAGATGTTTTACGCATAGTTACAGATAATCTACCTGCATCTAATGAAATCTTCTCTACATGTACTGTATTAAATCCTTCATGTACTCTTAAGTGATTATTTACAGCTTGTATTAGTTTGATGTTTTGTGATAATTGCATGATTTCTTTTTTTTTATTTAATTATTATAGTGCAAATATACGACCTATTTTATAACTACCAAACTTTTTAGCACTTATTTTTAAAAAACTTTCATCTATATCTAGTAAACTATTATCATTTTAATTCTTTTATAGTATATGAACATCAATATAAAAATAAATAATAAGAAAAAAACATATAGTTTTATAGACTCATGGAATGATGTATCATTAAATTCTCTATCTAGATTCCTAGCTTATTCTAAATTAGATGCTACTGCACAAGCTTTAAATACTATTAATTTATTTAGTGATATGCCTAAAGACGTTATAAAAAAACTATCTTTAGAAGACGTATTACAGCTTATGAAGATGTTAACTAGTATGCAGAATGAAGTAGATGCTGTACATAAAGCTACATTTACTATAGAAGGTAAAAAATACGGATTTATTCCTTCGTTAGAAGATATCACATTAGGAGAATATGCAGACATTGAATCATTTATTAAAGGAGGTATAGAGACTAACCTACCTAATATTATGTCAGTATTATTTAGACCTATTGTAGAAGAGAATGCTAAATCATATAGTATAGAAGGATATGACGGTACAAGTCAAAAGGAAAGAGCAAAGATATTTATGGATATGAATGCAGTACAAGTACAGAATTCAATGGTTTTTTTTTGCAATTTCGTGAACGTACTATCGAAAATTTCAGTATTGTATTTGGAGCTGAAGGAGAAACTAAAGAAGAAGAAGTAGAAACAGTTAGTAATGATTTTGCTGATAACTGGTCATGGTTCGGAGTTATCTATAAATTAACAGAAGGTAAAATTATTAACTTAAATAAAATAATTAACACTAGCTTGTACGAATGCTTAACATGGTTAACGTATGAAACAGAGCTAGAACAACAAAAAAGTAAAAACTTATGATAACACCTAAAACTTTTAATAATGCTTTAAAACTCCTTAGAGACATAGGAGACAGTCATATGATGATATATACTACATCAGTAGGAGACATATACGAATTAGACCTTGAAAAACATACTGAATTTCCTCTATTTCATATCAATCCATTGAATGTAGATATAAATGAATCTACTATGACTATGAATTTTCAATTATTTATATGTGATATAGTAACAGAAGATACACAAACAGAAGAAGATGTACTATCTGATACTCTTCAAATCGTTACTGACATACTGTCACTACTAAGAAATGAAACATATGAAGGGTTTTTTACTGAAGGAAATTATACTGTTGAGCCATTTACAGAAAGATTTGATAACAGTCTTTCAGGATGGGTAGTTAATGTACCAATTATAGTAGATAATGATTATCAATCTTGTGACCTTCCTATCGCATAATGAAGGCTATGAAGAACTATCTAAGGTCAGTAGGTAAAAATGCTGTTAGAAACGCTAAGAATACGCTTAAGACTAAAGGTATTAAGGATAGTGCTATAGAAGAATCTATTACTTATAGATTAAATATAAAAGATAAGCACTGGACATTAGAATTTAGAATGTCTAGTTATGGTAAATTTCTTAATGATGGTGTAGGAGGAAACAATGGTAAGAATCTGAAGTATATAGATATGGAAGGTAAAAAGAGAAATACTGAATACAGATATAGTGATAAAGCTCCTCCAGTAAAAGTATTTGAAGATTGGATTAAAAAGAAAGGAATTAAAGGTAGAGATAAAAAAGGAAGATTTATAAAGAGAAAAAGTTTAGCATTTGCAATGGCTAAGAGTAGACAAATAAAAGGATATCAAGGATTATCTTTTTTTACTAAACCATTAAGTATAGCTCTTAAAAAATTCCCTAAAGAATTATTAAATAGTATAGAAAAAGATTTTTATACTGCAGTAGATAACTTAGATATTAAAAACTTAAAAAAATAAAATATGTCATTAACAATAATACAGAAACCATTATATAAATTAATACCAGCAAATTCACCTATCATATATACAGTAAGTGATGTTACTTCTATAGCTACTAAATTTAAAGTAAAATATATAGCTGATATTCATGTTCATACAGCTCAATCACCTGCATTAACAGTTATAAATAGAGTAAATACAGTTAAGGTATCACCTAATGCAAATGGAGTAGGTATATTAGACATTAAATCTATTTTAAGTAGTCAAGTAGATACTCAGAGAATGGGTAGTGTATCAGGTGATGGTAGTACATTTAAAACATTTTCAGACCCTCATGCAATTCATTTAATAGACGAATTTGCTAGAGGTGAAGATAGTACTAGATGGTATACTATAGTATTTAAAGTAGAATATAGTGATACTAATGGAGGTATAGTATATGATTCAGGACAATCATTAGCAGACGATTCTAGAGCTATTTTTAATGGTTACTTAAAGAATACAGATATAATACAGCAAACAGGATTAGATTATGGATATGATTTAGATAGTAATGGATATATAATGAATAATAATACAGCTAAATTCTTATCTAATATGCCTAGTCAATTATATGCTAGACTTACTGATTTTGGAACTGCTAGTTTTTTTGGTATGTTAGATTCATCTGATTATGTTTTTGAAACTGGTACTAATGGTTCAGATGGTACTGTAGCTTCTATTAGATTCGATTTTAAGACAGATGCTGCTAGTATTAGTAGTTTATATAGAGATATCAATTATAGTTCTGGATATCAAACTAATTACAGTACTGACTGTAGAGTAGTTACTTGTATAGCTGGTATCTATCCTGCTAATTTAAAAGTGAATAGTACTTTTATAAATGCTTTATCTGATGGAATGACTAATTATGATGTAATGGCTGTAGATAGTACTGGAGCTATAATATCTCAAATATATAATATAAAATTTATTAACAATGATTGTAAAGGATTTGAAGGTATAAGATTAGCTTGGTTAAATCAATTTGGAGGATTTGATTACTATACTTTTAATAAAAAATCAATAAGAACTTTAAAAGTTAATAGACAAAATTATACTCAGCATTCAGGTACATGGAATGGTTTATCTTTTGATATGAATAATGCAATAGGAGGGAATAGAAGTTATAATACTTCATCTAAAGAAGAAATAACTATTAATACTGATTATATAACAGAAGAAGAAGGTATATCATTTGAAGAATTATTAATATCACCTGAAGTATATTTAATTAATGAATATGAAGCTGATGATTCTAATGGTCTTACTAATAAATATGTAGAACCTGTAATGTTAATTAATAATGAAATAGTTAGAAAAACTAAAGCAAATGATAAATTAATACAACATTCATTTACTATAGAGAAATCTAAGAATACTAATACTCAAAATATATAATATGTCATTACAATTAGCTCTATACCCTCAATCAATTAACGGATATTCATCTATAGCTACTCCTAATCAAGATGAAATGATAGCAGACAATGTATTATTTCAAACTGTACCAGATGATTCACCTGAATACACTATAGATTCAGACCCTCCTAATGATGCTTTAAATCAAGACCCTGCAAATGGTAATTGGAAAAGATTTAGTACTAATGTAGGTAATGGATGGACATATACACCAGCTCCTAATTTATTTAGTAATACTAAAACTCAATCAGGAACTAATACGAGAACTGGAGTAGCTTTTTTTGGAACTAATGGAGGTTCAAACTCTTCAGGTATATATCAAAAAATATATGGATTAAAACCTCTACAGTCTTATGATTTAACTATAAATAAAACTACAAATAATGCAGGTTCTGGTTTTTTTGTATTAGGAGTAGATGGTAGATATGATTGTCTAGGTCAAGAATTTACTACATTCTCTGCAGACGCTGGAGTAAGTACAATTACTTTTGAAGCTCAATCTTCAGAAGAAACTTTAATATTAACATTCTTAAATAGTGGTACAGACGATGCAGCTATTGATGGTATATCAATTAAAGAATCTTTATCTAATCCTACATTCACTTATTCAGATGTATACGATGGACAGGAATTATTAGATTTAAAAGACCATAATCACCTACCTTTATCAATATCTATTGATGATTTTAAAAATGCTACTGAAAAAATACAATCTTATTCAAAAGATTTTTCTTTACCTGCTACTAAAAATAATAATAAAATATTTTATAACTTATATGATGTAACTGTATCAGTAAAAGATAGAGTAAAAACTTTTAATCCTTTAATGCAAACTAAAGCAAAATTATCTCAGGATGGTATAGTAATATTTGAAGGATTTCTAAAATTAACAGATATTAAGTTTGTAGATGGTCAGCATGAGTATAATGTACATTTATATTCTGAAATTATTTCATTAGCTTCTACTTTAAAAGATAGAAAATTAAAAGACTTAGATTTTACAGAATTAGAACATGATTATACTTCAGCTACTATAGAAGATTCATGGACAGGAGAATTACCTCTTTTAAATCAATTACAAATAGATTCTTTTGCTTATAATGGTACAGATTTATTTAAGACAGCTGTATTAAAATATCCTTTTATAGATTGGACAGGTTCTATACAAGATACTCAAGGGGAAATTAATTTAACTAATTTACAACAAGCTTACAGACCATTTATACAATGTAAATATATATTAGATAAAATATTTGATGCTGCAGGATTTAGATACTCATCAGTATTTTTTAATCAAGATAAATTCACAAAACTATTTATGGATTTCAATCATGGTGATGATACTGGTACAAGTACTGAAAATGTAGATACTAAATTTAGACAGGAAGATTTAGGTAATACTACTCACTGGTTAACTCCTAGTTATACTAATATTAATTATGACCATTCACCTATAACTAATAGTTCTGCTTTTTGGGATACTAATACTAATAAATTTACTGCTACAAATGATAATCAAAATGTAAAGTATATATCTCATTTTAGATTCCAAAATACTAACGGTATTAAGACTAGAAATATTAAATTTAGAGTTTTACATACTACTTTAGCTGGTGTAGAGACAGAATACAATGTACAAGAAATGAAATTAGGTATTATGACTAGTTTAACTCTAGCTGGAGGTTCAGGAGAGATGTATGTAGTAAATTATGGAGCTGGAGGTATAGATTGTAATATAGGTGATACTATAGAATTTCAAGCTAAAACTTTTACATCTAATACTAGTCAAGTTAGAATGCTTCTAAATAGCGATGGTCAATGGGGATATGGATTATCAGTAGCTGACTTTACAGTTAATAATACAGGTATAACAGCTCAATCATTACTAGAAATAGCTAGAGGAGAGACAGGACAGTGGGATTTTATCAAAGGATTGTTTAATATGTTTAATTTAGTAGCTATGCCTGATGATTCAGACAATAAAGCATTTATAATAGAACCATATGACTCTATATTCATCTCTCACAGTGATTCTAAGACTCATGACTGGACAATGAAAGAAAATGCAGGTCAACATACTATAAAGAGCTTAGAACTCATTAAAACGTCTTATTTTACATATATGAGAGACAAAGATGATTACGCTTCTAATATTTATGCAGACGCTGTAGCTACTCAAGATGATAAAGACTATTTATATGGTTCTTTAGACTTTGATGCTTCAGGATTAACATTATTAAGAGGTGAACAAACTACAGATACTGTAATATTTGCTCCTACTTTAATAAAACCTATATCAGATGTAAATATAAGTCATGTTACTCCTGCAATTTATAAAGGTGATAAGGATGGTATCGCTTATTCATCATATGCTAATTTACCTAGAATTTTATATGATTGTGGATTAGTATCAGGTAATGTAGCTATATCTTCTCCTTTTCAAAATTCAAGTACTGAAAGATTTGATAATAAATATTCTTATTTAGCTTTTTCTACATTTAGTGATTTACCTACTAATAATGGTACATTAGATTTAAATTGGACAGCTGTAGATTTAATAGGTGGAGGTTATGGTAAGGTTAGAAACTTATTTAACGAATACTGGGCTAGTTATTATGATGAATTATATCATGTAGATACTAGAATAGTTACTACTGAATTAATATTAAATGCTAATGATTTAAAACAGTATAAATTTTATGATAAAATCATATTAAAAAATAAAGAATATAGAATAAATAAAATAAATTATAAACCTAATTCAGCTTCTATAGTTGAACTAATATTACTACCTTAATTATGAATTTTAAAATCGGATATAAAGTAAAACCATTAGACATAGATAATGCTGGAAAAGTTACATTTACTGATGGTACAAATGAAGTAAAAGTTAATCAAAAAACTTGTGAAGCTTATGGATATTCATATAATCCATTTACTGGTACATGTTCAACTAAATTAAAAGTAAAAGATGTACAAAATGAAATATCTATTAGAGAAAATAAAATATTTGGAGCTGGTAATAAAATAGAATCTAAAGTAAGTAAATCTTTAATAAATGGAAGTAATAATAGAGCTAAAGGTAGTAATACTAATATATTTATTAATGGTAATGATAATTCTGTATCTTTTGGAGTAGTAGATGCAGCTATTTTATCTGGTAGTAATGCAAATGCTATTAGAACTGGAGAAGTTATCATAGGAGGTTCTAGAGATTTAGGTCTAGATGATTCATCTGGTAATCCTACTTACTTTAGAACTCAAACAAGTAAATTTCATATGACTGGAGTATTAAAAGCTGGTCAAACTATCGTTTATCCTACGCTCAGTGGATTGGATGGTATTTTTGGTATACCAATGTCAATTAATAGTATAACTGTCTTAAAAGCTACTATAATAGCCTCTAAGACTGGTACAGCTCTATATCACATGGAAGAATTAACTTGTACTGCTACATGTAACTCTTTAGGTAAATCAAATGTAGCTAATTTAACTACAAATGTGATAGCTAGTAGTATAGGTAACTCTGGTGTAGGTACAGAAGACGGAAATAGCTTAAATACATTTACTGGTACTACATTATATAATGAAAATGAAGTTTATGTAGCTTTTATTAATGAATTATTAGGAGGAGGTGCTACAGATGACATAGCAGTATCATTATCAGTAGAAATAGTAGAACAAATACATGATTATAACACAAATATTACAACTAACATATAAAAACAAATAAAATGACTAAAAAAACAATAGAATTTGAAGTTAAATCTACAGTAGGTAAGGTAGCAAATGACACTAAAAAATTAGGTATTAACTCTAAAAAAGCTGCTAAAGACGTAAAAAAGACAGGTGATGCTGCTAAATTATCAGCTGCAGACTTTACTATCATGGGGTTAAGCTTAAACGGAGTAAAAGCTGGTTTTAAAAAGATTATTCCAGCTGCTAAAATGATGTTCGGTACTGTAAAAGCAGGATTAATTAGTACTGGTATAGGTGTATTCATAGTAGCATTAGGTGCAATGATTCAATATTTTAGAGATAGTGAAGCAGGAATGAGTAAATTTAGAGAAATTACAGCTCAAATAGGTGTGGTATTAGGTAATGTAACTGATATTATATCTGATTTTGGTAAAGCTATATATGCTTTATCTACTGGTAACTGGGAAATGTTAAAAGATGCTGTAGATGACGTTACTGAAGGTCTAGGAGGATTTATAGATAAGACAGCTGAAGAAATGGAACAAGCTAAAGAATTAGAGAAGCAAAGACAAGCAATGAGATTAACAGAAAGAAAGCATAAAGTAGAATCAGCTAAAAGAACTACAGAAATTCAGAAGTTAAGATTACAAGCTAGAGAAGAGGAGAATTTTGGTCTAGAAGAAAGAGCTGAATTTTTAAGAAGAGCATTATTATTATCAGATGAGCAAATGAATAAAGATATAGAGATAATGACTCAGAAAGCAGAATTTCAAAGAATAGAAAATGGATTTAGTAAATCTAGTACAGAGAATTTAGATGCTCTAGCTGAATTAGAAGCTCAAGTATTTCAAATAGAAGGAGCTAATTATGCTAAAAGAAAATTAATGACATCTGAACTAGTATCATTTGATAAGCAAATAGTAAAAGCTGCAGAAGATAAAGTTAAGGCTTTAGAAACTTTAAGAAGTCAAGAAGATATCTGGGATGCTGAACAATTAGAAAAGAAAAGAAAATCAGAAGAGATGTTTAGTAAAGAATTACAAGAGATATACGCTCAAGCTGATAAAAGTCAATTAGAACAAGATTTTGAAGCTCTTACATCTTTAGAAGAACAAAGACATATAGCTCAAATGTTAGAAATTGATAATATGCAAATTCATGAAGATAAGAAAAATGAATTACGACAAGCTGCAGGTGAAGTTCATTTAACTAATCAGAAAGCATTAGCTAAATCTGAGGCTGACCATAAAGCACAACAAGCTGATATTATGATAGGTGCTAGTGCTGGATTAGCTAAAGCTCTTTTAGGATTAGCTGGAGAAAATAAAGCTATCGCTTCTGCTACTGTAGTTATAGATACTGCTATGGGTATATCTAAAGCTCTATCAGCTAATGCTGCTAATTTACCATTAGGTCTTTTAACAGCTGCTACAATAGCTGCTACAGGTATTAAGTCACTTAGTGATATAAATAAAACAGACGTTCCTAGTAGTGGAGGTACTCCTAGTTTATCAGCTATGAATGCTTCTGCAGTAGCTCCAGCTCCAGCTATGTCTGGTAGATTTTCACTAGGTTCAGGTGATAGACCAGAAGCTATTAAGGCTTATGTAGTTACGGATGAAATGACAGATTCTCAAAATCAGTTAAATAATATAAGAGAAAGAGCAACTTTATAGTATAACCGTAGTTCAAAAATTGGATTCAGGTTAGGTATTGATAATTAAGTACTTACATCCAGAGTTCAAAAATTGAACTACAGTTATATATACTATATACTTATTAACTATATATATATAATACTAATATAATAGTATACTGTAGTTCAAAAATTGAATTACGGTAAATCATTAAACTACTATCACTTTTTTTCTTTTATAATATATGGAAAACAAAACAACATCAATCATAGAATTAATAATAGCTGAAGATAACTTAGATTTAACTATCTCTGCTATCTCATTAGTATCAGCTCCTGCTATTGAAGAAAATTTTGTATTTTTCAATGAAAACAAAAAAAATAATCTTTGTCTAGCAGCTATAGATGAAGAAGCTCAATGTTTAATTTCTCCAGCTTTAATACCTAACAAACAAATATTTAGATATGATGCAGCTACAGATAGTGAGTATTATGTATACTTTTCTAAAGAAACTGTAAAAGAAGCTTCAGCTTTATATTTAAAACATTCTAATCAGAATTCAGCTACATACCAACATGAAGAAGATGTTAAGGATGTATACACTACTGAATCATGGATAAAAGAAGGAGAACAAGACAAGAGTAAGATGTACGGATTTGATTTACCAGACGGTACATGGTTTGTGAAAATGCACATAGCCAATCCTGACATGTGGTCTAAAATCAAATCTGGAGAAATTAAGGGTCTAAGTATAGAAGGTTTTTTTGTGAACAAATTACATAAACTATCTAAGCAAGATTCTTATACTAACGAACAAGTATTATCAGCATTAGCCGATATACTAAAAGCATAATTTCAGATTACTGATTTTATAATTAATTAATTAATAACTAAAAACAATAAAACTATGGATTTAAAAAATCAAATTTTAGTAGCGTTAGGATTAGACAAAACAGAAGAGGTATCAGAAGATACAAATCTTTCGTTTCAGGCTAAACTAGTTGACGGTACTATCATCGTATCAGAAGATGATGCTCTAGTTGAAGGTTCATTAGTAAACGTCTTAACAGAAGACGGTACTACTATTCCTTTACCAGTTGGAGAATATCGTACTGAAGATGGTCTAGGCTTTATTATTGAAACTGAAGGTGAAGTATCATCATTACTAACTGAAGAAGCTCCTGCAGAGGAAGAAGTTCCTGCAGAAGAAGAAGCTGAATTAGAAGAAGTTAATGAAGAAGCAATACTAGAAGATGAGATAATTGAAGAAGTAGAAGAAGAAGCTCCTGTTATGGAAGCAGCTCCTATGAATACACCTAAATCGATTACTACTACTACTACTGAAAAAGTAGAATTTAACAAAGATGAATTTTTATCAGAAATAAATGAATCAATCGTAGCTCTAAAAAGCGAAATTGAATTATTAAAGACTGAAAATGTAGACTTAAAAGCTCAATTAAATGAGTCAGCTACAGCTCCAGTTACAACTAATAAATTTTCTTCAAGTATTAAAGAATTATCTTCTAAAGAATTGTCAAGAATGACAAGACAAGAGAGATTCTTATACAACATAACTAAATAATAACTTAAAACAAATAAAAAATTATGGCTACTACAACAACAATCAATTCAAGTTACGTCGGTAAAGATGCTGGATTATATATCTCAGCTGCTTTAATGGAAGCAAAAACTCTTGACCACTTAACTATTATGGATAATGTAAAATATAAAGCAGTTGTTAAATCTCTAGTAGGTGCTGATTTCGTACAAGATGAATCTTGTGATTTCACTCCAGCTGGTTCTTTAACTCC
>TARA_R110001592_G_scaffold68674_2_pt1 | contig 10975 bp, 6 predicted proteins | sample TARA_R110001592 | Tara Oceans TARA_R110001592 (sample SAMEA4398387) | marine metagenome | biome: Polar Biome; feature: [SRF] surface water layer (ENVO:00010504); material: water (ENVO:00002006), including particulate matter (ENVO:01000060) such as... | depth 5 m | reverse complement strand
GCGTTATGCTTTTTAGCGAGTTTAATCATGGTTTCTTTGGCTTCATATACTCTTTTGTTAGGATATCTTCTTTTGTAGTAGCTATCGTTGTTGGTTACAAATAAAAACTCACAGTTTGGGTTTACTGATTTTATCCAACTCACTAAGGTGTCGTAATTGTTTTCATAACAAGTTGTACAAAAATCAGGGTCGTATGCATCGTTAATACCTATGCAAAAAATCACTAAATCGGGCTGAATAGCTTGTAAGTGCTGGGTAAATAATTCACATTTTAAATAACTTGAGGTGCTTGCTCCATTTACTCCAATTGAATTGTAAACAATACCTGCATCATCGTTGTCAAGACTTAAGCCATATAAATTAAAGTGAGTTTGGTTACTGTCGGTTTTGTAAACATTAAACTCTAGTGAATCTTGATGAGTATTAAATTTAAACTCAGTATAACCTATTTCATGGTTTACTTCAATAGATGCACAAGTATCAGAAATCAATTCTAAACAAAAGCTAGTCGAATCTAAATCATGAAAGACCTTAATGCTATTAAAATCATAATACGGTGTATCGTTACCTCTAAAAGTAATTTTAAGGGTCGATGAACTGTCTAAAGTTGTTGCAGTAACTCCAGAAACACCCCAAGTTGAATGGTGCGAACTTACAGAGTTTCTATAACCATTCCATTCGCCAGTATAATCTATTTTAGCATAATAAGGTCCATTTGTTTTCGCTAATCGATAAGGGAAAATAAAACCTCTACCGCCATTAAGGTTAGGAGAAAGTTGTTGAAAGTTAGTTCTTAATTGATTCGACCAAATATCTGCCTGAATGTGTGATCCACCGATTTGCATTAAGTTTATTTTGCCTTTACCATCAAAAATTAAGGTGTCTAGCTTACTGAATAGCGTGTTAAAGTTTGAACTGTCGTTATAAAAATAAACCACATTAGAATCGTAATTAACAAAGCTATACTCTTTAGTTAATTGAGGATTAGACTGACTTTTAGCAGTGCTAAAAATCAATAATAAAATGGAGAATATGGTAAGTTTATTAATTTTCATTTATGGTTGTAGAGTCTTGTTTTACATTTTCATTTTTCTTGTTGGGATTTTTATATACTTCGTACATTCCTAATAGTTTATTAGTAAACTCTTCGGCAATTTTTTTAGCTCCCTTAGGACTAAAATGGATATAATCAGATGCAGCCAATGAAGGCTCTGCGTTTACCCAAGTAGGCATAGAATTTTTGCCACCCATAACTTCGTACATATCCCAAAACATACACCCAGAAGAAATAGAAGCTTCCTTTAAAGCGTCTCTAACGCCTTCTAAATAAGAATAGGTAACAAACTCAGTTCCCTCTTTAATGGACATATCTCCAGGTCCGATTACAATAAAAGCAGCATTTGGGTTTAGTTTTTTCATAAAGTAAATTTGAGATTTAAACCAATTACCAAAATCGGTGCAGCCTTTTTCATCTTTTACATAAGGAACTACATTTCCACCAAACTCCATAATAATTAAGTTAGGAGATAGGTTGGCAAAGCTATTACTCAATAATGTTTGGTTTTGTTTGGTGAAAATAGTTCCAGAAGAACCTCTTAAAGGAATGTTGTCAACTACTACACCATTATTACCTTCTAATGATATTCCGTAAATATTAGGGCTGTCAGCTCCGCTAAACATAATTGAAATCTCTTCAGGAGTATTTGAAAAGTTTGCGGTTAACACCTGAAAAGGAGTGTTGGCTGATATCGTTCCACTTTTTAGAATAGCACCATCAGCAACGATGTCATAATGAATAGGTTTGTAGCTATTACTCAATAATACTTTTAATAGGTAATAGGTTTTCGTTTTACTGTAAGATGCTCTTGGTTTTTTTAGGGTAATCCAAGCATTATGTTGAATAGAGTCGGAAATAGTGGTTGATGAAGGTATGTCAGTATATCTGCTAAATGCCATTAATGGTCCATATTTATTATGAGTAATGGTCGAATCTTTTTTACCAAAGCCTGGGAATCGTTTCCAGTTTTCTGAAAATTCAATATTTACGCTCATTTTTGGAGCAACTTGTATTACATCAAATAAACCAGAGCCATAACCGCCAAATTTGGTTTGTAGTTCATTTCGTAATACGGAAGTAATACGGTCTGCTTCAATTTGAGAATCGCCATAATGCATGATTCTTACCTTTTCATTTTTGGCATTATCTAAAGCATCAAAAAATCGGTGCAAAGCAGGTTTGGCATTATCGGCTAATTGTATGCTTTTTCTGTATTTCGATAAAGAATCTAAACGATGTTTGATTAGAGTGGAGTCAATTTCACTAACAATAACTGTTGAATCAAATAGTTCAATTAAATCTTTTTGTACATCTGCTAAACTGTCGGCAGTTGTGTTTTTATGAGCAAAAAACTCATTAAAAGTTGGAAAGTCAATAGTGGATGAACCAACCTTAATTCCATCTTTTGGGAAAACAGCCATAATTCCAGTCAATAAAATCATCACTATAACTATAAATAGAAGTGTGAATAATGGTTTTATTTGCTTGTTTTTGTTCACTATTTTTTCTTAATCTTTAAAACTTGACCAACATCCAAATTCCCATCAATTCCATTTAAATCCATAATGTTTTGAGCCGAGATACCTGAGTATTTTTTTGCGATAACCCATAAGTTATCACCAGATTTAACGGTATATGTTATGTATCCTTTATTTGATGTTGGAGCAGGAGTAATTTTTTCCTCCTGATCTTCAATTTCAGGTTCTGGAGCTTTTGTTTCTCTAACTCTATTTTGAGAACTTGTTTTAGAATAGATAAGTAGTTTTTGACCAATGTCAATTCTAGTTCCATTTATGTTGTTCCAATCTTGTAATTGACTAACTCTTACGTCGTATTTGTCTGCAATTACACCTAACACATCGCCCGATTTCACGGTATATATAATTGATTCACTTCCTGTTGGTATTATAAATTGTTCAACTTTAGGTTTTGCTATTGGTTTTAAGAGTACAGAATCTTGGTAATAATAAATACTATCACACAATTGGTAAAATTTATCCATTTTACTTTTCGGGAAAACAGCTTCAAAATGGGATGGGAAAATGGCTTTGTTTAAGGTTGGATTATAAAATGCTAACTCTTTGCCGTTAATTTTTGTAACATCTTCAATTGCTTTAAATTGTAATTGATGTTCAATATAAAAAGTATCAACATCGAGTTTGGGTTCAATTTTATTACCATTACTATTGTTTTGAGCGTAGCAATATATCATCGCTTGTAAAGCAGGAGCTATATCTCTTGTGTTCGTATTTAAATAAGGATAAATTTCCCAATATGTTGTTGCTTTATGTCTATTTAGCAGGTTGTTAATGTTACTTACACCACAGCTGTATGCAGCTAAGCTAAGCTCCCAATTATTATAGATATTGTATAAGTGAGTTAAATATTTCATTGCAGCTTCACTCGATTTTTCAATGTCTTTACGTTGGTCAATAAATTCATTTACGGTTAATCCATACTTTAAGGCTTGTGGGTAATATAAATGCCAATAGCCAGTACCTCCATAGTTATTTAGTGAGTTTGGATTAAATCCTGAGCAAATTGCTGGCAGTAAATGAAATTCTTCTGGTAGTTGATACTTGGTTAAAAGCTGTTTAATCTTAGGGGAGTAGTAGTTGGTTAAATAGTTTAAAAAGTGGTAGTTACTACCTTTTTCATAAAAATTAATATATTCTTGAACTTTATTGTTATAAGTAAGAGAGAAGGTGTTTTCTATAACATTAAATATAGAATCTCCATTTGTAGAATCTATATTTAAATTAAGTACTTGCTGATTAGGTAAATTAGTAGTGTTTAAATCGGATATTTTTAATAAAGCCTTATAATAATTTGATTTTGTAAATGATTGAAATTCTGACTTGTAAATACTCTCATTTTGACTAAATGTAGTTTTTAGGATGAAAAACAAAACAAATAAAATGAAGTATTTTTTTTTACAATTAAGCATTCAACTTTGAACAATTATATAAGTTGTAAATATGCTTTAATAAGCTTAAATATTAATGAATAGCCTTGGGAGTTTATAAACAATAAAGTGTTAAACTAGCTTTTTTTTCTCGACTTAAAATCGATTTGATAAACAGTACCTTTTTTCTCTAATCTTTTAATTGTACCATCTAATTGCTCAACAAATATTTTAATCAGTTCCATACCTAATGACACATCTTCTTGGTCTAAGATATGAGCATCCATACCTATACCATCATCACCAGCAATAAGGGTAAATGAATTATTATCAATTTGAGTTAAATGAATAATAATTCTTCCTTTTGGTCTGTCTATAAAAGCATATTTAAGGGTGTTAGATATAATTTCATTCAACAATAGTCCTATCGGGATAATTGTATCGATATCAAATTTAACTTCATCTATTTTTATATCTAAAAATATATCAGTATTAATAGAGTAGGTACTAATTAAATCGTCGGTTAATGCTAAAATATAATCTTGAAAATCGATATGTGCTAAATCTCCTGTTTGATACATTTTTTCATGAATCAATGCCATTGAACGAATACGATTTTTTGCTTCATCAAATAAGGCAAGGGATTTAGGGTCATCAGTATAACTAGATTGAATACTTAGTAAACTATTAATTACTTGTAAGTTGTTTTTTACACGATGATGAATTTCTTTTAATAAAATTTCTTTTTCATCTCGTTGTTTTTCTATTAATATAGTTCTCTCCCTAACTTTTTTCTCTAACTCTTTACTTATCTTGATGTGACGTTTTTCTCTGTATGTGGTTACCTTAAATAAAAGATAACTAATTAATAACGCTAAAATTAAATAGAACCACCAAGTTTGCCAAAAAGGAGAGCTAATAGTAAACTCAAATGAAGCTGCTTCTTGCGTCCATATCCCTTCATTATTTCTAGCTTTCACAAGAAATTTATATTTCCCAGGAGCAAGGTTGGAGTAGGTAGCAGATGTTTTTTTAGTACTAGGAAACCAATCATTATCAATAGGTTCTAACTTAAAACTATATTGCACATATTCAGGGTGAGTTAAGTTAATGCCTGAAAATTCAAAGGTTAAATGGTTTTCATTGTAGTCAAGAACTAAATCCTTAGGAAGGTTATTCCATGATTCATAGTCTTTAGTATATTTAAGCCAGTTTACATCCTCAAAAAACAGTTTAACTTTGGTTAAATGGATAATAGGTTCAAATACGTTAGATTTATCTTCTTTAGGATTGTATTTTATTAGACCACTCACAGTTCCTATCCATAAGTTTCCTTTTTTATCTTCATAAATAGCTCGACTATTACATTCAATACCTTTAAAACCTTCTGGAGCACTATAATTTTTTATAGTGTTAATTTGTCCATAGCTGTTTAGTGTTATTTTATCTAAGCCTTTATTTGTTCCTACCCATATATTACCTCTTTTATCAGTGTGCAATAAATAAATAACATTGGATGAAAGACCTTGATTTATCGTAATAGGTTTAAAATCAACGCCATCATACCTTACAACACACCTATCCGTTCCAAACCATAATTTCCCATACTTATCCTCAGTTATGCTTCCTATGTATTGATTACAAAATCCAGAAGAATTTGCGTAGTTATAAAATATATCATTTGAATATTTATTTACGCCATCTCCAGTACCTATCCATATATTTCCTTTTGAATCTTCATATAAAGAATAAATATAATTGTGAGATAAATCTCCACTTTCTTTAGTATATGTTTTAAAAGTATTTTGATTGTAAACAGCTAATCCATACCCATTTGTTCCTACCCATAATCTATTTTTGCTATCTAATAATAGTGTTTTTATTTTATTAGAAGGTAACCCATTGGCAGTTGTATATGTTGTAAAATTACCATTACTATATTTTAATAAGCCTTCATCGGTTGCAAACCACAAATTACCATCATTATCTTTTATAGATGATCGAACAGATTTTCCATTCACACCATTTGCTTCATTATAGTGAAAAACAGCTGTACCTGTATATTTATATATCCCCTCATCACTTGTACCAATCCATATATTGGAATTATTATCTTCAATAATACTAAATATTGCAGGAGAGTTCAAACCTTCTATATTTTCAAAATAGGTAAAAGCTTTAGAGCCTAATTTAATTAACCCACTACCAGAAGTTCCAATCCATAGGTTTCCAGAACGATCTTGGTATAGTTCTGTTAAACTATTATTTTTTAAGCCATTCTCTTTTTGAATATGGGTTATACTTAAATCAGTATGTTGAACATAAGCACCACTATTAGATGTAGCAAACCATATTTCATTATCATTATCAGTTAGTATTGATGTTATACTTAAATTAGAAGGAATAGGAATAGGTTCAAATTCATACTGTTGTTTGTCATCAATACTTCCTTTTAAAAGTTTGATAGCTCCATTATTTGTTCCGATTAGATAGTTTCCTTCTTCATCAATACTTAGGCAATTAACGTAGTTTGAGGGTAAACCACTTGATTGATCTATTAATAAAGTGTCATTCTCACTAATTATAATAATTCCTTTACTTGATGCTAATAAGATATTATTTTTTTCATCACTAGTAACTTCATTAATTTCAGCATCAAAAAGGTTTGTTTTTGAATAGTTTGTAAAAGTTCCATTTTGATAAACAGAGAGTCCAAAATTACTCCCTATCCAAATGCTGTTGTTATTATCTACATAAATAGCATGAAATCCAGAACTAGAAGATAAGCCATCTTTCTCATTGTAAACAGTAAATTTTCTTCCATTATATTTTGTTATGCCACCAAGAGAGGAAGTAAACCATAAATTACCATCTTTATCTTCAGCAATAGCAGTTACTATATCACCAGATAAGCCTTCTTTTTCGGAGAATTGATTAAATGTTATTCCATCAAATTGACAAACACCGCCTCCAGCAGTACCTATCCATAAATATCCTCTTGAATCTTGAAAAATAGAATTTACTTGAGATTGAGATAATCCATCTTCTACACTAAAATGTTTAAAGTCGAAGTTTTGACCAAATAACCCTACTATTGCTATCAATAATAGCAAAGGAGTTAAAAATAAACGGATATAGTTTTTATTTTTTTTCAATTAAACAAATGTAAAGTAATAACTACTAATTTCAACCACCAATTTTCTTAGTTTTAGTGAATCCTAAATTTATTAACAAGTCATAAATTTTATCTTTTAACTCACCTTGAATTAAAATTTCACTATCCTTGCAACTTCCTCCAACCCCACATTTTGACTTTAAAGTTTTTCCCAATGTGCTTAAATCGTCTTCACTTCCGACAAAGTTACTAACTATGGTTACGGATTTTCCCTTACGTTGTTTCCTATCTATAAAAACTTTTAATTCTTGAAGGTTGTTTGCTATCGTTTCTTCTTCTTCAATTTCATCATCGTAATTAAAGTTTTGATTTGTTGAATAAACGATATTGCTCTTGTTTTTTTTACTCATTGCTTATTACGTTTAGCGATTTTGGATTAACTTCTATCTGTATAATTTCATGATGCTTTACTGGTTCGCCATCCATTTGCATTTCTGGTTTTGGAGATTGTATTTCTACTTGATTTGTTTTATATTCAGTAACGTATTTACTTGAAAGTATTTTTTTATTAAATAGCTTGTAGGCTAGGATAGGAGCCATATAAAAAGGAAAGGATTTAAGTCCAATTAACCTAACATAACCATCATCTAATTCTGAATTTGGAGATATGTAAGCATTATTTCCGTATTGATTGGAATTTGATATGGTAATTAATAAATCTGTTGTTGTAACGGTTTTGTCTTTAAAAATTAGTTTATATTCTTGTGGTTTGTAGTTAAAATATTCTTTTAAAGATATTTTTAAATAGGTTAATAATCCTCTCGTAGGGGCTTCATCAAATTTCCAAGCAACATGAGCGTCAAAGCCAAGCCCAGCAGCACCAAGAAAAGGTTGTTTGTTTAAAAGAATTGTATCTATCTTTTTGGTTTTATAATTATTTAAGTGTTTTATAGCGTTAATAACTTTCATAGAAATTTTTAGATGCCTAGCCAATCCATTACCAGAACCGGTTGGAATAATTCCTAAGATACAGTTTGTATTAATTAAAGATGTACCAACTTCATGTACAGTACCATCTCCACCAACAGCAACAATAATATCAAAATTAGAGTGTTCATTTTTAGCTATTTCTTTGGCATTTCCAGCATATTCTGTAAACTTTATCGTTGAAATAAACTTTATTTTATCTAAATGTAAATCAACTAACGATTCAATATTTTTTTGCTTTCCTGTTCCTGAGATAGGATTTACAATAAATAGTATTTTTTTTTGTGCTGTCATTTAGTAGTACTGATTGAAAGTTGATTTTCAATTAGGCGATTATTATGTTGTTGTATTATCGCTTTTATTTTTCGTCCAAGTTTATTTTTAATAGTTAAATATTGTTTATTGGTTAATAAATTATTAGCTAATAATTTATCTTTTGAGTAATGAAATAAGCCAGAACTATTTTCTCCATCAAATAGCAGAAGATAATCATTTTCTAGCAAATAATAAGTGTTTCTAGAAAATCCAATAATATTTCTTTCTATCTCGTTTATTGGTTTACCAAAAGAAACAATTTTACTTTCAATGCCTAATAAGCTTAAAATAGTAGGGGTAATGTCACAATGCTGAAAATAATTACTGTCTAGTCCTTTTAGTTTTGAAGAAGGGTCATAAATAAAAATAGGGATAGCAAATCTACCAATTAATGTTCCATAACTTGGGTTTGAAGATAGTGCCGAATGATCGGCAGTAAAAATAAAAATGGTGTTTTCAAACCATTTATTTTTTTTGGAAGAATTAAAAAATTCTTTTAAAGCATAATCAGTATAACCTATAGTTTCATGAGCATCTAAAGTCCCTTTCGGGAATTTATTTTTATATTTTTGAGGAATAGAGTATGGGTGATGAGATGATAAGGTAAAAATAGTACTAAAAAATGGTTCTTGTTTTTGGTTTAATTGTTTGCTAAAATATTGAAGATAGGGCTCATCAAAAACTCCCCAATTGTTATCATAATCTTTTTCTTTATCTGGATATTCGTCTAATCCATAATAATCATTTACTCCTGTAATTTTTGTGAAACCATCAAAACTCATTGTGCCGTTAGCACCACCATGATAGAATGAAGTGTTGTAGCCATTGTTATTTAAAATACTTGGTAATGCATCAATTTTGTTGTTGGAATAATTTGAAAGCACATAAGGCCTATCCATTAAAGGTGGTATCCCCGCTAGAATTGAAGGTAATGATTCTATAGATCTACTACCATTTGAGTAAGCATTTGTAAAGGCATAACTTTCTTTCAATAATGAATCTAAAAAGGGAGTATAACCATTTCCGTTATTAAAAAAGCCAACATATTCTTTTGCAAAACTTTCTAGAATTACTAAGACTACATTTTTTCCTTTAAATTGTCCTTCTCCATTAATTTTAACAATAGGACTATATATTTCTTCTAATTCTGATGGGGTAAAAAACTCGGTAACGGGTAGTTGGTTGTTCAATACGGTTTTTATTATGCAAAATGGAGTATTTAAAACTAAAGGTACATTTTGTGGAGAGGTATTGTTTGCTGCATTTATAATGTCAAGCGGTTTTAATTGCAATCCACCCCTAAAACTAATTGCTGTAAAACCACTAATAACTATAAATATTAAGACTTGAAAAATGGAATTCTTAGTAGATTTTAATTTAAAAATTTGAGAAGTTTCACTTTTACGATATAAAAACTCGGTAAGTATTATTAAAAGGATTAGCAAAACAAATGAGTACCAAAAATCAGCTAAATATTGGGGTAACAGTTTTAGGGTATCGTTGTTAGTTGAAATAAATCGAAGAAAATCGGCAGTAGTTCTTTTCAATGAAAATTGAAAATAGCTTACATCAATTAAATTAAAAATTATACCAACAATATTGGCGAGGTGAAAAAATACCTTTAAAATAGTTTTATAACTATTATTTTTTCTAAACTCAAAAGGGAGAATAGATAAAAGTATAAAAGGAGAAAAAAGATAGGATATCGCAACTAAATCAAATCTCAATCCATAATAAAAAGCATCGAAAGGGAAACCATTATCAAAAAAAGATAGATTAACTACATAAAAAGCTAATCTGCCAACAGTAAAAATTAAGAAACTAATACCAATTCTTTTGATTAAAGAAATAAAATGTGAAAAATCTATATTCATATATTTAAAGCCAATAATCAATGTTTAGAGCTAGGCTTATCTTTTAATGCACATTTATCACAGTCATGATTCTTTGCTTTTTTAAATACACGGTAAGCAATATAACCAGCAGCTAATGTAATTAATAATATGACATATATTTCTTGTGTTTCCAATTTAAAGTATTTTAAATAAAATATCTCTAGCCAAAGTTAACTAAAATCAGTTAAATTTGTTGGCTTAAATAATGACTTATGATTATAAAGTACAATCGAAGAAAATATACCGACAATGAATTGTTGGACTTATACAAAGCATTAATCAAACCTCGTTTAATTGAAGAAAAAATGTTAATACTCCTTCGTCAAGGGAGAATTAGTAAATGGTTTTCAGGTATTGGACAGGAAGCCGTTTCGGTTGGAGCAACTTTGGCGTTAAATAAAGACGAGTATATTTTACCAATGCACCGTAATTTAGGAGTATTTACGGCTAGAGATATTCCTTTGTTTAGATTGTTTACTCAGTTTCAAGGAAAGATGAGTGGATTTACAAAAGGCAGAGATCGTTCGTTTCATTTTGGTACAAATGAGTACAATATTGTTGGAATGATTTCTCATTTAGGTCCTCAATTGGGTGTTGCAGATGGAATTGCGTTGAGTAACTTATTAAAGAAAAATAATAAAGCTACTTTAGTTTTTTCAGGAGATGGTGGTGCAAGTGAGGGAGATTTTCATGAGGCGCTG
>TARA_R110001592_G_scaffold86906_2_pt1 | contig 10989 bp, 6 predicted proteins | sample TARA_R110001592 | Tara Oceans TARA_R110001592 (sample SAMEA4398387) | marine metagenome | biome: Polar Biome; feature: [SRF] surface water layer (ENVO:00010504); material: water (ENVO:00002006), including particulate matter (ENVO:01000060) such as... | depth 5 m | reverse complement strand
TAACCGGTGACGCCTTGTTTAGTCTGCGATGTGATTGCGGGCCGCAACTGCGTTATGCCATGAAGCAGATCGCCACCGAAGGCAGAGGGATAATCCTATATTTACGTCAAGAAGGGAGAGGAATCGGTCTGCTTAATAAGATTCGCGCCTACGCCTTACAAGACAAGGGTGCCGACACTGTGGAAGCCAATGAGCAGCTCGGTTTCTTAGCCGATGGCCGTCAATACGCGATTTGTAAGCCGATGCTAGATCATTTCGGCGTGAAGCAACTGCGTTTGTTGACGAATAATCCTCGTAAAGTATTGGCTCTCGAAGAGTTAAATTACGTCGTGACAGAGCGTGTGCCAATACACACGGGCTACAATTCTCATAACGAGAACTATCTTGCCGTTAAAGCTAAGAAGTTAGGGCATATGCCTAGACTGGAGTGACATTACTCTTAGGCATTGCTTGCCGCGGTACGGCTCGCTTTGCGCAGCTTTCGTAGGGCGTCCTCCATCTCCTCAAGTGAGATGGGGAGGCCTAAGAAATAGCCCTGAATGAAATCACAATCGTAAGTGCTCAAAAGGTCGATGTCCTCCTGTGACTCGGCCCCCTCCATCGTGACCAACAAGCCATTTGAATGACACAGCTCAACTAAGGGCTTAAGAATCTGGCGATTGCCACGCTTTAGAGTTTGTTGGATGAAGCTCTTGTCGAACTTCACCATGGTGATGGGGTATTCGACAATGCGCAACAGCGATGTAAAGCCTGCACCAAAATCATCGAGCGCTAAAACATAGCCAGCTTCCGAGAGGCGGTGCAGGAAAGTATGCGAGTGCTTAGTTAACTCAATGTTGACCGTTTCGGTGATCTCTAACTGGATATATTGAGGGGCAATATTGAAACGCTTGGTGTAACGGTCTAACACCTCGGTTAGGTTAGAGACTTGTAGTTGTGCGCTCGAGATGTTCAACGACATCTTGAAGTCTCGCGCTAGGAGCTTACGGATAGCAGGGTAGCTAGACAGTCCTTTACTGATAACCCACTCGTCGATCATCGCGAAAACGCCGCAGGACTCTGCGATAGGTACAAACTCGTCAGGATCCACTACACCGAATCTGCGCGAGTTCCAGCGTAGCAACGCCTCGAAGCCATCTAACTCTCCTGTCCTGACATTGAGCAAAGGCATATAGACAAGTTTGAACTCGAGGTCGGGGTTGACGACTTTCAATGCGCTCTCTATTTCTTGGCGGCGGCGTATTTTTTCTGCCAACTCTTGAGAGTAGAAAGCAACCTGATTCTTGCCTTGGAGCTTGGCTTGAGCCATTGCAGTGTCGGCATTGGAAATCAATTGGCTAAAGGAGTCACCGTCTTGTGGGTACAGCGCGATCCCTATGCTGGTAGTGATCGGGAAGCGTGCCTTGGCGAAGTGTAGACCTTCCTCCATCTGCTGCAGGATCATCGTGGAGATATCCTGTGCGGCAGAGGTGGCATCTTTTTGGCGAATGAGAAGACAAAACTGGTCTCCGGCTACTCTGCCAGGCGTGATCACTGTACCGCCTTGGTCGGAGTTCGAGGAACGAATTACCGAAATGTCCGAAAGACTTAGACCGAATGCAGTGAGCAATTCATCGCCGAAGCGGTGGCCATACTTATCGTTTACAAACTTGAAATTGTCCAAGTCTAAGTACATTAGAGCGAGTTGCTCAGAGCGCTCTTTGGCTTTGTTGAGAGCCTGTTGTCCCACTTTATTAATGAAGTTTAGATTGAACAAACCGGTCAAGGAGTCCCGCTCCATTAGCCTTCGTGTCTCTTCGTGAGAATGCGACAGCTTGTCGTATAGCGAGCGGAAGGTCTTCGCGAGACTGCCTATCTCATCTTCTACTAAGTGTCTGTCAGGTATCGCGTCGCGACGATTCGCAAGTACATCGGCTAGGTCGCGCTCTAACTCTAGTACCGGTCTCGTGATGTAACGTGTGGTGAGGCCATATAGGCAAATAGACGCGGTAGTGGAGAAAATCAAACTGATCAATAGCAACCAGCCAGCCATAGGCAGTAGTTGCTCCTGGAGATGATTGAAGGGCAGGGCAATGCTGAGGAACTGTCCATCTAGCAACTCAATTGAGGCGGACAGGTTTGGCAAATTCTCCATGGGAGCACCAATGACAAAAGCAGCTCCGAGTTCTTGTTCAAGCTGCGCGCGTAGAGCATTGAACTCCGTGGGCTCTATGGCGAGCGCAATAACAAGTGCATTCCCGTTTTGGGATGGCAATGGGCGCACCATAGTTATTGGGTCGATTAGCTCTGCCTTGATGAGAAAATTCTGCTTACCCGGCTCTTCTAAGTAACTCCAGCGTAGCATCTCATTGTCCGCCAGCATGCTAGTCACAAAGTTCTCTAACGCTGGGCTAATAGCGCTAAACGGGTCCTCGCTAAACTCGATGTGGGTGCGGATGACAGGAGCCGCGCTATTCATTCCCACTGTCACGCTGAGGTAGTCGGTTTCCTGTGCATTGGTAGCTCTTAGAGTGTCTTCGAGGTTGCGAGCAAGGCCAAGGTCACTGGTTTCGTCGTCTAGGAAGAGAAGGTATTGATGCAGAGCATGGCTCTGTGTGATAGACATCAAATAGCTTTCGGTAAACGTGGTATAGCGTCCGAAGGTGGCCTCGAGCTGAATTATTGCGCTGTTGATGCGGTACTGCTCTTGTCGTTCTAAGAAATTGCGGGCGATCTCATACACCACCATCGATGCTACGATGAAACTCAATAGCACCACTGGTGTTATGACGAGAAGTGCGCGCTTATTGAGATTCATGAAGTTCCACTAGAGTGCTGGTAATGCGATCACGCAGCAGAATATTGCGCACACTAAACTCTGCATCGTAATGTATTAGTTTGCCAAGCTGTTCCGCGTCCAGTGTAAAAGCTGGGTTATTGCGAGCAGCCTCGCTCTGCAATGCTGCAGCGGCAACATTACTGCTGGGTATTAAGATTGCTTCGGAATTGGCCGCTGCAACTTTTGGAATGTTGATGAAATTAATAAAATCCATCGCCAGGTCTTGCTTCTCTGACTGTCGGAGTATTGCTAAACAGTCGGTCCAAACCATGCTGCCTTCATTGGGTACGACATACTCCCACTGCTCTGAGTTGCTTAGAGTATTCAACTCCTTCTGATCGCCGGAATAGGCCAGGGCCATATACAGGTCGTCGCTATTAGGGTATTCACCCAGATAGGAGATTGCATATTCGAAGGTAAGGATATTGGGTAGCAAGTCTTTCAATTGCTCGAAGGTCTCTTTGAGCAAATCCTCATTATCGGTATTCGGGGATTGATTGCGCAGGATGAAAGCCGGAGCAAGTGTGTCCACATAGTTTTCTACCCAGCCAATATGGCCTATTACTTCCTCGTTAGGCTCTAAAATATCCCGCCAAGAACTAGGCACATTGCTTACGCGGTCTTTGCGGTAGACGATGCCTAGTGTTCCCCACAAATAAGGAGTTGCGTAGGGCGCACAGCTCTGGGCTAAGTGTGGGTTGAAGTAGCGGAAATTCGCTGTATTCTGATATTGCTCTACGGGCACAAATATATCTCGCTGTCCGACATAATCTGCGGTACTGGGGTCGATATTGACTATATCGATGTCGCTGATTTCCGAAGACAGTAAGATAGTATTGCGGACCTCCTCCTGATCGAAAAAGATCTGCTTAACGCGAACGCCGCTGTGCTCTTCCCATTGGCTTATGGTTTCATCGGCAAATTCGCCTTGCCAAGTGAGGATATTGAGGGTCTGTGCCGTACAATTGGCGCCGATAAAGAAGGCGGCTAAACATAGGGCGTATGTCGGTTTCAGCATAGGGTTCAAATCGAATAGAAAGTCCTTCGATTATAAACCCTAAGCCTTGTAAAATTCGCGGGAATTCTGAAAACCGCTCAAAGATGTCCCTTTTTCTACCACCGTAGTGTGAAAAGTGCGTAGCTCTGCAGAAAGCTTATGTAAATCAAGAGGGAAAAGCCGACGGTCGCCGGTGACACGGAATGCTTGAATCTAGCGAAAACCCGTTATTACCGTGGTAATAAGTGCCTATTGAGGCAGTGTGCTGCGCACGTTTTCGATCTGGCTGCACATTTGCAGCGCTCCGCTGAGCACTCTGAGGCTATGGCGTTGGATAAGATCGGGCGGGATAAAAAACAGTGCGTCGTTGGCAACGGCACGTAGTTGAGGCCAGCGTCGCCATTCGTCTAGCCATTCCGGGCGCGCGATATCCATGCCCGAGGCGATGATCAGCGCTGGGTCACGCTGCAGTACTGCCTCTACGCTGACCTTAGGAGCGAGGCCGAGGTCAGCGAATATATTGCGGCCGCCACACAGCTCGATGACATCGTTGATCAACTCGTCGCCCCCTACGCTTATTAGTGGCTCATTCCAGACTTGATAGAACACCGACACCTTCGTGCTGTTCTCATAACGGCTGCGTAAAGTTTGCAGTTGTCCGCGGAAATATTGTGAGGCGGCCTGCCCGATTACCTGCGTCCCTGCCAAGGTGGCGAATTTTTCGATTTGATCGGGAATACTGAGCAGCGTTCGAGGCTCCGCGATATAGACATTGAAACCGAGGTCGATAAGGCGTTGCAATGCAGCCTGCGGGTTGCCACTTCGCCAAGCGACTATCAAGTCGGGGTTATAGCCAACGATTGCTTCCATGTCGAGAAGGTCATAGCGCCCGACGACGGGTAAGCCTTGTGCCTGTGGTGGATGGTCACTGTACTCGCTGACCCCTTTGATGCGATTGCCCGCGCCCGCTACGAAGAGTAACTCAGTGAGAGATGGAGCGAGGCTGATGATGCGCTGTGCCGGACCATCTAGTGTCACGGTACGCTGTTCGTCGTCGACCACTGTGATGCTCTGAGCGCTCGTTGCGGCGCAGAGAATAGTGGACAGGATCAGTAGGCTTGCTCGCCAGTAATGCATTAGTAATCTATACCTTTTTGTACGCGTACACCGCTGTTAAAAGCGTGTTTGATATCTTTTACCTCACTGACAGTGTCGGCGATCTCGACCAGTGCCTGATTGGCATTGCGCCCCGTGATGACGACATGTTGACCTGTTGGGCGCTCACGCAGGGCATCTAAAACCTCGGCAAGGTCAAGGTAGCCGTAGGTCAGCATATAGGTGAGTTCGTCGAGTACAATCACTTTTACAGCCGGGTCCCGAAGTAAGTCGACAGCATGCGCCCATGTTGCCACTGCCGCCTCGATGTCTTTCTCCCGGTCCTGTGTCTCCCAGGTAAATCCGGTGTTCATAACATGGAACTCCACCAGGGGGTGGTCGTTGAAGAGCATCTGCTCTCCACACTCCCATTGGCCCTTGATGAATTGGACCACGCCACAGCGCAAACCGTGACCAACGCTGCGAGCCAGCATACCGAAGGCAGAAGAGCTCTTGCCCTTGCCGTCGCCGGTTAGCAGCACAAGCAAACCCTTGTCGACATCTGCAGCGGCGATGCGCTTGTCGATATGGGCTTTCTTGCGTTGCATAGCGCGCTTGTGTCTTAGCTTGCGTCCTGTGTCGTGATCCATGTTTTCACCCGTCTATGATTTAGAAGTTAACTCTTACGCCAACATAGGCGGCTCTGCCCGCCGCGTAGTAGCCCAACACCTCTTCGTAGTCTTCATCGAATAGGTTCTCTATACGACCATAGAGTTCGATTGTGGGGCGCAGTGCAAAGCTCGCTGTGAGATCCGCGGTGTCAGTATCCTCGAGCGCTACAGCCTGGCCGCCCAATACATCTTTGCTGTTCTGCGATAGTCGGTAGAAACCTGTAAGGCGTAAGCGTTCATCTGCACTGTGCCATGCTAGTTGCACATTGCCAAGATTGCGAGGGCGCAACTGCCGCTGGCTACCGTCCGGACGTTCGGTGTGGTTGTAGGTGTAGTTACCCTGCAAACGCCACTGCTGCCCCAGCGGTAAGCTCCCGGATAGCTCTACGCCTTCGGAGACGCTCTCGCCAATGTCTTGGAGGTAGCCGCTATAAGCCACCGAGTCGAAGTAAATGGCATCCTCGATGCGCTGATCGAAATAGACAGCCTCCAAATGGAGGCCTGCGTCGTTGAAGTACTCCAACGCAAGCTCATAGCCTTTGCTAAGTTCTTCCTTTAGGGAAGTGGTAGACGCTGGAGCGGAGGCGTATGGCCCTTTGTTATAGCTAGCTTCGTAGGGACTTGGCGCGCGAAAACCCGTGCCATAACTACCGCGCAACTTGATAGTTTGATCGTTGTCTAGATCAAAAAGTCGTGCGGCACTAACGCGGAAGCTTGTGTGTTCGCCGAAGTCGTCATTGTCGTCGCGACGCGCACCAGCGGTGAAGTAAAGCTGGTCTGAGAAATCGCTTAGGTACTCGACATAATAGCCAAGTTGGTCGCGTGACTCGCCGTTGTTATCTTCCTCTTCACTGTCTAGGCCATAGACCAAGCGGAAATTATCCGCGCTTTGTAGCTCCCCAATATATTCTAAACGCTGTAGCTCGCCCTCGGAGGCGAAGCTAGAGAGTCCTAGCGTGAAATATTCGCGGTCAGTTTGCGTGGTCGAATAAGCAAAAGAATGGGAGCCATAATCGGTGCTTAGAACTGCAGAGAGTCGCGAGGCCTGCTGATCGAAACTGGCGTCGCAGTCGTGCACTGTGGAGAAATCTGCGGAGTTGTAGCAAGCATCGTACTCGGTGTCGCCCTCGGTGTCGCGGTGTACTAACTCAAAGCGTAGGCTCTGGGTGGCATTAACACCTACTCGCGCATGAAGTGAAGAGTTGTCATAGCCGTCATCGTCGGCGAGTACCTTGTCGGAGACGCGCGTATTAAAACCATCCGTCTTGAATTTAACGCCGGAGATGAACGCGTCAGCGAGAGCATTGCCAGCACTTATATTGCCGGATACCTGAGTGGTGCCATATGCCCCAGAAGATACGTCTATATGAGATCGCAGGGCTTGGCTGCTTTGCAGTGTACGAATATTTAATACACCGCCCGCATCGGCGCCGTAGTGTAAACCTTGTGGTCCGCGTAAAACCTCAACTCGCTCGATACCGCTACTCATCAAGTGTTCTAGTTGTGGCTGGACTTGGGTGACACTAGGGTCAGAGATCTTAATTCCGTCGATCAGGGTAAGGGTGCGGTATCCCTCTTCCCCGCGAATGCGCAGATTACTAACTTGGCCAGCTCCACCGGTATTGGTCACACTTATAGAGGGTAGGGTGCGCAGGACGTCGATAAGCGATGTGCTGCCATTGGCCGCTATCTCTTCGGCGTTGAGTACCGATACGGAGGTGCCGATCTGGCGTAGGGGTGTCTCTATACGGCTGGAGGTGACGATAATCTCCTCAAGCGCGGAGTTCGACTCTGTCTGGGCATTCGCAAGTTGAATGCTAATAGGTAAAAGATTCACGCTAAAAGCGCAGGCAAGCTTAATTAATTGACGGTGTTGCATGGTAAATCCTCAATGAAAAAGTTTCATGAGGGAGGGGGAGCGGAAGGAAAGAATCGACAAAAGACGACTGAACCGACCACCGATGGAGCCCTCCGCTTCATCTCTGGTGCAATCTATTGTCTGGCTGGTATCGGGCTTAGGAGTCGATTGTTAGATCGCGCTCCATTACCGTTGCGGGGGCAGCGCTGGCTTTGAACCAGCTTCCCATTTAACCCGAGAAACGCTCTGTTAGTTTATCGAAAACTCAGAGTAATCATCGCGGGCACCAAACAATGCAATCAGTATCTTCAACGCAGGCTAATAAAACGGCCTAGTTCAAGATGCGCGCAGTCTACGCACCTGAATCGCTGTAGTCAATTCTGAAGCAGCTCTTAAATTACCAGCACATGACACTTTGATGAATTTATTGCAAAGCCGTGACTATTGCATGTCAACGAAGTGAAGCTTTCGTGACAGTTTGACGAAACGCGTGTGTAAGTTTAATTAAGCAAAAAAACTGTCACATTTCGTCGGTATCGTGGGCGCCAGTTTGAATGAACCAATACGCAGTGCTGCAACACGCCGACAAGTGCGTGCCAGCTATTTATGAAAGATCATCAAGGGGTATACACGCAATGATTCACAAACTTTCAAACAAGAAATTGAGTTGGCTGGCACTAGGTGCCGTCCACACGCTATTATTTAGCAGCATCAGCGCAGCCCAGACCAGCGCGGCAGAGCAAGTCGATACAATCATTGTTACAGGCTCTCGAGCTAGCCTGACATCGGCGCTGTCCAAGCAACGCAACGCCGATCGTGTTCTCTCCGTGGCCGATTCCGATGCCCTAGGCAACTTCCCCGACACCACTGCAGCAGAAGCGATGCGTCGACTCTCTGGAATCTCGGTTGAGAATGACCAAGGCGAGGGTCGCTATGTCGTAGTACGCGGTTTCGCTCCTGAGCTTAATTCCATATATTTGAACGGGTCTTCCATTGTGGCTCCAGAGGCTGGTCGTGCAGTATTGCTCGATGGGTTGCCAACTGACCTGCTTGACTCTATCGAGGTATCCAAGTCTCTAACCCCAGATCAGGACGCCGACTCGATAGGGGGTCGCGTAGACTTCCGCACTCTGTCTTCCCTCGACCTTAACGAATCAATGGTACGTATCAAGTTGGATACAGCATACAACGATCAGGCCGAGAGCAATTCTCCGAAAGGCTCGCTAACTTGGGCGAACAAGATGACCGAGAACAGCGGTTTCGTCTTGGGTTTCACCTACGCATCTAAGAACGTGATCTCGCAGAACAATGAAACCGGTTTCGGCTGGGATGTAGACGCGAACGGCAATGACTACATGAATGATGACTTCGAGCGTCGTTACTACGATCTAGACCGCGAGCGCGTTGGATTGACTTTGAATTTCGACTACGCGCCAACAGACACAACAACTCTGTTCGCGCGCACGCTTTTCAATGAATACACCGATGACGAAGTGCGTTACAAGGGTGAGTTTAAAACGCTAGACGTTATGGACGTGCAGGCTAACTCGGCCACTTATGGGCGTTTCGACAACGATCAGGAAACGCGTGACCGTGTCGAGGTGCGCAAGATCAACGCTTTCTCTGTGGGTGGTGACACTTTCTTCAATAGCGGCTGGAATGCGAACTACGAGCTTGCCTATTCCTTTGCAGAAGAGGATGACAGTGACAACGTGGATGTCGCTTTCCGCCACAAATACCGCTCCGACACGAGCCCTACTGGTATCGTGTCTTGGGCAAATGTAAAGAAGCCTGAGACCACACTAGTAGGAGGCTTCGCGCCACTTTCGGATTATGGTTTAGATGAAGTAGAGTTCGAAAAATCTTTAGTGCAGGACAAGGAAGTATCACTACATGCCGACTTCGAAAAAGAGATGGCGCTTCTCGATATGCCCTCTACAGTAAAGTTCGGCTTCAAGTATCGCGCGCGCCAGAAAGATGCGGATTTCAACATCTACACTGCAGCTCCGGATGTTAGCCTGGCAGACTTCCAAACCATTTCTCCGAATCACGCCTTCTCCAATAACTTCGGGCAATTCATTGAGCGTAAATCATCGCGTCAGCTAGAACAGTATTTCAGCCTTGCGGGCATAGATGAAGAGGCCTCTACAGCGGGGGATTTCGTGACCGACGAGAACATCCTCGCGGTTTACGGTATGGCGACGATGGACTATACGGACAAGCTGCGCATCGTGGGCGGCATCCGCGTGGAGCAGACCGATGTGAAGTCTAAGGCAACCCAGATGGTCAACGGTACATGGACACCGGTAAGCCCTTCCAAGGACTATACCTTCGTCTCTCCGAGTCTGAACCTGAAGTATGACGCGAACGATAACACCGTCTACCGCTTCGGTTACTCGCGTTCATTGGCACGCCCTGGTTTCAGCGAGTTCGCACCGAATGCGGAGATAAACTCGCTTGGTGATGAGCGTAGTATCAGTTATGGCAACTTCGACTTAGAGCATTATGAGTCGGATAACTTGGACTTCACTGCAGAGTACTATCTGGATCAGTTCTCCTATGTAAGCCTTGGCATGTTCTATAAGCGCATCGACAATGCGATCTATCAGGTGGCGAGCAATAATCGTGAGATCGATGGTGTGTTCTACAACGATGGCATCACTACTTGGGAAAACTTAGATACATCTACGATTCTTGGTTATGAGTTGAATGCACAGCGTCAGTTGAATTTCTTACCAGGTGCGTTAGCGAACATGTATGCGTCATTGAACTACACGTACAACGATGCGGAATCAGATCTGCCAACGGGCCAGACGATTCCGTTCCGTAAGATGGCGAAGAATGTGGCAAACTTCATGCTGGGCTATCAGGATGACAAGTGGGATGTGCGCTTGTCCTCGAACTACCGAGACAGCTATCTAGATTCTTTGTTCGACGGTGAGGCGGCAGAGGAAGGCCTGACTAATGATCAGATTCGCTACACAGATTCACACACGCAGTGGGATTTCACGGCGAAGTACAATATGACTGATGACTTAGTTATTAACTTCGAAATAATCAACATGAACGATGAGCCGGAGTTCTACTACTGGGGCAACAAGAATCGTTTGTCACAGTACGACGAGTACGGCACTACCTACGCGATCGGTGTGCGTTACGCTCTGTAATCTACATCTAGCATAACGTGTGTTTAGAAAGCGGGCTTCGGTCCGCTTTTTTTTTCATCATGATTAGCGATTAGCGATTAGCGATTAGTGCTTCGTGGGTCGCGTTGAGGGGCGGGTATAGGATTTCTGGAACCGCCAAACTGCGCACGTCAAGCCTGTACATGGATGTACGCAGTTTGGCGGTTCCAGAAATCCTATACCCGCCCCTCAACGCTGACGCTGTGCGATCGTTAATGTTTGGTTCTTCATAGCACCCTTATGGAAAGTGATTGCGCTGACAGAATTAGTTTGTTTGCTCGCTAAACAAAGAGATGAACTTTCAGCATCCTACTCTACCCCACTGCGCAGTTCGACTAGCGAAGTGCAAGACTATGGCTTTGTAT